>Ga0222716_10000374_pt1 | contig 38146 bp, 29 predicted proteins | sample C33_13DmetaG_FD_165044 | JGI IMG/M metagenome (GOLD analysis project Ga0222716, IMG submission 165044) | Estuarine water microbial communities from San Francisco Bay, California, United States - C33_13D | ecosystem: Environmental > Aquatic > Marine > Unclassified | place: USA: California... | reverse complement strand
ATGGTGAAATGAGTGATTCCTATAAGAAAAGGATTTTTCCTGTACCTTATAGCTAATTTGGAGGGGAGCCAAATTATATGGATACAAAATACTTATTTAAAAGGCACAACACCTATTGGGTAAAAGTCGCAGTTCCCAAAGATCTTCGAAAAGAATTAGGCTTCGATCTTAGAACCTCGTTACACACTCATGAATTATCAGAAGCGCAAAAGCTCAGAGATGCTGTTGTCGAAGGTTTTAAATCTCAAATATTTGCAGCAAAAGCAAATTTAACAAACTCAAATGGAAAAAGTGCTGTTAAAACTTTTATGCCAGTAACTGATACTTCTGATCCTCAGTATTATCATAAGGTTGTAGATTGTCAGTATGCATGCCCTGCTCATACACCCGTCCCAGAATACATTAGAAAAATAGCTCAGAATGAATATACAGAAGCTTATATGATTAATTGGGAGTCAAATGTTTTCCCCGGAATTCTTGGACGCACATGTGATAGGCCATGCGAGCCTGCCTGCAGACGGACAAGAACTCATGAAAAGCCTGTAGCCATATGCAGGTTAAAAAGAGTTGCTGCTGATTTCAAAGACGATGTTACTAACTTGTTACCCAAAGCTCCTGATAAAACTAATGGTAAAAAAGTTGCGCTTATAGGTGGCGGACCTGCATCATTAACTGTTGCAAGAGATCTCATAGTGATGGGATACGAATGCACGCTCTTTGAAAAAGATCCTCAGGCTGGGGGTTTAATGCGGACTAATATCCCATCTTTCAGACTCCCAGAGGAAGTCTTGGATGCTGAGGTTGATCAAATTCTTAATATGGGGTTAAAAACAAACTTTAATTCTGAAATTACCAGCCTTAAGAATTTTTTAAAAGAAGATTTTGATGCAGTTTTTATTGGAACTGGGGCTCCCAAAGGCAAAGATCTAAATATTGAAGGACGCAAGGATGCTGAAGCAAATATTCATATAGGTATAGATTTTTTAACAAGCATTGCCTTTGAGCATATTGATTCTATTGGAAAAAAAGTTATTGTGTTGGGAGGCGGAAACACAGCAATGGATTGCTGCAGATCATCACTAAGATTAGGCGCTGAGGATGTGAAAGTTATTGTCAGAAGCCCCTTCTCACAAATGAAAGCCTCTGAATGGGAGATTGAGGATGCAATGGAAGAGAATATTCCAATTCTTGAGAATCATGTGCCAAAGAAATTTCTTCATAAAGAAGGAAAATTATTTGGAATGGAATTTGAAAAAGTTGAAGCAGTGTTTGATGATGAGGGCAATCGATCTCTTGTACCAACCAATGATGAGCCTGTAATCATAGAATGTGATGATGTTTTGGTTGCAATTGGGCAAGATAATTCTTTTGAATGGATAGAGCGAGATATAGGCCTTGAATTTGGAGAATGGGATATGCCGGTTGTTGATGCAGGAACATTTCAATCAACACATCCTAAAGTTTTCTTCGGTGGTGATGCAGCATGGGGTCCAGAAAATATTATTTGGGCAGCAGCACATGGTCATCAGGCAGCAATTTCTATTCATAAGTTTTGCCAAAATGAGAATATCAATGATAGACCAGAACCTGGAACTAATTTAGTTAGTCAAAAGATGGGTTTACATGAATGGTCCTATGATAATGACATATCTCAAGCCAAAAGATTTCTAGTGCCCAAAGCAGATCAAAATGTTGCTTTGAAAAGCTTAAAAATTGAAGTTGAAAAAGGTTTTGATGCTCAGCTTGCCATGGAAGAAGCTCAACGATGCCTGAACTGTGATGTGCAAACTGTATTTTCTGAAAGTTTATGCATTGAATGTGATGCTTGTGTTGATATTTGTCCTACGGATTGTATTAATTTTATGTTTAATGGGCCCGAGGATGAAGTTCGACAAAACACAAGAATTCCTGCATTAAATATCGAACAAGATTTGCTGATTTCAAAAATACTTCCAACCAAGAGAACTATGATTAAAGATGAAGATGTGTGTTTGCATTGTGGGCTTTGTGCAGAAAGGTGCCCTACTGGTGCATGGGATATGCAAACCTTTTTATATGAAGAAGCGAAGGTTTATTCATGAGTAAAATTTCTTCTGTTAATGAGTTTGTTATTAAATTTGCAAATGTAAATGGCTCAGGTTCAGCGAGTGCAAATCAAATGTTTGCGAAAGGGATTTTTAGATCTGGTATACCGGTTAGCCCAAAGAATATTTTTCCGTCTAACATTCAAGGTCTTCCTACCTGGTTTGAAATTAGAGCTAGTGCAAAGGGATATCTTGGGCGTAAAGCTGGGATTGATTTTATGGTGGCAATGAATCCCCAATCCTATCAGCAAGATGTGGCTGAGATTAATTCCAATGGTTACCTTATGTATGATTCATCTTGGAAAAGGGAATTTCATAGAGAGGATATCAACATACTTGAAATACCCTTAACATCTTTGGTTGTTGATACATTTCCAAACCCTAAGACAAGACTTCTATTTAAAAATCTGGTGTATGTTGGTGCGCTTAGTTATTTGATGAAGATCGATAAAAAAGTTTTTATTAAGCTGATTGAAGAGCAATTTAAAGGCAAAGAAAAGCTTATCTCTCCAAACATCCAAGCATTTGAGATAGGTTTTAATTATGCAGAAAAAAACTTAACGGATGCCTGCAGCATCCAAGTTCAAGATGCAAATCTGACTGATGGGATGATTCTTACTAATGGTAATAATGCTGCTGGATTGGGATGTGTATATGGAGGGGCAACTGTTTGTGCTTGGTACCCCATTACACCTTCAACCTCTCTAGCTGAATCTTATAAAAAATATTGTGATCAATATAGGATTGATGAGGAAACAGGAAAAAATAATTTTGCCTTTGTTCAAGCTGAGGATGAGCTTGCGTCCATTGGCATGGCAATCGGAGCAAACTGGAATGGTGCCAGAGCTTTTACAGCAACTAGTGGTCCAGGAATATCTTTAATGACAGAATTTGTTGGTTTGGCTTATTTTGCAGAAATACCTTTAGTGCTTTTCAATATTCAACGAGGCGGGCCCTCTACTGGTATGCCAACTAGAACTCAACAATCAGATATTCTGGCATGTGCTTATGCATCTCATGGAGACACTAAACATGTGATGCTAATACCTGCTGATCCAAAAGAATGTTTTGAGTTTGCAGCCGATTCATTTGATATTGCAGATAGACTTCAAACTCCTATTTTTGTCTTATCAGATCTTGATATAGGTATGAATGACTGGACATGTCCAGAATTTGAATGGGACGATAAAAGAACCTTTGATAGAGGTAAAGTGCTGTCTAAAAATGATCTAGATGCTATGGAGTCTTGGGGCAGATATCTTGATGTGGATGGGGATGGAATTCCGTTTAGAACACTCCCAGGGACTCATCCAGAAAAAGGAGCCTATTTTGCTAGAGGTAGTTCACATGACGAATATGCACGATATATAGAGGATGGTGCCGTAAATGCAAGAAATATGTCTAGAATTCTTAAGAAATTTGAAGGTGCTCATAAATTTCTTCCCAACCCTATTTTAAAGCAAGAAACTAATTCAAGCGCAAATGGAATAATTTATTTTGGAAGTACTGAGGCTGTAATGCAGGAGTCTTTAGATGAACTTGCTTCTTTAGGTTTTCCAATTGATGCAATGAGAATTAGAGCATTCCCATTTAATAGTGATGTATGGGATTTTATTGATCAACATGAATCAATTTTTATTGTGGAGCAAAATAGAGATGCTCAAATGAAAACCCTTGTTGTAGCAGAAGGCGCCATTAATCCAGATAAATTAATTTCAGTCTTATGTTTTGATGGAGCTCCAATTACTGCAAAATTTATATCTGGTTCAATTATTGATGTGCTTTCAGATAAAAATATTTCTAAAACTGCTGAGGATTTCAAATGACCTATATTGTTAAGCCAATTAATCATCATCCAAATCTTGAAAAAAATGATCTTGGATTAACAAGACGAGACTACGAAGGAACTATATCAACTTTATGTGCAGGATGCGGTCATGATTCAATTAGTGCTGCTGTAATAGAGGCTTGTTATGATTTAAGTCTTTCATCTGATCAAATCGCAAAACTTTCCGGAATTGGTTGTTCATCTAAATCACCATCTTATTTTCTAAATCAAGCCCATGGTTTCAACTCTGTTCATGGAAGAATGCCATCAGTTGCGACTGGTGCTAATCTTGGAAATCAGGATTTACTTTATTTAGGTGTATCGGGAGATGGCGATACAGCAGGCATAGGGATTGGGCAATTCATGCATGCAGCCAGAAGACAGCTCAACATAACTTATATCGTGGAAAATAATGGGACTTATGGTTTAACTAAAGGGCAATTTTCTGCAACCAATGATCAAGGATCTAAAAGCAAGTATGGCGAAGAAAATCTATTTGCTCCTATTGATCTTGCTGCAATGGCGATTCAACTTGGAGCAGGGTTTGTGGGAAGAAGTTTTTCAGGGGATAAAGATCAACTAGTTCCACTTTTAAAAGCAGCAATGAAATTCAAAGGATTCTCGTTGATAGACATTATTTCACCATGTGTAACTTTTAATAATCACGCTGGATCAACAAAGAGCTATGATCATATTAGAGAGCATAATGAGTCCGTCTCAAGTCTTGATTTTGTTCCCATAGGACAAGAAATTAAAACAAACTATAAAGAAGGTACTAAAATTGATGTACCCCTGCATGATGGAGCATTAATAACTCTTGAAAAGCTCTCTAAAAAATATAATCCGCTAGATAAAGGTCTGGCTGTGCAATGCTTAAATGAAGCTGAGAAAAATGGCAAAGTGCTAACTGGATTATTATATATAAATCCAGAAGTAAAAGATCATACAGAAATTTTAAATATTTCAAACACGCCTCTAAATCAATTTTCTGATAAAGATTTATGTCCAGGCTCAGCAAAGCTTGCAAAAATTAATGCAAGCTTGAATTAAATACTAATCAGCAGAATATCTACTTTAGCAGTCTCTATTTAACTAATGCAGCTGCCATAGATCCAGTGTCATCAAATGCTGTAAAACTTTGGATAATTCCATTCTCAACTCTAAACATATGCAATGTCTCAGTATCAAGGCCATCAGCTGTCATATCAGAGTGAACAAACACCATGTTTCCATCTGAATATATTGCTTTATGTTGAATATTAAAATTTGGCCAATACATTGCAATTGGCTCAAATACATTTTTAATAACTGCGCTTGGGCCAATATGCTTGCCACTGGTTGGAATATCCCCAAAGACAGTAAAAATTAAATCATCTGCATGCAGTGCTGCCCAGGCCTCGGTATCGCCAGAAGCAAAAGTTGCATAAGCTTGCTTAACTACTAATTTAGCATTATCAGCTTTTTCGTGATGGCCTGCCTGAATCGAAAGTGCGCAAATAAAAATGATTGATAAAAGGATTTTTTTCATTGATAACTCCTATAAGGTTATAAACATAATACTAAGGGTTAAAAATTAAAAAGTAAAAATTAAATTTTATTTTGATCATGTGATTTATGTCGGCCTATCTTAAAACTTCTCTTAGCCAAATGTTTTGTTGGTCTACCGGAAACTCTTTTTCTCCAGGATTGATAGGATGAAGATTTAAGATTGGCTCTCATTAATTCTTTGACTGCTTGCTCATTTAGCCCAAACTGGATTTCAATGGCATCAAAGGGAGTTCTATCCTCCCAGGCCATCTCTATAATTCGAGAAATATCACTTTGCTTCATTATTTAGATTATATTTGAATTCTTAAGAGGCTGATTTATTTATTAGAATAAATGAGTATTTTCTAATCCCTTAACATAAACTATAGAGTCCAAAATTTAACTTAGCCTGGTTATGAAAATATTTTCGATAAGATCTGTTCCGACCACCAATTGGAGCTCAGAAAAACCATTAAACTTTTCACCCAAACCTCTAACATTAGTCATGCTATGTTTTGGCTTATCTTTATTTGGGCTAGGTGAGTCTCTCATTATTACCGCATCAGTTGGGATGAGCCCTTGGACGGTTTTGGCTGAAGGGCTTTCGGTAACAACTGGGCTAAGTATTGGTGCTCTTACTTTTTTAATAAGTCTTGGGGTGCTTTTGTTGTGGATCCCTCTAAAGCAACAAGCTGGAGTGGGAACTATATTGAATGTAATTATTATTGCAGCGGTAATTGAATGGTCCTTGCCCTATCTTCCTCATCCAGAAACCTATCCAATGCAAATAATTCAAGCCATTGGAGGTACATTAATGGTTGGTATTGCAAGTGGGATTTACTTAATTGCTAACTTGGGGCCAGGTCCCAGAGATGGATTAATGACAGGCTGTCAAAAAGTAACCAATCTTCCGATAGCATGGGTAAGAGTTTTTTTAGAGATAACTGTTATTTCCATAGGTTATGCGCTTGGAGGAACAATTGGACTTGCAACAATAATCTTTGCATTTGGAATCGGTCCAGCGGTCTCAATGGGACTCTATCTTATAGCTTCAATATCTAAAGAATAGTTTTTTTAACCAAAAAAAAGGGTGCTTTTGTGCACCCTTTTTAAATCCAAAAGCCTGTTTTAGAAATTATATCCAGCTTTTACATACCAGAAAGCACCTTCGATTCCATATGGAGAAGTTTCATAATAGATTCCTCCAAGCACGTTTCCAGGAACACCTTCACCAACAGCTCCAGCAGAGCCATCAATTTTTAATGCCTCAGTATCAAATAAATTCTGGACACCTGCTGAAAGGCTAAAATTATCTGTTAACTGAACGCTAACTGAAGCATCAACAGTCCATTCTGCATCAGCATCTGTACCAAACCAGTCAGCATGTACAGCATAGTATTCGCCATACATGTTTGCTCTAACAAATGAGCTAACTTTATCACTCCATGTTTGAGCAACTGTGATAGTCATTCTGTCTTCAGGAAGACCTTCCTCTAGTCTTTTAACCTTTGAAGGGCCTGTAACTGCTCCTGAGTTTGTTACTTCAGTTTCAGTATGATTCCAAGCTGCACTAATGTCAGCTTCAGCTCCAAACAGCTCAGTGCTGAAGACAGCTACAACATCATAACCTGTAGTTTCAGTATCAAAGTCATTTGTGAAGTAATTTACCTGGCCTATTAGCTCTGGATTAGGAATGCCAGCAGCACCCATAGCAAGCACTTGTGCATCAGTTGGGGCAGCATTACTTGTTAAAGCAACCCTGTCATCTAATTCAATTGAGAAAAAGTCAGCTGTAAGTGAAAAATCACCTGAGTCATAAACAATACCAAATGAAGTATTGGTGGCTTCTTCTGGCTTGAGTTGACCTGCTCCCAATTTAAATCCAGGCAATGTTTGCGCTTGTGTAAGCTGACCATCAACTAGAGTTGTTTGAGTGTTAACAACATTAACTTGTCCCTGAGTTGGAGCTCTGAAACCAGTACCTGTTGAGAAACGCCATGCAACATTTTCAGAAATCTGATATCTTGCATTCAATTTAAAGTCGTTTGTATCACCGAATGATGAATAGTCTTCATATCTGAACGATCCACCAACGAGCAATTCATCGCTAACTTGGTTTTCTAAATCAAGATAGAGACCATAACTTCTTCGCGTAAAGGCACCTTGAGAGTCAGGAGAAAATCCTGCAAATCCGTGCGATCCAACATTAAATCCTTGTAATGCATATTTACCAGCTTTCCATGAAGCCTCTTCACCTGAAATAACTTCAAAAGTTTCTTCTCTCCACTCAACACCATAAGCAACTGTCATTGAGTCAACTTGTCTTGTTAAATCAAAGTTAAATACTTTTTCTAGCTCAATATATGAACCAGTGTAGAAATTACGTGGAGTCTCAGGACCCATTGAAGGGTTAACTGTGTTATTAAGACCAAAATCAGCTTCATTTCTACCTACTGATCCACTAAGGTCATATGAGTAGCCACCTAAGAAGCCATAAGTGATATCACCTCTTCTGCCAATAGTTAAAGATGTATCCGTGATGTTACCAACAAATCTTGGAGTATACCCACCAGGTGCAATTTCATTCATTAGGAAACAACTAGGATCTGCCATAATTGCATCTCTTAAAGCATAGTCTGATGGATCAACTTGTCCTGATGCACCAGTACCATAGGCACAAGTACCATCAACATTTCCAACAGCTCTGTAATCACCAATGGTGAAAACGCCACTTCTTCCATCTGGATTTCTATAGTAGAAACCACCATCAACATCTCTTTCAGAGTAGTTACCAAACATGTATGACTCTGAGCCATCACTATTTGTAACTCCTGAATTCATGAAGAAAGTTACATCATCATCAACTTTAGGAGCACCCCAGATTTGAGCTGGATTAGCAACTGCAGTATTTCCAGCAGCTATTAAATCAGCAGCGTCAGGTCTTTGCTCACTTCTTGAAGTATCATCAGCTTGTCGAATTTGAAAACTTGTTGTTACGAAACCATCTTGACCCAAAGGCATACCATACTTTCCAGCTATGGTTGTTGTATTTCCATCGCCTTCAGTGTACTCACCCATCTTATATGAAAGGCTTCCACCTTCTGAAATATCATCAAGCACGAAGTTAATAACACCCGCAATAGCATCGGAACCATACTGAGCTGAAGCTCCATCTCTAAGCACTTCGACTCTCTTTAGAGCAATGGCTGGAATAACAGATATATCTGCGCCCTGTGAACCATCATTTACACCACCACCTTGGAAGGCAATAACTGAAGCATGATGACGCCTTTTTCCATTAGTAAAAATCAAAGTAGCGTCAGCTGAAAGACCTCTCAAATTAGCTGGACGAATCATACTGGCGGCATCACTAATTGGCTGCAAGTGGACGTTCAATGATGGAACGCTACCTTGAAGCTGCATAAGCAAATCATCTGTGCCAGTTTTACTTATATCTTCAGCACTTAAAACATCGACAGGAACTGGTGAACTAGATACTGATCTAGGTTTACCACGAGTACCAATGCTTACAACTTCTTCTACATATTCGTTGTCTTGTGCAAATGAACCAACTGAAAGCATTGAACTTACAGCTATGATTGTTGATAAGGATAGCCTTGAAGCTGCCCATATAGCTTTATTTAACATTATTATCTCCCTAAGAATAGATAAAAAATTAGAATCAGGGTTGTTTATACACCAATTCTTTTATATTTGCTAATTAAAAAGGGATTTTTTAAAAAAAACCTTGCAGCTATAAGCTTTGTAACATGTTATATATCAAACTTTTAAGATCCTTGTTTTTCATCATGATTTAAATTAATAAGATCGATATTTCCGCCAATAGCCACGGTATTTACTGAAACAACTCTCTCATCCATAAATTGCAGTAAATAGTTTGGGCCTCCAGCCTTGAAACCTGAACCTGAAAGATTCTTTCCTCCAAAAGGCTGCGTTTCAACCACGGCACCAACAATATCTCGGTTGATATAAATATTTCCACTAGACGTATGTTTTGCAACCTCCAAAGCCCTGGCATCAATTCTGGTATGAATGCCAAAAGTTAAAGCAAACCCTTTTGCATCAATTTCTTTTAAAGAATCAACGAGGGTTTCTTCAGAAAAGGAAACTACATGCAATATAGGTCCAAACTGCTCTTCATCAGGCATACTGCTCAATTCAAGCTCAATTAATGTTGGTAAAAGCAAACATTGATCTTGAAGAATGCTTTTTTTTGAGGTCTGAAAGATAGCATGACCATTTGCTTTCATCTTATCAAGATAATTTTGAAGCTTATTTAAAGATTGAATGTTGATGATTGGTCCTACATCTACATTTAAATCTAACGGAGCGCCAATGGTAAGATCATTCATGGCTCCTTTTAACATAGATATTAGTTGTGGATAGATTGCCTCATGCACTAATAGAAGTCTTAAAGCCGAGCATCTTTGGCCTGCTGAATTGAATGCTGATCGAATAATATCATCACAAGCTCTCTCTAATAAAGCGCTTGAATCAACAACCATGGCATTCAAACCACCTGTTTCAGCAATCAATGGAATTATCTTTCCAGCTTTTAAGGATAAGCTTTGATGAATCATCTTTGCAGTTTTTAAAGAGCCGGTAAAGGCCACTAAATCTATTGGCTGACTTGAAATAATAGCTTGAGCAATATCACCCTTGCCAAGAAATAAATGAATGGCATCTTCTGGCAAGCCCTGATCTAAAAACAAAGCAATAGCTTCAAAGGCGAGAATAGACGTATGCTCCGAAGGCTTAGAGATAACTGTGTTGCCTGCGGCCAAGGCCGCTGCAATTTGCCCAACTGTTATTGCAAGGGGAAAATTCCATGGGCTTATACATAAAACAGTTCCTTTTGGACTATATTCCAAAATATTGTCCTCACCAGTGCAGCCTCTTTGGGAGCTGGGCTTTAAATCTTTAGCACATTGAGCGTAATAGCGAAGAAAATCTACCGCCTCCCTAATTTCATCTATTGAATCTTCAAGAGTTTTTCCAGCCTCATGCATCAACAAATAGATAAATTTAGGTCGCTGTTCCTCAAGCAAATCTGCAACAGCATTTAAAATCTCAAACCGAGACTCTAATGAATAATTCAACCATTTATTTGATGGGCTGATTTTTATTTGATTTATGGATTCAAGATTACAGGTCTCCAGCGTTCCCATTGCTTGCTTGGAGCACTTAGAAATAATTTCAAGAGGAGTATTTTTAATGGGGTTAGAGGTTGATTTAGAGTAAGCTTGAAAACTTAATTCAGAAAATTGATTAACCTCCTCCATAAGCTCCTGAAGGCAATCTTGCTCATTTAAATCAAATCCTTGTGAATTAATTCGAGGTAGATATATGTTTCTTGGTAGCTCTATATTTGATAGATCTAAATGATCAATTTTCTCTTTAATCATATCTGCTGGGTTCTGTGCTAGATCCTGCGCTGGTATATTGCTATTTAAATACTTATTAATGAATGAACTGTTAGCGCCATTCTCAAGTAATCTTCGAACCAAATAGGGCAACAATTCTTTGTGACGACCTATCGGGCAATAAATGGTTGTGTCTGGAAATCTCTTATAGGCGGAATTGCAAGCGGAGTAAAGCAATTCTCCCATTCCATACAATCTTTGAAATTCTATTTTATTTTTGCTTGATTCACTCAAACTCATAATTGAAGCAATGGAATGAGCGTTATGAGTAGCAAAACTAGGCCTTAATTTCTCACATTCCATAAGTCTCTTGGCTGTTACAAGATAATTAAGATCTGTTAGTTGCTTATTAGTAAAAACGGGGTAGTCTTTGAGACCTTTTACTTGAGCATTTTTAATTTCATAATCCCAATAAGCTCCTTTTACGAGCCTAACATGCATTTTTTCTCTTCCTTGAGATAGGTTATCAAGCCAATCAATGACAGCAAGTGATCGCTTTCCATAAGCCTGGACTGCAAGTCCGAAGCCAGGCCATGCTTTGATGGCGGGATCTAAGGCAAGATTTTCAATTAGGTCTAGGCTTAACGAAAGGCGATCTTGCTCCTCTGCATCAATCGTTACAGCTACATCCTTTTTTTTAGAATTGATAATAAGATCTTTCAGTCTTGGAAGTAAAAATTGATTTACATTGCGAGCATGCAGAGCATCATATTTAGAATAAAGTGCAGACAACTTAATGGAAATTCCATTATTTAAGCTTTCAGCAAGATTTATTTTTGAGATCGAGTGAATGGATTCCATGTAAGATTCAAAATACTGAATTGATTGCTCCTCATTGCGAGAAGCCTCTCCAAGCATATCAAAAGAACATGAATTGTCCTTCAACCAGGATGGATCATTTAAGTCATCAATACTTTCTGCACAAACGAACTCTTTGCTCAAAACTTGCATGGCTACCTGCACTGCCTCTCTAATAGTAGATTCACCAATTTTTTTTCCAAGACCAATTAACCAATTATTACTAGCATGATTAGAGCTTTGTAGAAATTCTTTAGAAAAAGTGAGGCCCCAGGTTGCTGAATTAACTAAAAAACTCTCAGCCTTACCTAAATGCTCAGACCATTTAGCAGAGGTTAGCTTTTCATTAATTAATGCATCTCTTGTTTGATTGTCTGGGATGCGCATCAAGGATTCGGCCAGACACATTAAAGCAATCCCTTCTGAATTGGAAAGGCCATATTGCTCCATAAAAGCATCTAATTTTGTTCGTCTTTTTTTATTGCTTCGACAAAATTGAATGATGGACTCTGTGTTACAACTTATTTCCGGGTCATCTAAAAAGTAAGATTCTCTGAGGAGGAGCTTTGCTATTTCCTGCTGATTGGCAAATTTACCATCAAAGTTTAACTGCATAAATTCATCTTATATATTTCAAGCTAATTCATGCAAGGACAATTAACTTTATATTATTCTAATATAAAATTTTAAAAACATTTTTTTAATCACAAACCTATGAAAAATATACGTAAATTAAAATGGGGAATCCTTTCCATGATAATTTTAGTCTACATATCATGCTCAGCCAGCGAAAATGGAATGTATCCAAAAGTGATAAATTCAGCCGATCCATTGACTCCTATCAGCGAACAAAGAAGCATTACAATTGGTTCAGATCTTGAGTTAGTTTGGGAAGATGAGTTCCTGGGTGATGATCTAAATAACACTAAGTGGGACTTTCAAATTGGGAATGGAGTTAATGGGTGGGGAAATAATGAATTACAATTTTATACAAGCAGCAAAAATAATTACGAGCTTTCAGAGGGTCTCTTAAAAATAGTTCCTTTACATAATCCTTTTCTCGAACAACCTTACACATCATCAAAACTTGTTACCAAGAACAAATTTAGTTTTAAATCGCCTGGAATCATATCTGTTAAATTTAAGGTGCCTCAAGGTCAAGGATTGTGGCCGGCAATATGGATGATGCCTGTTGATGATATTTTTGGGGGTTGGCCTAGAAGCGGGGAAATTGATTTAATGGAGGCCAGAGGAAGTAATACTCAGCAAGTACTCTCTACAATTCATTACTTTCAAAATGGTCATAAGTTTCAGGGTGGACAGCATAATGAGTCTCTGGCAACTAATTTTAATAAGGAGTTTCACAATATTGATTTAGTTTGGAACAAAGAAAAAATTTCTTTCTATATAGACAAAAAATACCTGGTTTTTGAAACTTCGTTAAATAACACTATGGGAGAGCTCTACCCATTCAATGAAGATTTTTACCTTATATTGAACGTTGCAATTGGCGGAAACTTTGTTCAGGAACCTGTTCCAAGCGAAATATGCAGTCCATCTGCATGCGATGACTCTCAGAAACTAATAATTGATTATGTGCGTTACTATAAGTAGAGAAGTCAGAAGCAATGCAGTGAATTTAAATAAAGCTAATGATCAATAACTAAACCAGTGAACAATAAATAATGATTTATTGGTCAACAGCATAAATAAAATAATTTAGGATAAAATGAAATGATGAAAAAAAAGAACGTTTTTATAATTTTTTGCTTAGCAACTCTTTCGCAACTGATCTATCCGCAGTTAGATAAATTTAATGCTTATGTGGCTCAGATTCCTAAAGAAAGTATAAGTGAAAAAGTGAGTATAGCTATCAAGGATAATATAGACTTGGTTGGCTTTCCCACTACTGCTGGCTCTTTAGCAATGCTTGATAATTTTCCCGCTCAAAATGCATTTATTGTATCCAAATTAAAAAAAAGTAATTATTTTATTAATGGAAAAACCAATTTAAGTGAATGGGCAAATTTTAGATCAGAAAAATCTGTTAGTGGATGGTCTAGCTATGGTGGGCAAACTCGCAATCCGAATGGGGTTAACTTAAACCCTTGCGGATCTAGCTCTGGCTCAGCTGTTGCAGTTGCAAGTGGGTTGGTAGATGTAGCTGTTGGCACTGAAACTAATGGATCTATCTCCTGCCCTTCTTCTGTAAATGGAATTGTCGGTCATAAGCCTACTGTTGGATTACTAAGCAGAAGTGGCATTATTCCAATATCTTCAACCCAAGATACAGCTGGCCCTATGGGTATATCAGTAGAGGTGGTCGCTAAAGCTCTTCAGGTAATGGCTGGAGTTGATAAAGCAGACTCTGCGACCTTATTGATACCAAATGATTTTGTATATGATTTTACAAGCAATTTAAAGCAAGGAGGTATATCAGGCAAAAGATTTGGGCTCCTGGAATCTGGAAAAAACAATGCTGAGGCAGCAATACTGTTAAAAAGGCTAACTAAGTTAATCACTGCGCTTGGAGGAACAGTAGTAGAAATTGACGATTCCAGGGTATATCCAGGCGAAGATGAGTACTTCTTATTGCTATATGAATTTAGAATAGGCTTAGAAAACTATTTAGCGAAATCATCAAGCAAACACAAAACTCTTCAGTCACTAATTGATTTTAATTCAACCAATGCTGAAAAGATTATGCCTCACTTTGAACAAGAAATTTTTGAGAAAAGTATATCCACCCTTGATCAGGATGAAAAATATCTGAAGGCGCTCCAGATGGTTGAAAAGGTTCGAATTGAATTTAACGATCTCCTGAAAAATAATAATCTAGATAGCTTTATTGGGCTGACAAGAAACCCCGCTTGGCAAATAGATTATGAGGGAGGAGATGATGCTGCTATGGCTAATCAGGCGAGCTATGGAAATGGTGCCTATGCTGCAATTGCTGGCTATCCTCATCTAACAATACCATTAGCATCAATCAATAATCTGCCTGTGGGAATTTCATTAATTGGCCCGGCCTGGTCAGACGCCATGTTGCTTCAAATGGGATATGAATTAGAAAAAAATAAAGAAAGTTTTTGAATGCAAAAAGAATAAAAGCTTAGGCAGATATTCTTTTTTTATTTTTATAAAAAATAAGTTCCTGAATCCAGTTTCGTTTATTTGCATCGTACATAGCGGAGTCTGTCTCGGATAAAATAATTCGGCCGCCATCCATATCAACTCTGAGCGAATCTGTTTTGATAACTCTCCCATCAGCAAGATGGATTTCACCGATCATATGACCAGCGGTATCCTCTGGATGAAGATCAGAAAAAATTTCAACTAGTTCTTCTTTTTTCATAATATAAATTCGCCTCTTGTTGATAACGTTGTCAATTATATACATAAATAAATGAAATGGTAGTACTTTAATCAGTCTTAAGAGGCAACTTTTTGCCAATCAAAATACTTGGTAGCTATAAAAAAACTAACGAACATCCAGGCCAAAATACCAATTAGATTAAAGTTTATTGCAAGCAATGATATGCCATCATTTGCAATATCTCTCATTGATGAAGCAATAACGCTTAAAGGGAGTGCCTGTGCGATAGGCTGTATCAATGTTGGCAAAGATGAGATTGGAAAAAATATTCCCGAGAGGATCAATTGCGGGAGTGTAAAAAGCAATGCAATTGGACGAATGGCCTCTTGAGTTTTAGCAAGACTGCCTAAAAAAAAGCCAATACACAAAAAAATAAATGCACCAAGAACGACCACTCCAAATAGCGAATAAATGCCGCCAAGAATATTTATCTTAAGCAACCCAATAGCTAAGCCAAGAATCACTGAGAGCTGGATTATAACAATAAACATTCTTGCTAAAACAATAGAGATTATAAAATCTTTAGGTTTAATGGGAGTTACAAATAATCTTTTTAAAATTCCCCTCCTCCTGTATTCAACAAGATTATATCCACTGCCAGCAATACATAAATTCATCAACATGTAAGCCAGAATTCCTGGTAGTAAGAAATCTATGTAACGCTGGGGTCGAGCTTTAACATCCTCCAATTCCAATTTAAACAATGGCTGCATGCCTCTTAACTCTCTTTCGATCGAAAGAAGCATTGAGTCTAGAGAATCTCTAATTGCATCAACCTGTCTAACTTGAGACGCATCGAGCAATAAACGCAATTTACTTGTATTAGATTGGTTGAAGTCCTCAGGAATGATAATCATAGCGGTCAAATCGCCTGCAATAAGTTGCTCCTTTAGATTGTCCTCTCTTCCTTCAGTAACAGCAAAAATGTCTTTTTCTTTTACCAATTCAACAAATTTAATTGAAAGCTCATCCTGCGATTGATTAACTAAACCAATATCTGTTGGATCCGGCTCACCGCCAGAAAATAAAAATATTCCTGTAAAAATTAGTGGAAACATTAGACTAAATGCTAGAGATTGCCTGTCTCTGTAATAAATTTTGATAAAAGTTTTTGCAAGATGCATTTGAGATTTTGTAAACATATTTAATCTCTTAACCCGTGACCAGTTAAAGCAAGGAATACATCCTCAATATTACCCTGCATTGGTATTTTAGACGCCTTGGGTGCGTAATCTAAAACAAGCTGTTGGGGTGTGTCTTGGGCAATAATTGATCCCTGATCCATAATAGCAATGCGATCACATAGGTATTCTGCCTCCTCCATATTGTGGGTTGTTAAAACAATAGTCATGCCCTCTTTATTTAAAGTTTTAGCTAAATTCCAAAGATTTCTTTTAGCCTGAGGATCTAGGCCAGTGGTAGGCTCATCAAGAAATAAAATTTTGGGATTATTTACCAACGCGCATGCAATCGAAAATCGTTGCTTTTGCCCGCCAGATAAGTCGTCGGGCATAGCATTAATTTTATCTTCTAAATTCACTTTTGCTAGCAAGGCTTGGGGATCAATAGAAGTTGAGTACAAGCTGGCGAAAAGTAATAGCAAATCAGATAAATTTAACCTATCAAAATACTCATTAGATTGAAGCTGAACGCCAATAATCTTTTTGACTGCATAAGGCTGCTGCGTGACATCAATATCATTAATTAATACATTTCCCTTATCGATGCTTGTAAGCCCCTCAATCATCTCAAGAGTGGTTGTTTTCCCTGCCCCATTTGGGCCTAATAAACCAAAAATTTCTTTTGATTCGATGTTCAAAGAAATGCCATTAACTGCAGCAAAAGTCTCCAAGGGCTTCCCGGGGCTCGGATAATGCTTTTCTAAGTTGGTTGCTTTAATGATTCCCATCGGGTTTTTTCTCTATATTTATTTAATTAAAGCAATATCTTCTGGCTTAAGTAATTTTTTATCTAGGTGATCTAATAGCGGTCTTAAATGTTTAGCATATGGCTTCCATCTACCCATGCCTTTTTTATTGATTGGTTGTCTAACTTGTTCTGAGCTGGCAGTCCTTACTGACCTATCGGTTTCATGAAATGCAATGCATTGATCTTCGAAAGGTAATTCAAGATAATCAAGCATTCTTCTAACCTGACCATCAAGATCCTCAATTACATCCTCATTATTAACTCTTAAAATTTTACCGGGCAATACCTTATCCCAGTGATCCATAAGTTTTACATAACTATTATAATAACTAGCAGCTTCAGCCAAACCATATGTAAATTCTTGCCCTTGAGCAAATAATTGTTTAAACATGCTAAAGCAGCAATCTAGAGGATATCGTCTAGCATCAATGATTTTTGCATTTGGCATTATGAGATGGATTAATGCAATATGCCTGAAATTATTGGGCATTTTATCTGTGAACATAGGGGCGTCATTTCTATGCATTCTTGTTTCATCTATAAATTTTTTACCCAATGACTCCCTCTTTTCCAATGAAAGCGATTGCATGCTCTTAGGGTAATTGCCCAGCTTGCCATATATGTCATCGCCTCTCAGACTTTGCGCGGTTGAAAGAATGTTTGGTAATTCAAGAGTTCCGTCAACCATAGAATGGGATGCTAAAATTTGCTCAATTAGGGTAGAACCAGCTCTTGGTAGACCTAAGATGAATATCGGATCTTTTGTTTGATAACCGCCAGCTCCAAGGTTTGTAAAAAATTCTTCATTGCAAACATCTATTTGAGCTTGAAGCTCAGCATTCATTCCTTCAATAGAATATTTACTCTGATCATTTTTTATTTTATTGCCTGCTTCTAAATGCAAGAAAGCTTCGTCGAACTCGCCAATTGATTCGCAAGCTTGAGCAAGCGCAAAATGGAAGTAAGTTTTATCTCTTAAGGGCAGATCTATTCGCTTAACATGCTGCCTCATTGCATCAAGCTCTTTGCTTGAGAAAGAATATGTTTTTAAGTTTGAAAGTGAAAAGTATGCCTCCCCATGATCAGCCTTGATTTGATAGGCTGACTGATAGCTTTTAATCGCTTGATTCGTTTGACCAAGAGTCTTTTGAGCGTGGCCTTTAGAAGTGAAGGTGCTAAAGTTGTATGGGTTTTTTTGAAGAATATTATCTAGGATCTCAATTGCTTCTTCATGCCCACCATTTTGCATAATTTCGCTTGCCTTTTGGGCTTGATAATTAAGATTATCTGGATACTGATTGCATAAAATATTAACTTGCTCAATGGTTTTGGCAAATTTTTGTTTCTTTCTAAGTATGGTTGCATACTTCATTCGTAACTCACCATCATTTGGTTTAAATTGAACGGCTTTCTCTAGCAAAGTCTCAGCGTCATCAAAATAACCTAATCGATTGGCAATCTCAGCCAAAATCGACATTGCATATGTATGAGTTGGATTCTCTTTTAAGAAAGCTCTACATTTTTTTTCTGCTATACCCAGCCTGCCTTCATGCATAATCTGATCTACATACAACAACACAGATGGAAGAGAGTTCAATTTATTAAATTCTCGTAGAGCATGTTCTGCTGCAGGCTGATTATTATTTTTTTTGAAATATTGATATAGAATTTGCCATGGAGCTAGCAGCGCAGGATTAAGCTCAACGGCTTGTCTATAATGCATTGTTGCTTTATCTTCATTGCCCATATCTCTGTTGAGATGACCAAGCTCTTGATAGGCCCGACCCATGTCTGGGGCATGAGCCAACAATCCCTCAATATATTGTTGCGCATTATCAAATTCTTTTAAATATCTAGAACATACCGCAGCAAGATATAAGCTGTCTATGTTATCTGGTTGGCTTTCTAAAATAATTTCTAACAAATCGAGGGCATCTTTGAACCTGCTCTCTTTTACAGCTTGTCTTGCTTCACTTAAATCAACTGAAAGCGTTGCATCATCTACATCAAAATTACTATTACTCATGAGTGTTTTTATTTTAGCAAAATAGAAATAATATTATCTTGATAAATTAAAAAAGGGAGCAATAGCTCCCTTTTGATTGCTATCTAATTTAATTAGAAGTTTCGCTTTAACCTTATTCCAATAGTGGTTGGCCTAATGTAGGTTACACGCGGCACATCAAATACATAATTATTACTTATTTCACCTCTTTCATCGGTGAGATTATCAATGTATAGCTCTAAAAGACCCATATCATTACTGATACCAGCTCTAAGGTTGATAAAGCTGTAACTATCTTGCTGCTCTCTGTTAGGCAAGATAATATCTGAGTAGCTATCATCAGAAAAAGTAAACTGTGCAAGTAAATGCGCCATGTTTCCAGAGGACATATCCCATTCTTTTCTCACTGAAATATTTCCCTGCATTCCAGGAGCAAATGCTAAATCCTGTCCTTTGACTACATCATTTGAAGTAGTTAATGTTTTAGTGATTTCAGTTTCCAAGAGAGAGAAAGCTCCTGAAATAATTAAGCCGTCAACATTAGGATAATATTGAAAGTCACCTTCTAGACCTAAAATTTCAGCATCAGCTGCATTATCTGAGAAAAACAAATTGGTGATGCTCGGATCAAGGATTGATGTTTGCAGGCCTGCAATATCAACCAAGAATAAACTACCATTAAACTTTAGTTGGCCATCACTGAGGACGGTTTTCCAGCCAAATTCATAATTTGTCACTTCATCTGATTCAGTAATAGGCGGCACCGTATATTTTCCATCAGGAGTGGAGGAACCACCAGGACGATTCAAAAGACCTGGTCTAAAACCTTCTGACCAAGTTACGTAATACATAATATCCTCAGAAGGATTCCATGAATATGTTATTTTGCCAATTGCCCCGTCAGTCTCAGCTTTATCAGGGTAATTCATTGCATCCAATGCAGGATTACCTGTATTGCCTCCAGGCCCATTATATTTAGCTGATAAATTAGTACCGAACCTTTGACGATCATTCTGTGTTGCTCCAGCTGGAAGAAAACCTGTAGAAAATGCTGAGTTAGCACTTCCTTCTAAGTCTACTTCTATGTCATACCAACGAACTCCCAGAGTTAATTCAGATGTCTCAGTCATGTCAATGCTTAATTCTCCAAATATACCCTGTTGCTTGTCAGTTCTTTTAATATCATTAATAAACATAACAGGTGCATAGTATGGGCCTCTTCCAGAATGCCAACCAGCTCCCGCCCAGGAGCTACTTCCAGTCAATGGCACTCCAGTAACAGAAGTGTCGGTTAAAGCCCAGTTTGGCCCCCATCCAATATCACTAACCAGTGATCCAGGGTAAGTAAACATGTTGTGCTCAGTTAACTCTAAGTCGCTCATAAATACCCCAGCTGTTAGGGACATAGTATCGCTTAAAGGAGCATTGATTCTTAGTTCATGGGTTTCAACCTCAGAGTCAACCAATGAATCCACATACAAGTTAGGAGCTCCGCAATCACCTGTTGGGACATTGCCAGGAGCATAAGTTGTATAGGTTACATAGTAATCACAAATGTAATAAGGGATGTACTGACCCACAAAAAGATAATCAGTATAATCAATTCTTTGATCAGAGCTTCTATCAGTATAAGCACCAGCATATATAACTTCTAAATCTCCAATTGAGCCCTCAAGAGTAAGGCTTAAGTTATCAAATTCATCCTCTATATTATCATCTGAAAACCTTTGCACTTCTAAATCGCCCAATGTAGGATCAGCAAAAAAGACACCGTCAGATTCAATAGTTTGATTTGTATATGAAACTAAAGCATCCCAATTATCATTTAACTCAGCCTTGATACTAGCTCTAAAGCCTTCGTATTGAGTAGAGTTTACATTTTCCTCAACTATTGCATTGGCTGTTGCATAGTCAACATTTGCAAGATAGGCGTCAACATCATTCGTAGCTCTCCAACCATTCCTAGCTGAAGCAACAGGCAGACCATTAGATCTAACAGTTCCAGCAGGTCTAAAAGCGGCAGACTGAGTCACATCTACTGTGCCAGCAACTTGATCGATATATCCACCTCTTCTATCTCTATAAGCAACAAATCTTAGAGCTGAGGTATCGCTGAGTGGTATGTTGGTCATATACTCTAACTTATCGCCCGCACTTCCCTCAGACATAGTTCTTCTCTCAATCTCTAGACTGCTAGCTGACTCACCTATAACAGGCTTATTGGTAATCATTCGAACAACACCAGCTTGTGAGCTCGCACCAAATAAAGTTCCTTGAGGACCAGATAGAACCTCAATACGAGATATATCAGCAGCATAAACATCTAAATTTCTTCCGGGATAGGCAAGGGGCTGCTCATCAAGATAAAAAGATACATTAGGGGCTAATCCACCTACACCAGCTGTGGTTAAGTTAGGAGTCGTAGAAGCAAGGCCTCTAATATATATGGTGCTCTGTCCAGGGCCCGACCCACCAGCTGTAACACCAGGCAGTTGCAGCAGATAATCCTCAAAGACGTTGACTCCTTTTTCCTCGAGAGTTTCTTCGCCTAGCGCGCTTACAGAAAGGGGCACACTTTGTAAGCCCTCTTCTTTTTTACGAGCTGTGACAACCACTTCTTCAAAAGTTGCTTGTGTTTGAGCTCCTACATGTCCGCTGTATGCAGATGCATTGATAATAGCAAAAGCAGATATTGCAGATATGACTTTGTTTCCAAAATTATCAAAAGCTTTATGTCTAAAGGTCTTTTGAATATTCTTAACGATATTACTCTTTTTTATGGTATTTATCATAGTTCCTCCCCTGGAGATAAATTTATTTCAAGTAGAATTCTAGGCTGAAAGGGAGCATAGAACCCTCTTCCATAATGATTATTGCTTAAGTCGAAACTTAAGTTTTTTAAAGACATGCTTAGACCATAACAAATGAAAGCTAAAATTTTAAGTAAATATGAAAAAAACATGATTTATTTTAAAAATTCATCAAAGCCTGATATCAATACTCGGTTAGCGTTAAATCCTGGGAATAAATTCCGTTTTAGCAATTCTTTAAATTCGCTGCAATAGGATCAAATCACGAACATATAAATTAAAACATAATTAAGGGTTATGTTAAAGAAGGAAATTTCAAAAAAACCAAAAATTTCAAATTTTTTGAAATTGCCCTACACTTAGGCAATTACATTTCATCAAAAAAAAATTTAGTTAATTTAATGTTTAAAAAAATAGCTCCTAAACGCTTTCTGTTCTCTATATTTTTAATAGCTGCTTTTATAGGAATAACGCTCACCAATCTAAAAGAGGCCGATCAGTTATTTGCTGATATTCAAACTCAAATCTCTGATAGCTTGGGTTGGTTAATTATCTTGCTAACCAATGGGTTTTTAGTTTTTGTTATTTATTTGACATTTAGCAAACACAAAACACTTATACTTGGTGGGCCAGATGCTAAACCAGAATTTTCACGAGTAAATTGGATAGCCATGCTTTTTAGTGCTGGCCTTGGTGTTGGATTGCTGTTCTATGGTGTAGCTGAACCTATCATGCATCTCAGCTCAGATATCATCCACAAAGAAGGCGCCTCTTTCTCAGACAAAGCAAATCTATCAATGAATCTTGCCTATTTGCATTGGGGATTTCATGGTTGGGCAATTTATGGTGTTGTTGGATTGTGCTTTGCATATTTTGCATACAATAACAAACTACCCTTTCGTGTAAGCTCATTTTTCTCAGGCCCCTTAACAAAAAATATATGGGGAAGAGTATCTTTGGATGTCATAGCAATAATTGCCACAATATTTGGCATAGCCACATCACTTGGGCTTGGAGCAAATCAAATTAATTCTGGCCTTAGTTACATGGGTGTTATTGAAGGTAGTTTCACTAATACTGTTGGAATTATTATCCTGATCACTCTTATGGGGTTAGTAAGCGTTGTTCTTGGTTTGAAGGTGGGTATTAAAATCTTGTCTCAAATAAACATAGTGCTATGCATTATTTTCCTCTCATTTATCTTTCTTGCTGGGCCAACAAGCTACATCTTGGATGGGCTTGTACAAAATTTAGGTTCTTATGTTCAAAAATTATTGAGCTTATCAACAAGCACTCAAGGTTATTCTGATTCTTCTTGGCAAAATGCATGGACTCTTTATTATTATTCTTGGTGGTTCGCTTGGTCTCCATTTGTAGGATTATTTATTGCTAGAATATCTTACGGCAGATCGATTCAGGAATTCCTAATAGGTGCTGTACTTGTTCCAACTTTTATTGTTTTTGTATGGATGGGTGTCTTTGGCAATGCAGCTATCTACCAAGAATTTATCGAACCAGCATCTCTTAGCACAGCAATCAATAATGACATCGCGATCTCATTATTTATTTTTCTTGAGCAATTCCCTTTTTCACAACTAATCATGTGGCTGGCTATTGTAATAATTTTAACTTTTTTTGTAACCTCCTCTGACTCAGGGGCCTTAGTTACATCAATGTTAACTGCTGCTAAAAAAGAAAATGCTAAAGATGAGCCGCCAATGATTTTAAGAATTATTTGGGCATTATCTTTGGGAGTTATATCAATCGTGCTTTTAGTAGGAGGCGGCATAGGAGCCCTACAAACATCAGTTATAGTCACGGGTGTTCCTTTTGCAATTTTGCTTTCATTTGCTGCACGTAGTCTACTCAAAGACCTTAATAGCAATAAAAAATAAAGAAACTGCTATTAAATTTATAGCTAAACATCTTTTATAAAAAGGTAAGTTTTTTAACCTCTTTTTTTTTAATAAAAAAATACATAAATTTGACATGAAATAGATAGCAAAAAAATACTTTAATAAAGATTGGACAGTTATTTATACAAGGATTATTATCAAAAAATAATAAAAATTGTTATTTATTTCTAAAGGCTATTATTTATGTCAAATCATTCCTCTAAATTTCCCTCAGAAGCAGAAGTAGTTATCGTTGGCGTCGGAGGAATTGTTGGATCAATGCTTGCATACTGGCTTGCAGATCTTGGCCAAAAAAATATAGTGGGGTTAGAAAAATCTACAATTATTCCATCAGATATCGCATCGACCGCTCATGCTTCAGACTTTGTCTACAATACCACTCATGACAAGCTAGGTTGTTGGGCGACTAACTTTAGTAGAAAGTTTTATGAGGATAACGGTTTCTTTTTAAAAAAAGGTGGGTTAGAAATTTGCCGCAAAGATGATGATGCTCGTTGGGAAGAACTTAAACGAAAGGTTGAATCAGGTAAAGCATTTGGAACCAATGTTAGGCTAATTTCTGCATCTGAAGCCAAAGAAAAATTTCCATTGTTAGATGAAGAATCGATTCGGGGTGCAATGTGGGATCCAGATGCTGGTTTGGTTACTCCTCGCTCTCAAGATGTAGTGAACTTTGCTGTAGAGACTGCCAAGGAAAAAGGCGCTTTAAAAACATTCACTGACACTCCAGCTATAGGTTTTGAGATTGAGGATGGTCGTATTACTGGAGTAAAAACAGATAAAGGGTTAATCAAAACTAATAAAGTTGTTATTTCATCAGGCATATGGGGTCCGTTGATGGGTGACATGGCCAATGTGCCAGTTCCGCTAATGCCAGTAGAGCACCCTTTGTTATTTTTTGGTCCGCTCCCTGAAATTCAAGGCACAGAAGAGTTACTTGTTTATCCCTTGTTGCGTGATCAAGGTAACTCAGCTTATGTAAGAGATACGGGTAGACTCCATGGAGGGATGCTTGAATGGGGGTATTACGAAGACAAGGAGCCCAGACTTGTTGATCCAATGGATATAGGTAATCCTGAAAAGACAATGATATCAGACTCAATGAGGTACTTAGATCTTGAGGAGGTTGCTGAGCCTCTTGAGAAAGCATTTGAAACCACCCCTATCCTCAATGAATTAGGTTGGGATGAAAAAAGTTCATTTAATGGTCTTTTGTCAGTCACTCCTGATGCAGGGTCTTTAATTGGTGAAAGTCCAGAAGTAAGAGGTTTCTGGTTATGTGAAGCAGTTTGGGTCAAAGATGGTCCTGGTTGTGCAAGACTTTGCGCTGAGTCAATGACGAATGGTAAAACACAAGTGGACATGCATGCGTTTGATATTGCTAGATTTTATCCCGCACAAAAAGAAAAAGAATTTGTCAAAACGCGATCTTTTGAAAATGCTCAAACCATTTATACCCCTGCTGTTCATCCAAGAGAGCCTTACATTAGCCACAGAGAACTATATGTCAGTCCTTTTTATGAAAGAGAGAAAGACCTTGGAGGTTTCTTTGAAAATGAAGTTGCAGGTTGGGAACGTGCTCTAGCTTACGAAAGCAATAAAGAAAAGCTTGATAAGTATTTTAAGGAGGTTCCGGTTAGAGACAACGAATGGGACCGTCGTCACGTGCCTTATGAGATTGCAAATGCTGAACATCTTGCGATGAGCGACTCAGTTGGCATGATCAATTTATCCCACTTCCCCATCATGGACGTAGAGGGACCAGATGCAGAGCGACTGTTGGAATATCTCTCACTCGCAAAAGTTGGTGGTAATACTCCTGAGGGACGAATGATTTATACCAATTTTTTAGATGAGGATGGTGGAGTCCATGCTGATCTGACCATCTCTCGTTTGGGTCCAGATCGCTATAGAGTAGTAACAGGTGGAGCAGATGGAAATCGAGACTGGGTCACCTTAAGAAATTATCGAGACGATATGGGATTGAATGCTGACATCAATATTCGTACTCACGATATAGCAACTCTAGGTTTGTGGGGTCCTCAGGCAAAAACTGCTCTAGGCAATTTTATTGATCCCAATGAATTGACTATAGAAAACTTTCCCTTTGTTGCTGCAAAAAATTTAACCCTTAAATTATCTGGAGGAAAGCAAATTGATGTCTGGGCATCACGCATTTCCTATGTTGGTGAAAGTGGTTGGGAAATTTATCTCAACAACGATACAGAAGAAGGGCTTGCGCTATATGATTCATTATTAGAGGTTGGAGTTGTGCCGGTTGGTATTGAAACCTATGCCAACAGCCGACGTCTTGAAAAGAGCTTTAGGCTTCAGGGCGCTGATCTAGAGTCCGAATATAATGCTTGCGAATCGGCCATTGAAAGACGTCTAGTTAAAGAGGCTGATTTTCATGGTAAAGCAGCTCATCTTAGTCATCGCGAAGAAGACCCCAGTGCAATCCTGTCCACCATGACATTAGATGACCTGAATGTATCCGGGCTTCCTCGATATCCTGTTGGAACTTCCCCTATTATAGACCCAGATACTGGAGAGGTACCGGTAGATAGCAAAGGTCGCAGATCTTACACCACTGGTATGTCTTATTGCCCATCAATCAAAAAATTTGTTGTTATGGGCTACCTTCCTAGGGATATTGCTAAAAAAGGAAAATCACTCTCACTTGAATACTTTAATGAGAACGGTGATGGCGTTTATCCACTAACTGTACAAATAGTTGGAAAAGGGTCTTTGTATGATCCAAATAACGAAAGGGTCAGATATTAAATAATTTCAATGTAATAACTTAAAGGGGGTAATAACAATGAAACATCCAAACCATCCTAGCGTCGATCAAAGTGATCGAGTGGTTCCATATAATCTTAGGCAAAGTGGCCGAACGCCTACTGAACTATTGATTTCAACAAGAGTAAGAAAATCGCCTTTTTGGCACCTATCTCATGAAGCTGGTTGCTGGAGAGCAACTGTTTATAATCGAATCTATCATCCAAGAGGTTATGTAAGACCTGAAGATGGCGGAGCGATGGTTGAATACGAAGCATTGGTTAATCGGGTCACCATGTGGAATGTTGCTGTTGAAAGACAAATTCGAGTTAAGGGTCCGGATGCTGAAGCTTTTACTGATTATGTAATCACTCGTGATGCCACAAAGATTGAGCCAGGTAATGGAAAATATGCGATCTTGTGCAACGATAAAGGCGGCATTTTAAATGATCCGGTTTTATTAAGATTGGCAGAAGATGAGTTTTGGTTTTCCATTTCTGACAGTGATCTTTTGTTATGGCTGCAGGGAGTAAATATCTCTAAAAAATATGATGTCATTATTGATGAGATTGATGTTTGTCCATTGCAAATCCAAGGCCCTCTCTCTGAAGACCTTATGGCTAAGCTAGCTGGTGAAGAGCTAAGAGAAATTCCTTACTACGGTCTGATGGAAACCAAGATTGAGGGAGCAGATGTCGTCATAAGCCAAACTGGTTTTACTGGTGAAAAAGGCTATGAAATTTATGTTCGTGATGCGCACGAAAATGCTGAAACTATTTGGAATGCAGTTCTTGAGGCTGGAGAGGAGTTTGGGCTGATGGTTATAGCACCTGCACATCACCGCAGAATTCAAGCAGGTATTCTATCTTGGGGTCAAGACCTAGATCACGAAACATCTCCATTCCAAGTGAACTTAAGCTATCAGGTACCACGAAATAAAGAAGCAGACTACATTGGCAAAGAAGAGCTAGAAAGGCAACGTGCTGTGATAGATGGGGGAGAATTTCCATTTAAAATGCGTATGGTGGGTATGATTTTTGGTGGAAAAGAGATCACAGATTATGCGCCTGATTTTTGGTTAATAGCTGATACAGATGGAAATGATATTGGTTATGTCACATCTCCATGGTGGTCGCCAGAACTAGAAACGAACGTTGCTTTGGGCTGGGTACCTTGGACTTCTTCAGAAATTGGCACTAAGTTACAAGTAAGATTGCCCGATGAGTACTCTGAATCTTCTGGGGTTGCTGTAGAGGGGGAAATAGTTGACGTGCCGTTTAGAGAATCTGTAAATCCTAATAAGCGAGAAGTTCAGAAGGAAAAAGGCTTAGACTACGCAGACTAAACAAGATTGCGAGATTGGCGCAAAAAGAGTCGATCTCGCTTTATGCTCTCTCCAACCAGGGAAGATCAACCGTTACTGCTTTTAGTTCAAAATCTGGTGCTGAGATTGTGATTTCTTGACCACTTTTTGCATGCTCTATGTCTAGAATGGTGTAACAAATATTTTTATTGAGCCTTGGCGAATAAACCATAGCATTCATAGATCCAACCTTCTTATTGTCTATAAAAACAGGCCAGTGTTCTGAATTAAAAATGGTTAACGGATCCGCATGAATTTCTGCCCCTATTAATTTTTTTTCAGGGCCCTTGAGGAATATTTCGCGTAACGCATCTTTTCCAATAAAATCATCGTCTTGTTCAAGATCCACCATCTGATCTAACCCGACCTCATATGGATTATTGGTTCTATCAATATCTGCCAAATAACTGAGTATCCCCCCTTCTAGTCTTAAAATTATATTGGGCGAACCTGGACTAATATTCAATTCTTGTCCGGCTTGCCAAAGAATTTCCCATAATTCATCTCCCTTGGAGTGATCTTGTAGAAAAAGCTCATAACAAAGCTCTTTGCTATAGCCCATTCTAGCTATAACCATGGGAATACCTTCATGGTTTATTTCCTTGAACTTATAAAAGCCTAAATCATTAATCCAATCTCCAAAAACCTTAGTCATTAATTTTGTTGAATTTGGACCTTGAACTTGCAATGGCGATACATCAGGCTCATCAACATCTACTTCAAATTTGTACCCTGCTGCTATTGCTTGAGCCCATAAAAGCAAATCTCCATCAGAGACCGAAAACCAATAGCAATCATCATCGATCTTTAGCATCACTGGATCATTAATTAGGTTTCCTTTGAAGTCTGTTAAGGGTGTATACATCGCCTGCCCAACTGAACATTTTTTAATGTTTCTAGGAGTTAAAAACTGTGCCAATGATTCAGCATCAGGACCTTTTATTTGAACTTGTCGCTCAACACCCACATCCCATAACTGAACACCATCTAATAGTTTCTTATAATCCTCTAGAGTTCCATCATAAGTAACCGGCATATACATATGGTTGTAGACTGAAAAAGCTGTTGCACCATACTTGATGGTCGAATTAAAGTACGGTGATTTTCTTACGCGAGGGCTAAAAACAACCTTAGATGTATTGTACATAGCAAGATGCTATCACTTTTTTATTGTGCTTGAACAGATGCTAAAGATAATTATTTTTTTTTAAGTCTAGAGGGCAAATTCAGCTTCTAAAATCATTAAAAGTAAAATATTTCCTCTTTAATAATTTGTTATAAATTATTGCAAACACAACTATGAATGTTGCTCCGGCTGCCACAGGAATTATTATGAAGCCCGCACCTTTAGCACCCAGAATTGCAATAATAGGATTTGCTCCAGCTGGCGGATGAATCGTCTTGGTTAACATCATTAAAAATATAGCCAATCCAACTCCAAGCCCAACGCTCAAATTTGAAAAGCCGAATATTGCAAATACAAAAACTCCTGAAAAAGCAGAAATTATATGGCCAAAAAAAACATTTTTTGGGTGGGCTAAAGGACTTTCATGAACCGCCATAACTAAAACCATGCTTGCTCCAAATGGCGGTATCAACCATAAATTGCTCTCATCAAAAGAATTAATGTACGCAAGCGCAGAAATGCATAAAAATGCTCCAAACCCAGAAATAATATTATTTTTCACTCAAACAGCATACCCAATAACAGTTGAATTGTGTGCATATTTATTTCCATGCGCCTCCTCCAAAGAAAATAAATAAATACTATTGCTCAAAAAATTTTATCGGAATATTATTTTTGTTATATCTAATTTTTAGCTGGAGGAATACATGGATTTTGAAATGGGTAAAGCCTCATTGAAAATTATTAATAATAAAAAATTAGACTATGAGCTTCCATTTCTTTGGATAAGGGATAACTGCCCTTGCAAGGATTGCAGGATTCAAGAAACCAAAGAAAAAAGATTTATGCTGAATTCTATTCCCGTAAATATTAAGCCTAAGAGCGTTGATGTGAATGACAAAGCTGTTAATGTATTTTGGCCGGATGATCATGAAACAATCATTCACTTTCAAGATATAGAATTTTTAAAAAAATCTAGAAAGCCCAAAAAAATACTTTGGACCAATGATTTCATTCCAAATTATTATGATTGGTCTGGTTTTCTTGCAGATGATAATGTTGCAATAGATGCTTTCTCTGAATTTATTGCTCATGGCGCAATATGCATTTCAAACTCTCCATGCATTCCTGATTCATTAGAAGACCTAGCTCCAAGACTAGGCCCGATAAGAGAGGTACTGTTTGAGCGTATTCATAATGTCTCTGTGGATGGTCATATATACAATATTGCGCATACTTCTTTAGAAGTCCCTCCCCACAATGACTTTGCAAGCTATTCTTGGCCTCCGAGCGTGCAAGCGCTTCACATGCTTCAAAATGAATGTGATGGCGGAGAATCAATGATAATCGATGGTTATAAAGTTCTCAGTGATCTGAAAAATGACTTTCCAGAGTTCTTTGAAATTTTAACAAGCTTTCCGGTTCCTTTTAGAGAATTTGATGAAGAAAATGAAACTTATGCAAATGAGCCAATTATTAGGCTGAATTCTTTTAATGATGTAACGGGGCTTAGATACTCGAATCAATTGATGCAAATGATTGATCCAAGCGTGAAAAATTTAGATTTATTTTATCAAGCCTATCATGAGCTATGTAAGCGAATTAATGATGGAAAATATAAATCAACTTTTCGACTTGAAGCTGGCAACATACTTATAGTTTCAGCTCATCGAGTCCTGCATGGTAGAAAAGAATTTAAACCCAATGGCAAGCGTCATCTTCAAGATGCCTACTATGAACTAGATAACATAGAAAATAATTTGGTTCTTTACAAAGATTTGCGAGGTAATTAAGTTGGTAAAAAAAGTTAGCTTTACTTCAATGGATCAAGGCACAAAAGAAGATTACGACTTAGTGGCAATTCATGACTCTGATAATGAGAGGGGCTTATCTAAGCGTGTGATCGAGTGGCTGCAAATGATGGATGGAGATTCCCCTTATCAAATTAGCAGGCTTCAACACTCACTCCAAACGGCCACAAGAGCAGAAGAAGATGGTGCCGATGTTGAAACAATTGTTTGCGCCCTTCTTCATGATATAGGTGATGTAATATCACCTTCTAATCACTCTCAAGTATCTGCTGCACTTTTAAGACCATATATTAATGAAAAGAACTATTGGATAGTTTTGCATCATGGTTTATTTCAAGGCTATTATTGGATGCATCACTACGATGAAGATAGGAATTTAAGAGATCAATACAAAGATCATCCATACTATCAAGACTGTGTAGACTTCTGCTCAAAATGGGATCAAAAATCATTTGATCCAAGCTATAAAGTAAGATCTTTAGAATATTTTATTCCAATGATCGAAGAAATTTTTTCTAGGAAGCCGCGATCTTTTGTTTGAAAGTCAGTGTGCTAAAAAAATTTATATAGAATTCTTGAGTAACAATTAAAACTCAACAACAGAACGAATGCTTTTGCCTTCATGCATTAGATCAAATGCTTTATTAATATCCTCAAGCGGCATTTTATGTGTAATCAGATCATCTATATTAATTTTTCCATCCATGTACCAATCAACTATTCTTGGTACGTCTGTTCGGCCTCTTGCGCCTCCAAAGGCTGTACCTCGCCATGAGCGACCAGTAACAAGTTGAAAAGGTCTGGTTGAGATTTCTTTGCCAGCTCCTGCTACACCAATGATACAACTCTCACCCCAACCTTTATGGCAGCACTCAAGCGCTTGCCTCATCACATCAACGTTCCCTATGCACTCAAAACTATAATCAACTCCCCCACCCGTCATCTCAATAATGTGATCAACCACGTTTTCAATATGATTGGGATTAATAAAGTCAGTCATGCCAAATTTGGTTGCAATGGATGCACGAGAATCATTCAAATCTATGCCAATGATTCTTGATGCGCCAACCATCTTCGCGCCTTGAATAACATTGAGGCCAATACCCCCTAATCCAAATGCTGCTACCGTTGATCCAGCTTCAACACCCATAGTGAAAGCTACAGCCCCTATTCCTGTAGTTACTCCGCAGCCGATATAACAAATCTTATCAAAAGGAGCATCCTTTCTAACTTTTGCTAAAGAAATTTCAGGAAGCACTGAGTAATTAGAGAATGTTGAGCATCCCATATAGTGAAGAATAGGCTTGCCATCAAGCGAGAATCTGCTTGTGCCATCAGGCATAATACCTTTACCTTGTGTTTCTCTTACCGCTTGACATAAATTAGTCTTTGGATGGAGGCAAAACTCGCACTCCCCACATTCTGCTGTATAGAGAGGTATGACATGATCTCCGGGCTTCAAACTCTTAACGCCCTTTCCAACCTCGACCACTATGCCGGCACCTTCATGACCCAAGATTGCAGGAAAAGCACCCTCAGGATCTTCTCCAGATAAAGTAAAAGCATCTGTATGGCATACTCCAGTTGCCTTTATTTCAACCAGAACTTCTCCAGCCTTAGGTCCTTCGAGATCAACTTCAATAATCTCTAAAGGCTTGCCAGCTTCAAAAGCAACTGCTGCTCTGGTTTTAATCAATCTCTACCTCTTTTATATCAAAATTAAAAAATATAGTGCTCTCTACTTTTTAAACTTAGCCGCTTCTTCAGAACCGCCTGTTGCTGTTCCTTTGGTATAAGAATGAGCTCCCATGCCAGCTAGATCACCATCTTTAACAATCAAATATGGATTTCTAATTTCTTCACCATCAAAGAAACACTCTAATATTTCTCTCACCCCATCTGCATATCTTGTTTGTGCCGATAAAGAAGTTCCTGAGGTATGTGGAGTCATGCCGTGATGCGGCATTGTTCTCCAAACATGATCGTTTGGAGCTGGTTGAGGGAACCAAACATCTCCCGCATATCCACTTAATTGACCCGACTCTAAGGCCCTGACAATGGCATCCTTATCACAAATTTTTCCTCTTGCTGTGTTAATGATATAGGCACCAGGCTTACATTTAGCAATCAACTCATCGTTGAATAAATGTTCTGTTTCTGGGTGTAAAGGACAACTGATATTAATAACATCGCAAGCGGCAACCAAGGACTCTACAGAGTCATGGTAAGTTAAATTCAACTCTGCTTCTTTTTCAGAGCTAAGTCTGTGCTTATCAAAGTAATGAAGATGAACATCAAATGGATGCATTTTTCTTAACATGTCATAGCCAATTCTACCGGCTGCAATGGTGCCTATATGCATTCCTTCTACATCATAAGATCTCTGGACTGCATCAGCTATATGCCAGCCTCCCTCATTCACTATCCTATGCTGATTATGATAATCCCTAACCAAAGCAAGAATCATCATAACGATATGCTCTGCAACCGACCTAGAATTACAATAGGTCACTTCAACAACATCAACTTTATGATCCATGGCCGCTTGTAAATCTACATGATCAGAGCCTATGCCTGCTGTAATGGCCATCTTTAAATTAGGAGCGCTCTCCATTCTTTTTCTTGTTAGGTAGTAAGGCCAAAAAGGCTGAGAGATAACAATATCTGCATCTACTAATTCTTTGTCTGCAGTGCACCCATCGGCATCCTTATCAGATGTCACAACTAGCGTATGCCCTCTATCCTCAAGAAACTTTCTTAAGCCAAGCTCACCTGAGACACAACCGAGTAATTCCCCTGGAGTAAAATCTCTTCCCTTAGGGCTTGGCAATGTCATGCCATCAGGATATTTCTCAAGTTTTGGTAATTCCTTTAGCGGGTAACTTGAAGGCATCCCGCCCTTTGGGTCGTCATATAAGACACATAATATTTTCATTCTTCTCTCCTCTTAAATTAAATTTCTAGAACAATCCTTGAATTAATCCCTCGTCGTCAACATCTATATTTTCAGCAGCAGGTATTCTTGGTAAACCTGGCATGGTCATAATATCTCCGCACACAACAACAATAAATTCTGCGCCTGCAGACAGTCGAACTTCTTTAATTGGAACATCATGTCCTGATGGAGCACCCATTAACAATGGATCTGTAGAAAAACTATATTGGGTCTTTGCCATGCATATAGGGTATTCGCCAAATCCATCATTTTCTAACTTCTGAAATTGATTGCGAACTTTTTTATCAGCAATTATTTCAGAAGCACCATAAATATTTTGTGCTATATGCTGGGTTTTATCCCACAGAGACATTTTATTGTCATACAGAGTTTTAAACTCAGCTAAATTTGAATCAGCGATTTTAACTACCTCCTCTGCAAGATCGGATGCACCCTTGCCACCTTTCTCCCAATGGGAAGAAATTTTGCATTCAATACCAGTCTTCTTGCAATAATCAATAATTGCAGCATGCTCTTTTTCTGTATCGGTGATGAAATCATTGATTGCAACTACAACTGGAACGCCAAATTTTTTAATGTTTTCAATGTGCCTTGCTAGATTCTGGCAACCCAAAATAACAGCATCTACATTTTCAGATCCAAGGTCATCCTTTTTAATTCCACCATGCATTTTTAATGCTTTAGTGGTAGCAACCAATACAACAGCGTCAGGTTTCAATCCAGATTTTCTACACTTAATATCAAAAAATTTCTCTGCGCCCAAATCCGCTCCAAATCCGGCCTCTGTTACGACGTAGTCTGCTAGTTTTAAAGCCATCTTGGTTGCAACAACTGAATTACAGCCATGTGCAATGTTGGCAAAGGGTCCCCCATGGATAAATGCTGGATTATTCTCAAGCGTTTGAACCAGATTAGGCTGAAATGCATCTTGTAACAGTGCGATGATAGCCCCGTCAGCATTTAGTTGTTTTGCCCTGACCGGCTCATTTGATTTAGTGTAGCCAATAACTATATTTCCAATTCTTTTTTTCAGGTCATCAATATCTGACGCTAGGCAAAACACCGCCATGATTTCAGATGCGACAGTAATATCAAAGCCACTTTGTCTGGGTATTCCATTGCCAGTCCCACCCAATCCGCACGTAATATCTCGCAATGATCGATCATTCATATCAACAACTCTCTTCCAAGTAATTCTCCTTGGATCAATATTTAATTGGTTATCCCAGTGGATATGATTATCAATCAGGGCTGATAAGAGGTTGTGAGCTGCTCCAATTGCATGAAAATCACCAGTGAAATGTAGATTGATGTCTGTCATTGGAATGACTTGAGCAAATCCTCCACCAGCCGCGCCGCCTTTCATGCCAAAGCATGGACCCAAACTTGGTTCCCTGAGACAAATCATCGCTTTTTTACCAATGTGGCAAAGCCCATCAACCAAACCAACGCTAGTGGTCGTTTTACCTTCTCCAGCTGGTGTGGGAGAGATGGCAGTAACTAAAATTAATTTGCCATCCTTATGATCTTTTAGTTTTTCAGGGATAATTGAAAGGTTGACCTTGGCCTTGAATTTGCCATATTGCTCTAGATACTCATCTCCAATATCTAGTTTATTAGCAATGGTATCAATTGATTTGATCTCAGCCGCTCTAGCGATATCTATATCAGTTTTCACAATAAAATATCATCCTCCTATACCATCAAATTGATGCAAAAAATAATATTTAACACTTAATGGTTACACAAAAAACATTTCTATGCACTCATTGTTTGATGCTTTTTTTTTCAATTGTTTGCTAATATAAAGATATGCCAAAACTCATTGCGTTAATCTGCAAAAAGCCTGCAATTTCTGAAGAAGATTTTAAAACTTACTACGAAGAAAACCATGTGCCGCTAATTGAAAGTATTTTTCCAACCATCACTGGTTATAAAAGAACCTATCTATTTGAGGCTAGCATGTTGAATGATGCCTTGCCATTAGAATCAGATGGTGATCACAGTGTATTTAACGTCATAACAGAACTAACCTTTGATGATGAAGATGGCTTAAACCAATTCTTTGAAAGAGGAGCTGACAATAAAGTTATTGAAACTATTAGAAATGATGAAGCAAACTTCTTAGATGGTGAAAAAACGATTATGTATCGCATTGAGTAAAGCTATCATGAGAAACACTCTCCTGGCATTGATAGTCCTCGGAAGTTTTGGAGCTTTTGCCAAAGATAGGCACGAAGGAGAGCAGTTATCCAATCCAATTCTTATTGATGTCAGAACAGATGCTGAATGGAATGATGGATATATTGAAACGGCAATTCATATTCCATTAGACAGTATTTTAGAAAAAATAGCGTTTGTTGCTAAAAATAAAGAACAAACCATATATTTATATTGCAGGAGTGGTAACAGGTCGGGCAAAGCAGAGAAAGCCTTGCAAAGCATTGGCTACATTAATGCAAAAAATATTGGTGGAATCAACCAAGCAAGTTCAACTCTTCAGCTAAAAATTACTAAGGAATAAATGAAATTCACTCTTATTATATTACTGGTCTTCGGAAGCATGGGAGTTCTTGCTGATAAGCACAATGAATTCACCATAGACTGCATTGATAAAATTAAAAATAAGTATCAGCTTACTTTAAACCTAGATGTAAAAAAATTTAGAGTTAACAAGGGAAAGGATACTATCAGCGAAGGCTCAATTGCACAGATTAACAACTCAGACAAGTCAATTGAGTTTAAGTTGCTTCAAATGAATACTAAAGATAATAAGAAAATTTTTACAAGCAACAGTTTGCTTGAAAAATTAGTTTGCAGTGTCTAAGCCTTCAAAATAAACTGTAATAATCATCAATTAAAATAGCCATAAAAGTAAATTTTAAAAAAATATTATTGGAGAGATGTATGCAATTTAGAAATTTAGGCAGATCGGGGTTGAAAGTTTCAGAATTATCTTTTGGGTCTTGGGTGACGTTTAATAAGCAAGTAGATGCAAATTTAGCTGAGAGAATGTTTGGAACTTGCTTGGATGCAGGCGTTAACTTTTTTGACAATGCCGAAGGATATGAGAGAGGAGAATCTGAGGTGGTGATGGGCAAAGCACTTAAAGCACTTAGCAACCCAAGAGATTCTTATTGTGTATCTTCGAAAGTATTTTTTGGTGCCAAGGAAAATCCCCTGCCTACTCAAATAGGGCTCAGTCGAAAGCATGTAACAGAAGCATGTCATCAAGCCATGGAGAGATTGCAAGTTGATTATCTGGATCTTTATTTTTGTCATCGAGCAGACCCTGACACCCCTATTGGTGAGACGGTATGGGCAATGCATAATCTAGTTGCTCAAGGAAAAGTGCTTTACTGGGGAACGTCTGAATGGAGCGCAGATGAGATTGCAGAGGCCTATGAATTTGCTTATAAAAATCATCTAACTCCACCATCCATGGAGCAACCTCAGTACAATCTTCTTGATAGAGGACGATTCGAAAAAGAATATGAGCCCCTTTATGATAAATATGGTCTTGGAACAACAATCTGGTCGCCTTTAGCCTCTGGGGCTTTGACGGGAAAATACCTGAAAGGGATACCCGAAGGATCCAGAGCATCTCTATCAGGTTATGAATGGCTCAAAAAAGGCATGGTTGAATCTGATCGTGGCAAAGAAAGAATGGCAAGAGTCGCTTCATTTTTGCCTATTGCAGAAAAGCTAAATGTAAGTATGTCTAAACTGGCTATTGCCTGGTGTTTGTTAAATAAAAATGTTTCGACTGTAATTCTGGGAGCATCTAAAATGGAGCAGCTAGAAGAAAACCTAAAAAGTGCAGAAGTTTTACCTTTGCTAGATGAGACCATCCAGCAGGAATTATTGTTAATCTAAATGAAAACTTTTAAAAACAAGGTGGCCGTAATTACAGGGGCTGGTTCTGGGATGGGTAGATACCTAGCAATACTCCTTGCCAAAGATGGTGCCGATGTTTGTATCTGCGATGTAAATGAGAAAACCTTGAGTGAAACATTAGCAATGCTAAGAAAGTTTAATGTTTCAGTTTCATCTCATATATTAGATGTTTCTGATAAAAAGGCTATTGAGGCTCTACCTCAAAAAGTTATCGATCAACACGGAAAAGTAGACTTGGTTTTTAATAATGCTGGTGTTACTGCTGGCTCACATTTTCAAGACATGAAAGAAGAGAATTGGGACTGGGTGATGGGTATTAATTTTAATGGGGTAATCAATAGCACCAGGGCTTTTATACCCCATCTAGTAAATAACGCAGAAGCAGCAATTGTTAATACCTCCTCAATCTTTGGGATAGTGGCCGTACCAGGGCAGACTGCCTATCATGCAACAAAGTTTGCGGTCAGGGGGTTTACTGAAAGTCTTGCATTGGAA
>Ga0222716_10000373_pt1 | contig 38271 bp, 22 predicted proteins | sample C33_13DmetaG_FD_165044 | JGI IMG/M metagenome (GOLD analysis project Ga0222716, IMG submission 165044) | Estuarine water microbial communities from San Francisco Bay, California, United States - C33_13D | ecosystem: Environmental > Aquatic > Marine > Unclassified | place: USA: California... | reverse complement strand
AATTGAGTATGAATTGTTTTCCAGTCTGTTCCGTTATTTGATGCAACTACTTTAAAATCTTCTGGCGCAGTGTCAAGATCTGAATGATAAATTTCGATTCCTCTATAATAAAAAGGTTTATCGAATTCTATTCCTAGCCACGCTCCGCCCATTTCATAATGCAATTCATCTGGGCTCAAATTGTGTCCATCAAGAGATGTGTCGGTATTGTTTTGTTGGGACTCTGGAATCATTGCCGCATAAAAACCAGATGGTTGGTATACGTTAAATGAAAGAGTCTCTGTACTTAAATCAATTTCTCCGCTAATAAAATCCGTCGCGTTGGTATACGAACCTGAATAAACTCCTCCTCCATAAGAGCGAGAGTTGAAGTCGCCCGATCCAGATGGTCTGTTGTACTGAATTTCATCAACCATTTCTCTGCGGGTGAAATGAAGTCCGACGCCGACTTTTTGAAAAAGGCCGCTTTCTCCAACAAAAACATTTCCGCTAATATCTCCTGTTTCGGTAATGTCTATAATTTCATTTATATTTGTTCTGCTAAGAAATGTACAAACGTCTGCAAAGGTCTTTTCTCCGCTAATTAACTGATCTCCTGTTAAGAATACAACATTGTCTAAAACTGATCTCTTAAAGTTTTTATATTTTATTTTTTCATTATGAGATCCTGAACGAGAAATTAGCAAAAGCGCATCCGAGTCTGCGTCTCCAGACAAGCTCATTGATGCGCTATAAGGAAATGGAGACATGGCGCTATCAGAGTACAAGTATGTACTCTCTGGCATGTTAGATGTTCTGTTGTCTTTAGCCATAATGATTAGTAAGGTGATCTCCCGATTTTACCAGCAAGGATCGATGTAGTGTGAACCTTAAAGCCTGAAGGAATTGGTGTAGAAAAATTTATATCATACGAATCTTTTGTGACATTCCTAATATGATGCGGAACCATAACTCTTGAACCTTCTATCGTGAGACTCACTACGGGAGGCGCGGAGAAGCCAAATGGAAAGTTAATATTTCCACTTGTAATTCCTGCGGGTAGCTCTGTTACAGAGCGCTGTATTGTTTTTTCTCGATTAGATTCTATGCCTGTTGCCATTGCCGTTGTGTGAACTTTATATCTTCTCGAAGGCAGGATGCTAGAAAAAATAACATTATATTGTTGGCTTGTTACTCCAGATATCATATAAGGAACTATTACACCTCCTTTTTCATCTTGGACCGAAACAGATAAAACTGGGGGGTTATAAAATGTTTTGGGGAAATTAATCAAGTATTCATCTGTTCCTCCGAACATATCTGTCGTAAATGCCATTGATTCGTCATCCCCAGGAAAAACAGTAGACCAATATCCATCACTGCTCGTAGTAAAGGTATTTTCAAGAAAACTGTCTCCACTAACTGACAGATCTTTTATTGGCTCGGAGGCCATGACTCCCATGGCCCCTTCTTCCGTAAACGAGACCACTTCTCTTTCATCAAATCGAGTGGAGAATGAAAGGTTTTTTGATTTATTTGTGTTGAGCTCTATCGATGTGTGTCCGCCAGCTTGTAATCTAAACAGATTTGGGGTAAACCTCAAGAAAGTATTTGTTCCGTCAACTAAAATTTCAGTCCCAAAGGTTGTAGGCATGATACTTTCAGAGTCAAAAGGTTCAAAGTATTGAGCGACAGCATTGCTCGAGGAATATCCAGATTCTCTGGGGGTATAGCTGTTTTGAGTTGAGCTTTCCCAAAGCTCAAGAGCTATATTATTTGTTACGATTTCATTCGATGATAAAATTAAATTATTTCCGCTTGATTCAAACCATTGTATGCTTCCGGCATCGTTTTCTTTATAGGGGTATAGGTATTCTCCAAGCCTAATATTACCATAAACATTAAGTTCTGATTCAAAATCAGCATTTCCAGTTGAGGTTATGTCTCCTAGTCTGCGTGTTGTACCTGATAAATAGTAATTTCCTTTTTGAAAAATATCTCCAGTAATTAAAAAATCTCCGCCATATTGAGTGTCGCCTTTTCTGTAATGATGTGGCCCGCTTCTGGTAAGGTCACCTGTAATTTCAACACTTCCTTGGAAAAATGAATTTCCATCAACTTCAAGAGTGTGATTTACGTCTTGCTCTCGTAAAAAAAATTTATCTCCAAGACCGAGGTGCTCGTACAGTCCGCTTTCTGCAACAAAAATATTTCCACTAATATCTGCTGGAGAAGTTACATCTATTATTTCATTTATTAAAATTGTGCTTTTAAATGTACATTCGTCTGCAAAAATTTTTCTTCCGCTAATTAATTGATCTCCGGTCATAAAGACCACGTCTCCTAATAGAGATTTTTTTAGATTTGAATATTTGATTTTTTCATTGTGAGAGCCAGAACGAGTAAGTAAAAATAGCGATTCTGAATCAGCGTCTGAGTTGCTATTTATAGATGCGTGCGATGGAAAAGGATCCAGATTGTTATCTGAATACAAAAAGGATATTTCCTCAAGTTCTGAAATTTTCTTATTCGGCATGACTAGTCTTTTATAAATACACTAAATACGTTAAAAATGTGTAATAGCTTTAATGGCAGAATGTATTCCGACAAGACTAACATATGAAAGGCTTGGCGTGCTCGTTACAGACTTTCCTGCATACAAAGAAAATGGCACGACATCTGGTAATTTAATTAGAGTGCAATCTCTTGATTATTCTTTTCAGCATCCAGCTGTTGATGTGAAGTCAATCGGCTCTGACCAGTTTATTTATAGAAATAATGAATCTCCGATTATTCGTCAGCCAGATGTAAATTGCAATATATCTTATTTATTTTCAAGCGGAGAAAATGAAACAAGCTTAGGGTTGCATTTGGGTAGCGACGGAAGTATTCTGAAAAAATTTTTAGAAAGCGAATCAACTGATGATATAAATGTGATTGCTGTTGCTTCAAATAAAGAAAGAATGCAAGACTTGAGTAATGTCAATGATTATTCTGGATATCATGTTATTGGAATAGGAAACGCATTTTTGACAAATTATTCGTATGAAGCTTCTGTTGGTAGCCTTCCTAGGGCTTCAGTTTCATTTAGCGCAAGTAATATGAAATTTGATCAATATGAACCTAGCGCCGCACCAAATTTACCTGCAATAAAATTAGGAGTTGATAATCAATACTCTTCAGAAGAATTACATTTAGACCAAAGTTCTTTTGGGTACGATCTTGTTTCTGGCGCAAATGCAATTATGCCCGGAGATATTCAGGTTAATATTACAAAACACGCAGGTAATTACGGAGGAATTCCTGTAGAATCTGAAAAAGCAGCAATACAATCAATTTCTCTTGATGTGCCTATCGATAGGCAGGACATATTTGGCTTTGGTAGTAATTATGTTTTTGATAGAAAATTAAAATTGCCAATCATGGCAAATGTATCAATTGATCTTATACTTAGGGAATATGCAAGTGGACAAATAGATTCATTCTTTAAAGAAGGCGCAAGGTATGATATGACAATAAATCATACAAATAGATATTTTTATAGCGGTCTAAGGGCTGACACGATAAATCAATTTGTTATTGAAAACGCTCAATTAAGAAGCCAATCTTATTCAAAGCAAATTGGGGGCGAAGTTTCTGTCTCTACTAGTTTTGTTTTTGGTATTAGTGCTAGCGGAGGATTCAAGATAATTAAATAAACAAAAAAACCCGCTCAAAAGAGCGGGTTTTTTTAGTGAACTGCAAAGAGTAATTATGCGAATTCGCCCGTGATTGTTAGAGCGTTTCTTGAACCCTTAATCATTAAACCTCTTGCTGTATCTTCTGGGCTTCCAACTTGAGCAGTAAATGTTAAATCTACTGTTTTATTATCTCCAATTGAAGAGCTAAAGGATTCTCCCTCGAGCAAGGCTCCTTTAACTATATACTGCATTGCTATCGCGCCAGTTCCGTATTGATTTGGCTCTCTGAGAGTGAACACCAAATCGTGTTCTTCGGTATTCCAAAGAAGGTCTGCGATGTTTCCTTCTTTTAGGTCTGCCAAAATAGCGCTAACGCTAACAGAAATATTCACAGGATAATCTACTACTCGACTATATCCGTATGGCGTTCCAAGTCTATTGAGAACTGTACGACTTAATGGAACGTCAATACTAAAGCTTTGGACGTGCGCCGAGCCTGGAACCGAATAATCGTATAATGGATTATCATTTTCGGGAGCCCTTGGGTCTTCGCCTGGAAGCGTTTCAAATTCTCCAGCTCTACCATCTGTTCCGAGAGACAATGTAATGTCTCCTGGGCGCAAGCAGGACCAACCTTCTGTTTCTGCGCTTACGTCTGTTGCGCTATCGTTGAGAACTCCACTAATTGCCTCTGGAATGCTGAACTGGATATCCTCGATTGGTGTTCCAAAGTTAGTATTTACCGCAGGAACGTAAAGGTCTTGGGTTCCTGTATAGCTCTTCAAATTCAATCCGTCAACTGTAACGCTAGCTGTAGGCATACCACCGACAGAAGCTTCAACAGAATAGTTTGATACATATCCATTACCTAAGGCGATAACTGTTTTATGTTTGTCTCCGTCGGCATTATTGACTGCATCATGACCTTCACAAGTGGTTAATATGAAAAAGTTTTTTCCGTCTGAATTTATGTCGTCATCGCAAACTACGCCCTCTACGATTTCATCCGCAAGAGCGCTTTTAAGTCCATCAACGTTCATCCCAATAATTCTTTCATTTACGCCATTAGTAAGGTAGTAAGAATAATCAAGAGTAACCGTAGGTGGTTCAATAGCTACAGCGTCAATTCTTGCAAGCTGACCAAATTGGTTTACGTCTTGCCTGTTGATTGAAAAACTGTAGTTTGCACTTTGTACGCGACGCAATTGTTGAATTCCTGTACGGATTTCTGCGCCTGCCGGAACTAGACTGCGTTCAGCGTAACCGGCTTTTGTTTGCCAACCATCTGTAGATGCGGTAAAATGGTATCCGGTTGCGTTGACAGTGCCAGCGTATAGTGCTTCACTTTGATAAATTACTCTTGCGCGTCCTGGTAGTTGTTTTGCCATAATATAATAAGGGTTTGATTCTGTAAAGATTACATTTTTTTAAATCAAAAGGGAAATTATGATCGGGGAAACCTAAGGTTTGTAACTTCAAAGTCAACGAAGCCCACAAAAAGCGAAGGGTCAATATTTTGATTTACTCTATCACTTAATTTAGAAACCCTAGCTTCTTCGACATGCATGTATGTCCCGCTCTTTTCTCCGCAAAGATTTTTGTAATGAAAGCCAGAGCTGTATCCAAATTCATTAAGTGGGTAGTCTTCAAATTTCATTTTTGCGAAAACTTCATTTTTAGAATCTGCGAAAATCGAAAGTGCTCCATCTAATTGATAGGTGTTTTGCGCAAAAATCACACATCGTATATTTGTTGTTGTTTTATCTTCTCCTCCAAATGCAAATGGTTCATTTTCAGAAACTTCTGGGTTAACGAAAATGGCAGGTATTACTTGTTTGTATGGCTCTATGCCGGAGAGATCTTGCTTGAATCTGTCATTAATATCAAATTTTCCATCTATAATTAATTGTTCTTCTGTTTGGTTTGTGATGTAAAAATTAAAATCTTTGACTGCATATTCTCCGCTTAGTGTTGTTTTTCCTTCTCCAAAAGATGAGTCTAAAAGAGCTCGACCATTATCAAAATCAAATATTAGTCCACTTTGTCCTTGTTCGATAAATGTGTTGCCGTCATATATTCCGCTCGGAATGTTTGCACCCTCAATGCTGTGGTCGAAAACCCATTGCTTGTGCGGACTGCTATATGCGACATATCCATTTGTTAGCCTGAGGTCTCCAGTGTCAGGATATAAGTTCGCTGCTTTATTTGAAAAGGCCTCGCCTTTTCTTGTTAAAAAATTATCTGCCCATAAGGCAAAGCTTGTTGTGAGTTCGTGCTGATATTGCGGTTTCATTGTAAATCGAGTGTTATTAAATTCTTTGCGCTCCAGAAATATTATTCAAGTCTTTTTCAAATTTTCTTAAAAGAGGTTTCATGTATTTTATTTTTAATCTTCCAGAAGAACTTAAATTTTTCAATTGAACTCCTGCTCCAGATCTACTGAATTTTGATTCTATATGCATATATTGTCCTAGTCCTGAAATTCCAGCTCCTTCAATTTGTTGAAGCCAGCTAGCTCCGTTTGCCCACGGCAAAGGGGTCATTGAGTATAGCTCGCTTAGCGTCGGTATGTTTACGCTATAAGTAGAAACAAAGCCTTTTGGTGAAAGGGATCTTTTTCGAATTATGATATCTGTCATTTTTAATCTTTCCTCAATTGGCTGAACAGGATCATATCCCGCATCAAAACCGATAAATCCAAATACATTCCCTTCTCTTAGCGTTCCTGTTTTGTTTCCAGATCCAGGTCCGCCTTTAAGTTCTTGTGTTAGTGGATGAGATTCAAAATCGCTAATTAATTGATTTAATACCATTCTAAATTGTTTTTCTACAAAAATTCTTGTTTGATTTATAAGAGTATGGTCTTTTGCCAATTGTCTATTAATTGACTGTTTGATTGCTAGATCTAATTTTCCTCTCATTGATCAATCGGCCTTAGGAAGAGAGTATAAAATTGTACTACATCAAATAACCCGTGAGCTCTTGGGTCTGAGGCAATATGAAACATTCTGCCGTCAAATTCAATTCTTTTAGAGTCTTTTATGTATTCAAAGTCTTCTACTTTTAATTTGATGCGAACGAGACTTCTGGAGTCTACCCTGGAAACTTTGACTTGAGCATCTGCTTCTCCAAAATTTTCTAGGGTTCTGTCGTTGTCATATTTTATTCTTGCTTTGAAAACTTTTCGAACTGGAACATTTTTAACGCTAGGAGTTGTGGCGCCGCCACTATTGTATAGGTGGTTATAGTTTGGGTCGGTGCTAATAATTACCTTCTGCGCTTCTTTATATACTACGATGTCTCTTCCAAATGTATCATGCAAATCTAATAATTGGGATGCTAAATTTGCTCTTTGTGCGCTGTTTAAAAATTCTGCCATGATACCTTTTACACTAAACCACTTTTTTTGTGTAACGATAAATAAGGTACAAGGTTATATATGGAAGCAGAAGACATTTTTAGAAAATGTTGCCAAAGGAATACGGTCTCTCTTTTTAAGGGTTTCCTCGTTATGCTTGAGGACTTACATAAGGAGCATCAGATTAATTTTTATAAATTAAAGAAGAATCTGCCAGAAGATCTTGCGCCTATAATCGAACAGGCTAATTATTTCGATAGCGAAAAGCTTCAATACTTAAGAAAAAGAACTTTAGATATTGGTAACGAAACAATTAGAAATTTAGAATTAGAATTAGATAATTATACTATAGGATTCACATTTAAATAAAAAAAATATGGCAGACGCAGTTTTAGAAAAGCAAGAAACAATGGATGATACCCGCAAAAAAATGCGGGAAATATATAGCTTTACTTTTGAAAAAAAAGAAAAGGTTAAAAAAACAGAAACGAAGACGGTAGAAAACCCAGAAACCAAAGAGAAGGAAGAGGTTTCTGTCACTAAAGAGGTGATCGAGCCTGTTCCGTATAGGGTGATTATGAAGCAACCCACAAGAAGGCAAATCGAGGAAGCGGAACTAGAGTTTAGCGTCGAAATTAGTAACTGTATCAAGAGGGGCATTCTAACCAAAGCAATGCTTTCTAAGAAATATAGTGACACTGGAGGCTTGCTGGCAGAAGATGATGCGAAAGCCTTAACTAAAATGTATGTTGAGTACGGAAAGCTTTCTCAGGAAAGCGAAAAGATTCAAGTTAAGACATCTCTTAGCAAAGAAGACGAAGAAAGACTGAAGGAGCTATCTGGAGAAATTTCCGTCCTAAGAAAAAATATTATTGACGTAGAAACTTCATATTCAAATTTATTTAATCATACCGCAGATGTCCGCGCAGAAAATAAAGTGATTCAGTGGTATATCCTGCATCTGACTTTTATACAAAAAGAAGATTCTGATGAGGTTACCCCTCTTTTCGAGGGAAGAGACTTTGACGAACGACTGCAAAGATATTATGAATTAGAGGAAGACGGCGATGACCTTTATGGCATTATTGGGGGTAAGGTCGCTGCGCTTTATAGTTTTTGGTATTATAGCTCAGGAGCGGTTCTGAGGTCTGACTTCGAAAAGCTTGATCAAGATATTGAAGAAGGCAAGGTTTGATATGTGGAAGCTGTTAAGCGCAGAAAAATATTTAGAGATGTAGTCCGCGGTTATTCTTCGGCAATAATCGAAGAAGATTTCGTATACATCAAGCATCTAACTCCTCACGATCAGGTTGAGTTAGAGGAAATCGAGGAAAAATATTATCAGTCAGCTCTTCGAAGGGGAGTGCCTACTGAAGAGGATATGCTCTTGTTTCTTAAGCAAGAAGGTCAATGGACTGAAAAAGACGAAAAAATAATTGAAGACAAAACATTATTTATTGAAAGTCTTAAAACTGCCAAAAACAAAATGATCATCAAGCATGAAATTGATAAACAGTCTGACTTGATTGATAAAGAAACGAAAGAGTTGAATGAAAAACAAATACAAAGAATGTCGCTGCTTGGAAACACTTGTGAAAAATATGCAAAAGATAGATTAAATGATTTTTATATGATCAAAAGCTTTTATAAAGATGAAGAGTGTTTGAATCCTTTATTTGAAGAAAGTAAATTTGATGAAATGGAAAGTCAAGACATTGCAAAAATTGTTTTAAGATATAATGATATTTTTAGCTCGTTTTCGGAAGAAAGCATACAATATACAATATTAGAAGATTTTTATAGTCCTTATTTAAGCTTTGCGGAGGATAGTATGCAATTTTATGGCAAGCCGTTTTGTGAATTGACATACAATCAAATACGATTAATTGTTTATACTCGAGTTTTTAAAAATATATTTGATAATAATGAAAATATTCCTGATAAAATAAGAAAAGATCCTGCAAAATTATTAGAATTTGGAAGCAGCTCCAAAGAAGAGCGGGACAAAGCAAAAGAAAAGCTTGAAAGAGGAGATGGAGGAACCCTTGTTGGTGCAAAAGACGAAGATTATGAATACCTTGGAGTAGAAAAGCCTAGAGGCGCAATCAGTTTGCATGAAGAGGCAAAGAAGAAGGGCGGCACATTAAATATGGATGATTTAATGAAATTGCACGGCGTGATATAATTTTAGTGTATAATTACCTTATCAAAGGAATAAGGTAAAATGGCTATAAATCTCAACGTATCAGGTAATACCCAACCGCTTGAAGCGGCTGTACAGGCTGCTGTAAACAGGATTAGGCGACAGCCGATAAAAATTACGGTTGATGACAAAGGCGCTACTCAGCCTTTGGGTAACATGAAGCGTAGTGCTGACGAATTCAGCAAATCTATGGAAGCTGCGAATGCTCGTATTATTGCGTTCGGTGCAAGTATGGCAATAATTAATGGTATCGCAGATGCATTCAAAGCGGTTGCTAGAAATGCGATAGAAGTTGAAAAAGCGATGGCTGACATTAATGTTGTAATGAATTTAAGCGCACAAAATTTGGACAAGTTTAGCGATGGCCTGTTTAATGTTGCAAAAGAAACTGGGGCAGCTTTTAATGTTGCCGCAGAAGCCGCAACAGAATATGCTCGTCAAGGTTTATCTGTAGAGCAGTCTTTAAAAAGAACTCGTGACGCATTGATTCTCACTCGATTGACCGGCATGGATTCCGCTGAGGCAGTTAAGGCTTTAACAGCCGCTATGAATACATACGGCAACCAAATTAAAGATACTACTCAATTGGTTAGTAAATTTGCCGCAGTTGACGTTCAATTTGCAGTAAGCGCAGAAGACTTCGCTGATGCTATTGCTCGAACTGGTCAAGCTGCAAAAAGCGCAGGGGTAAGTATTGATGAATTGATAGGTTTGGTGACTGCGGCCCAACAACAAACTGCTCGAGGCGGAAAGGTTATTGGTAACTCATTCAAAACAATTTTTACAAGAATAGGTCGTACCGATACTTTGAATCAATTAGAAAATTTGGGTATCGCAGTAAGAGACTTGCAAGGAAATACTTTAGGAGCCAAAAGAATTTTAACTGATCTTGCAAATTCATTTGACGGCTTATCTGCGTCGCAACAGGCTCAGATCGCGCAAACAGTTGGTGGAGTTTTCCAAATCAATATTTTAAAGGCCGTTCTGAGTGACGCTGCAAAACAGAATGGTATACTTGCAAACGCCACACAAATTTCTTCTAGCGCAACAAATGAGGCTATTCAAAAAAATGAGCAGTTAAGAGGTACAATGTCCGCAATGGCAACTGAAACGGGATTAGCATTAAAAGATGTCTCTGCGCAAATTGGAGAAATTATGCTTGCCCCTGGAATGGAGAAAATACTAAATACAGTAAAATCTATTGCAGAAGGCGCAAGCACAATGCTTGGGGATGGAGAAGGTGCTGGGAGCAAGTTTGCAAACGGATTTTTAAAGGGCTTGGGTAATATTATAACTGGGCCAGGCTTGGTTGTGCTTACTGTGGTTTTTGGAAAATTGTTTTTAAAAGCAGCTCAATTCGCGAAAGAAAGTTTAACATCTCTTATAGGCGTAACTAGCGAAGCTCAAAAGCAAAAAGCGATTCAAACATCTTTGGTTAATTTGTTTGGACAAAATTCTGCACTAAGTAAAGAAATGCTTCGAACTGATATTTCTCGAACAGAAAAAGAAAAAATAATTTTAAGTTTATTGCAAGCTCAAGTGGTCGAAGCTCAAATGCTTGATTCTGTTGCGAAAAGAACAGCGAGCACTCTTTATTCAAAGGGATACGGAGCCTCTCTAACTCCAAGACGTGGTCGAGCAACAGGTCATATACCAAATTTTGCACATCCCGAACGAGCACAAGCAGCAAAAGGAGGATATGCCGCAGGAAATATTCGATCAATGAATATGCCTGGTGAAGGCTCGGTAATATATAATAGCGCAGAAAAAATTAAGAATTTCGCAGGATTTACTCAGCCTGCAATTATGCCTCCGCTGTCTAGCAAGGCAGGCAAGAATTATCAACAAGCATTTGGAAGCGTTCATGGATTTGATCCGTATGCGGGAAGTGGTTATATTCCTAATTTTAACAGGAGATCTGGTCAAGGAGTGGGTAAAGCGGCTCCGGTACTAAATGCAATTAATTATGCTCACATGCTAACCCCCGAAGCTGGAACGAGGGATGTATTGGAAAAGCCTGCTAATCCAGTATATGGCGTACCAAAAGCTCAATTACCTAAAGTAAGGTTTAAAAAATTTGGGGTATTGCCTAGCGCTTCAACAAGAGCCGAGAACAAAAAGAAAAATCTTGTTGAGCAACTCCACGAAGCTGTTGAAAGGTCTGCTGTTAGACAGGGACAATTGTTGGCAGACTCGTTTAAGATAGGTACTGGAAAAGCGAGCAGTAAAACTATAAAAAATTTACTTAATTCGCCTGAAAGCGGGGGGGCAGGAGCTCTTTCGTCTGTTGTTGGAGCCTTATTTGAAGCGGCAATTAGCACTAAGATCAAACAGATAAAAGGCCAATCGGGTGGTATTGCTGGCGTAGCTACTGGCATAGGTGGAGATTTTGATTTAAGAAATCCTACGAGCGAACAAAAACAAGATCTTAAAATTTTATTTGGAGGAAGTTGGGCGAGGACGAATCTCGCTGATTACAAGTCTCAAGATTCTGTAGGTAATACCCAAAGCATGGCCGAAAAAATACTTAAGGAAAAAATATTTAGATCTGGGGGTAGGAGTACTGATCCTGCATTGGCATTCGCTTATGGAAAAAAAGCTGGGGTCAACCCGAAAACCCAGAAAAGAGGTTTATTTGCTCGAGGTTATATCCCCAACTTTGCAGACCCATTAAGTGATGCAATAGGCCGCGAAAAAGCAGCTGGAGTTCCTGTTTCGCAAATTAGAGTTGGTTCTCATAATGCATTAATGAGTAGGGGTAATCCTCTTGGGCTTGGAGTGACCAATACAAAAGACGAACCAAATGGCTTGCGCGATGTATTTGGTGCAAATGGATATGTGCCGAATTACGCTATCAAGGATTGGATGGCGGGTTTTCGCGCAGATTCAGCTCAACGAGATAGTTATATAGAAGCAAGAGACGAGGCAGCAAAACAAGTAAAAACCAATACGAATCGAGAAAAAAAGCTTCAAAGGGTAATAGAACAAAATAATAAAATGCTGGTAAAGGCTAACGCCCAGGGAAGGCTTAGCCGCTCCGCGGCAAGGAGGGGCGTTCAGTTGCAGCAAGCTTTAAATAAGACACAACAAAAGCTAATTACAGCAAAACAAAAAGAAGCTGCGGTTGCAAGTCAAGCACGCGGAGCTTCTGCTAGAGGCTCTCTAGCCGGAAGAATGTCGGGCATGGGAACAATGGCGATGATTGGATTACCGATGGTCGGGGGAATGGTACAACAATATTCGGGCGGCACAGGTGCATCAGGAGGAAATCAATCTATGTATGAATTTGGAGGTGGATTATCTGGAGCTGCAACTGGGGGCATGATGGGGGGGATGATAGGCAGTATGATAGTGCCTGGAATAGGAACTGCAGTAGGAGCTGCTATCGGAGGAATAGGCGGATATTTGATGGGTATGCAAAGCGCAACCGAGGAAAATACAAAAGCGCTAAAAGAGTCTGCAAAGGCTGCTAGGGAACAATCTACTCAAGTGGGATCTCAATTTGCCCAATCAATGGCGCAGGTTTTTAAAGCTACAGGATATTTCAATGAAGACAGAGAGGTCAAATTTAATCGAATTAACTCTGAACAACAAGGGGTCTTGAGTTTAGGGGGTTTAAAAGATTTTAATAAACTAACAACTAGAGACGGATTTGGTTTGAATATGCAATCTTCAACCGATAGAGGAAAAGAATTGAAAGCAGAGCTTCTCAAGCAGTCAGGAATCGATGTAGATGCCTTGATGAGGCAGTCAGGAATATCAGGGAGTACAGGGAATGCCTCTAAAGGGGCTTTCAAGCAAGCCAATCGCCTGCAGCAATTATTGATAAAAAATAACATAGGAGGCGACATTACTGGCGAAGCAGGCTTGGGTAAATATATTTTGGATAGTAGTTCGAGCAGATCACTCAGAACTGAGGGCGGAGTAGGAGATCATTTCGCTGCAAATAGATTCTATAAAGTAAGAGACTTGAAAGATATCAAAACAAGAATTGAAGATCAAATTCTTGCTCAAATGGGTACAGAACTTAGGCATCAGGTTTTAAGAGATGCATTGGATATGCTACCTCAAGACAAAAAGATTTATGCAACCGCAATGACTGATGACTTTACTGAAGCGGGGGCTGAAGTAAAGAAGGGTACGAAGGCCCACTTTACTGTGGCGCAACTACAGGATCAAATGGCCGGTGCAGACAACGACACAATCAAAGCAGCATACGCAGATATATTAAAGCTCGCAGAGCAAGAAATTCATGTCCTTGATGAAAGAAGAAAAGGCTATATCGTTGAGCTGGATATGGCGAAAATAATGCAAGAAGCACAAAAACGCGCCGCAATGAGACAATTGGAAATAGCTAAACTCGAAGATCAAAAAATAAATGAATTAAAAAAAGAGCTTAAAATTTCTCCGGAATCCATGACTGAAACCCAAAAGACTACAACGCAAGGCAAGATTGCAGCAGCAGAAATAAATAAAAAATATGCCTTAAGCGTGGGTTCTGCGGACGAAGGACTTAAACTCGGGTTATTAAATCAAATAAAACAAAATCAAGAGGTTCAAAGATTGTTTAAAACAAAGTTTGGGGTTGAGGGGGAAACAGCTCCTTCTGTTCAGGATGTCTCTGATAAAGTGTTAAAAATGGACACGAAACAGTTAATTGATATCCTTGAGGAGATGATTACGCTGGCAGAGGACGAAAGTGAAATACAACAAATTCTAAATAGATTATTAGAACAGGAAAAGACGAAAAGACAAGATCTTATAGAACTTGCACAAAAAGAAAAGAAAAATGCCGAAGCGACGCAGGCAGCAGAAGACGGCATAAATCTAACTCTTGCGGGAAGGGCCGATATTCTCAAGGATCTACAAAGAGATCATCGAATGGGTGCAGAAGCAGCTCGATCTGCCCGAAAAATGAGAGAATTAGATTATGAGCTAGGTGGGGCACAAAGATTAACTGCTCAAGGGCCTGGCTATAAAACAACTAGAGAAAGAGAAGATTTTCAGCTAAGAGAAAAAGAAATTCAAGCGCAATTAAAAATAAAAGCCCTGCAAGAGGAGCTTCTTGAAAAGCAAAACAAAATAGCAGAAGAGAACGCAAAGATTGTTGGCACAAAAGGAGAGGACAAGAAGCGACGAGATGAACTAACACAACAATCAGGGAATATAACTGCAGAATACGAAAAACAAATATCAAACGTACAAACCTTAATAGGTTTAGAAAAACAAAGAATCGCTAATCGCAGAACTCACGAAACCTTTAGTGGGGGATTTGCAGATGGATTTAAAAAAGTTAGGGAACAAACTGATGCTATTGATTATCAATTAGGCGAGCAATTGCCATTGAAGCTAAGGGACGGTCTCGCCGAAGCTATGCAGGCAGGTATAAACGGGGCCGAAGATATGGGTGATGTTCTAAGAAATATCGGAATAAACTTTCTTCAAGCAATACAAAGCGCAATGCTTCAAAAAGCCGCAGGAAATATTATAGGCGCTATGGGATTTTCTCGCGGAGGTCAAGTTCCTGCGATGGTTTCTAACGGAGAATATGTAATGAGTCGAAGCGCAGTAAAGAAATACGGTGGTGGATTCATGCATTCTTTAAATGCCGGAGGAAAAATTCCTGGTTACTCAAACGGAGGAAAGCCTGGTTCCGCGCTTGCCGCAAATTTTGGAGGAGCCGAAGGATATGCTACAGGAAGAAGATATCAATCAGAAGCAATGTCTGGATTTTTCTATAGTGGCCAAGCTGGAAATGTAGGGCTTCAAGAAGATGCTCAATATACTCGCGGGGTTATTCAGGAGAGAATAAGAAAGGCCGCCGAGAAAAAAGCTAAAAAACAGTCTTTAATGAAAATGCTTTTGAGTACCGCGCTAAGCGCGGGACTATCTGCTGGGGTTGAAAATATATTCAAGGGAGGATCTTTAACTGCGGCAGGTAAGAAATTGGGGTATGGCTCAGATACTCCCAAAGGTACTATGTATGACCCTGCAACGGATACAAGTGTTTTTCGTCCAGACGGAGAGATAGGGTACGAAAATTTAACTCCTATCAAGGAAAACGCATTTAAAAAATTAAATCCATTTAGTTGGTTTAGAAACTTGAAAAAAAATTATTTTGGAGGCCCAATTTCTAAATATGCTAGCGGTGGATACATTTCTGGTAAGCCTGGTGTTGACCAAATTCCCGCAATGCTCAGCGAGGGAGAATATGTTATTCGTGCAAGTAGCGCTCGTCAATTAGGTAAACCCTTGCTTGACTCAATAAATTTAGGAAAATTTAACCAAGGTGGCGCAGTTACCCCGCTCAAAGAACAATCCGAGTCAACAACTTCTTCGGGTAATACAAATAATATTAATATATCAATTAATGTTGATCGATCTGGCGGACAGTCTAAAGATTCTAGCGGTCAAAATTCCGGACAAAATCCAAAAGATGCATCAGAGAACCAGTCCAGAGAAAATCAATTAGCAGAAAAAGTCAAGGCGCAAGTAGTTGCGGTTATAATTGAAGAACAAAGACCTGGCGGATTACTAAGCGAGTAAAATGAGCTACTCAAATTATGAACAAACTGTTATTGTTAATTCTGTTGCGCTATCAGGAGTAACGAATGTAGAGGGAAGTTATTCAATAACTGAAACCCCAATAAAGGTGGCTGGTGTCGGATTTATAGACGCTTTTCCTGACGCTCCTCTGCAAGGAAATTTTAGAATCTCTAGAAAGATGGTTAGTCGAGATCCATTGCTTCCATTGAGTCCTGGAGGAAAATTTTTATACGACGAAAATGAAATTAGTGGCGCAATACTTTATGATAATGGATCAAAAGGTTTTGGATTTACAAAAGCAAGAATGTCTCAATATTCTGTAAGTTGTTCGGTTGGAGATATTCCTGATATAGAAACTGATCTAACTGTATATGGTGAACTTGGTAGTGGCGTATTAATTGAACCTGCTACAATCAATCATCCAGATATACAATTTCCTGATCAATCTAGTATATCTGTATCAGTTGATGATTTTACTGCTGATGCAATAAGTGATTTTTCTTATAGTAGAAGATTGAATCTTGAGCCTGTATATGCAATTCATCAAGCAGACGAAGTTGATTTTACGCAAACACTTAATATTGATATGAAAAATCTTGAACCAGTTCAGGTAGATACTCAATATCCTATAGAAACTGATATTAATTTTACGATGATTGTTGATGAATATGAAGTGAGAGAAATTAAAGACAGAATACAAGCAGCGCCAAAAAGCAATGTAAAAATAGAAATCAGAGATAGTAAAACAAATGAAATGATCAATGCATTTACTGGTTCAAATGTTAGATTAATAAGTGAAAGTATAAATTCCTCAATTGATGGAGAGATGGCTATATCTTTAACATATAAAGGTTATGAAACCTTGCATAATCCTGTGTCATGAGTAAGCCGTATTTAAGATTTGAAGATGGTAAGGTATCTTTAGGTAATAAAGATCTTATGGTTCAGTCTGCAAGTCTGTCCATTTCTCCAACGCTCGAGCCAGAAAGAGTATATGGTGATGTTGATATCAATATAGTTGGCGCAAAAACAGAATTTATTGATTTTGCTCCCCTAGATGGACTAAAAGGAAAACTGGACATTTCGTTTATGATTACTGATGAGCTTTTTGGATATAGCAATGGAGTAAATGCAATTGATAAATTGTTTGATATAAGAGATGGAATGGGCGAAGATCCTATTCATGGAAATATTGTTGGCAGATATTTTTTTAATAATATGTATCTTACAAGTTTTAGTTTTAGCTTGGCTCCTTATCGAGTAATACAAGCAAATGCAACATATGATATATATGGTACAATATTAAAAACAGTAGATCGAAGATTTCAAGAATTAAGTATTGACCCTGCTCACGGATTAAAATCGTTTGGGAAAGTAAAAGCGAGCAACACTGAGATGTCTGCCGTTAATGGTAGGCAATTTGAAGTTTCTCAAATGGATTATAGTATAACGGTGGGTAGGAAAGTTCACAATCATATTAGAGACTCCGAGCATACATCATTGTCTACTAATGCGAATGGCGTTGCTCCTCACAGAGTTTCTGTGGAAAATATAGAAGTTGAAATGATGATTGAAGCAAATGACATAGCTCAAAAACTAAGTCAATACGGCGAATATCATGGAGGAAATGCGCGCCCAGTGGAGCTCAATAGAAATTCTTCTATTGCGGCATATTTATATAGCATGAATGGAAATAGAATTGCAAAATTTCAATGCGAAGGAAAAATACAAGAACAATCTGTAAGTTTGGGAGAAGGAAATTATTCGAGGGGTAGAGTTGTTGTCAAGCAAATAGTCAAATGAGTAGAGAAAAAATAGACGAAGTCTTTGGAAGGAGAAGTCATGTAACAAATTACAGCGGTTACTTCGAGGCTGGCGCAAATTATAAGCAATTTGATTTTGTATATAATACTGGAGATGGATTGTTTTATTATGCTAGAGAAGATTTAACTTTTGGTGGCGGCGTTTCGGTTACAGCATTAAATAGATATCACTTGGTTCCAGATGGCCCAAACAATGATCATTATATTGTTGATTCTTTAAATAGAACAGATGATCAAAATGCATCTTTTTATCCTGGAAATATAATTGATCTTGGCGGCTCTTCGTCTGGTGATGGTAGGTATAGAATAATTAGTGTTGAAAAAGATGTTCTTGCTTTAAATAATGACCCTTCAATAACTGGTTCAGCAATCCAAGTAAGACCCGTTTCTCAGAATTATTCTATCGAGGCTTTTGAGGAGGCGTCTAGTCAATCAATTACAATATCCACAATAAATGCCGACCCATCTTTGAATCCAGACTTGTGGAGTACCGATTTGTTTTTCTTTGATGCAGATTATGGGTCAAGCGCATCTTTCAAGGCAAACAATTATAGGCATCAGTATGGAAATGGATACTACATTGTTCAGCCGAAATCAATCAATTCTTTAAGTTTCGAGGTTGACCTTAAATTTAAAAATCGAACAAATAGAGAAGCAAATGCAATAATACATTTTGTGGAAAATCATTTGGGCCAACTCGAAAAAGATGCCCCTGGCCCAAACTTGAGATACAAGCAAGGAGTATCTGGTTTTAGGTGGGACGGCGCTTCTTCATTTCATCCATACGATATAACAGAAAATCAATCAAAAACTTTTTATTGCAACGAATTTAATCATTCTTTGAATTTTGAAAACAGTAGTGATGTGTCCTTAAAAATAAGGAATTTGGATACATCTTTGTTGAGAAGAAGTGTTAGTGGTGGATGGATAGTTGGTGGAGCAGAAACATATGATCCTACTTTATTGTACGAAAAAAATGATATTGCTTTTTATACTGGAAATTTAAAACATTACTATTGGCATAGTGATTCATCTGCAAGTAACAAGCCTCCTGCTGAACAAAATGATGAATGGACTCGTAGTAGTGGGGATTATTCAGATGTCAATAAAAATTACTGGACTCGCGATTTCTTTTGGAAGCCCTCGTTAGGGTTAGAAGTTCAACAGAATCCGAGAGTAAATGAGATTAGCGTAAGAAATGGATATACTCAAGTATATGAAGATGGAATCAATGAAAGTTTATTAAAATTAAATTTAAGCTTTAATAATAGAGAAGATGATGAGGCTAGGGCAATACTTCATTTCCTTGAGCAGCATTATGGCTGTATTCCCTTTAATTTTAATCCTCCCGCTCCGTATGAAGCTACGCAAAATTTTATCTGCGAAGAATGGACTCACACTTATAATCACAAGAATAATCATAGTATTTCTGCTACATTTGAACAGTATCCATTTAATATGGATGCGGAGCAATATTCATCACTAGAAACTCCTCCTATATTGAGTCCGGGAGAGTTAATTTTTACTTCTCCGATAGCATTTTCTTTACAAGGAGATGGAGAAGTCGTGGTTCCTGGTGAAAAATGTAAAGTTAGATTAAAACTTCAAAACATAGGTGATACAAGTGTTACATTAAATTCTGCATCTGTGTCATCTAATTTTTCTATAGTAGGACAAATTGGTTCAAGTGTTCCTGCTGTCCTGGAAGATATATCTCCTAGTGACTATATTTTTCAAATACCGTCTAATGGCAATTTTCCATTTAATCTTGCAGGTAGATACGCCAAGCTTAGTAGGTCATACACGCATGGATTGGCAGATGGGGGGCAAATGTTTACTTTGGTTAATCAAGATCCAGTAGACCCGACGAAGTTTGTTACCGATATGGTGAATGGTGTTCCAAATACTTTTTTTCAAAATAATCGTGGTGAAATTAGATCGGGAATAAATGAGGTATCTCCGTCTGAATTTATTATTGGTGATTATGTTGTAGAGCAGTTCTTTAAAGACAACGCAGTGTCTTCAATTCCTGGTGGAGATAGTGCATATATTGATATTATATATGCAGGAGTAGCTGTAGGTGATTTAAATATAAATATATCTGATGGAACTGATGATATTGTTGATGCAAGTAATAATGAGATTGTAATTTTAGGAACAAATCAATATAATAATGGTACTATTGAAATCGATAGTTCGACTGCGTACTCTCCGCAAGAAGGAATTCTAAAAGTATTCGTAGGAAATGAAAAATAATGTCTAAGGCTCAATCAAATTTTAACAAAGCATTGGTATCTTTAACTCCAGATACTTTGATAGATTTGTATGAAATTGATTTTAGTAATTTGCAGCCTAATTTTGAAATGTTTAAGGATGTACTTGGTGCAAATTTTGGTGCAGATACTGTTTATCGTTTTTGCCCAATGAAAAATTCATCTAATCCAGTATATTGGCAGGGCAAGGCATTCCAACCTCTTCCGGTTGCAATGGAGGGCTTTGAGCAACAAGGCGACGGACGTCTTCCAAGACCGAAGATTACAATTGCAAACCCTGAAGGTCTATTGTCCAAAATTGTTCATGCAAATTTTGACTTCGCGAATTGCAAGGTGACAAGAAAAAGAACATTTGCTCGTTTTTTAGATGATGATAATTTTATTGATCCAGGAACTAAAAATGATGCTGGAAAAAATCCTTTTGGTGGAGCAGATCCGAATTCGCATTATCCTGATGATGTTTATTTTATTAATAAGAAAAGCTCAGAAAATAAAAACGTTATACAATTTGAGCTTGTATCTTCGTTAGAACTAGAGGGAACAGAAGTTCCTGCCAGGATTGTATTGCCAAATTATTGCGGCTGGGTATATAGATGTTCAATAGGCTGTGGGTATAAAGGACTTCCTATCGAAACTGCATCAACAGAACCCTTAACAACTGGGTTTTCAAAAGAGTCTGGAAGTACTGGGGCCGTGGCACCGGGCCTTTACCCGAATGGAATTGATGACGTTGATTCTTGGGATAGTTATGGGAAGAATGGTACAGAGGTTGATCCTAGGGGTTATGATTTGGGGGACGTTGTAAAAATTACTCCAAGAAATGCGGATAATCCGTACAAGTCTACTCCGTCAGTTTTTGTATGCATTCAGGGGCATGCCTTGGCTAGTGCGCACCATCCGTTTTTTGATAAAAATTTTTGGGCAAAAGATGAATGCAATAAAACTTTAGAGGCGTGCAAGAAAAGATTTTCGCCTGGCAAATTATCTGACTATAATAAAATTGATAAAACTTATCCAGGCATAAGATTTGGAGGTTTTCCTGGAACAGATAAACATAGACCTGAAGCGGTATAGTTTTTTAAATAAAAGCCTGCTTTTAGAAATTAAAAATTACGCTAATTCTTTAAAAGAAGAAGAATCTTGTGGGTTGATAATAGAGTCTGATATTGTTGAGTTTTTACCTTGTGAAAACTTGAGTGAGCAAAAGCATGTTCATTTTCTAATAGATAGTAAAATTTTAATAGAAAATAAAGTATTATGCGTTTATCATTCTCATGTAAACAGCGGACCTTTTCCTTCTGAAATGGACAAGTTGTTTTCGAATGAATTATGTATACCTTTTTTAATATATAGCTTAAGTGAAGATAGTTTTTTTGTATATGAGAATGTAGGTGTATAGATATCTAGGTATAAGGAAGTGAAGACGGTATATTTACATGGTAAATTAGGTAAACGCTTTGGCGAAAAGTGGAACCTTGCCGTGCGCACTCCTACCGAGGCTTTTCATGCCTTGGAGTCTAATAATAATGGGTTTCTTGAGTATTTAATTGATACAGAAAAAAAGGGAGTAGAATATTATATTTTTACAAAAGACCCTAAAAAGATCAATTCGGAAGAAGATGTTATCGAGCACTCAATTAATGAAGAAAAAATTGATTTAATACAAGATAAAAAGGAAATTCATATCTGCCCGCATGTTCAAGGATCGGGTCCCCTCATGCCAGTATTTTTTGTACTGTCGAAGGTAGGGACTGTTACCGGGTTGACCCTTGTGGGTAAGATAGTTGCTGCGGTTGCAATCTCTTTTATCGTTGGCGCAATAATGAAGTCTCTTTTTAAGCCACCAAAAAGAGGAGAGCCGACGACAACAAAATCTTTTTTACTAAGAGGCGCAGAAAATAGAACAAATCAAGGGGTTGCTGTTCCGGTAGGTTACGGAAGATTAAAAATAGGTTCAACTAATATAGCTCAAAATAAAAAAACCTATAGATCTGTCAAGGAGAACGCTAATACTCTTGAATCTTATTCAGAAATTGAATACATGGAATTGCTATCAGAGGGACCAATAGAAGGTTTTGCAAATATAAATGGCGGACCAATATCTGGCGGCGATATAAGAGAGGGGATATTTTTGAATAATGTGCAGATAAAAAATACCGACAATGATGGTTCTGGAGAGGGTTCGTTAAATTTTATACTAAATGAAAATGGAGAGTTGCCCGAAATACAGCTAGGCAAAGAAGAGGAGTCTAAGGTTTTATCTGCTGAAACAACCATGACTGTTGAATATGGAACAAGATTTTATGGAGCTGGGCCATATGTAAATAACCCCGAAAATAAAGAAAGTCGAGCAGATTTTAATGACGCAATAAAAAATAATGCAAAAATACTAACTCATTTTGTAGCTAATGAGAATGTGTCAAGGGTGACATTGAATTTAGGCGTTGCTTTACAAATTCAAAATGATGATGGTAGTAATGGTCCGACATCAATATCTTTCGCAGTAAATATACTCAAGGATGATGAAGAGCATAATATATTATCTAGCTCATCCGGCTGCAAGATAAAGACTCGGAGTCAAGGGGCAGAAGTTGATGTTCCTTCGTATAATTCTGGTAGCCCGGGCACCGGCTTGATGAAAAACGGAGAAAGCTCTTTTATTGTTAGAGGGATCGCCACTGATGAATATCAATTTGATATTGTTGTTGACTATACTCCGCCAAATATAAGGTCAAAAGGAGTTACATTTAAATTAGTTAGGTTGAGCAACGAATTGGACCCTACTGCTCGAGGTGGCGCTCTCGGGGGAATTGAAAAAACTAGGACTCTAAGTTTTGTTGCTATTACTGAATCAGTAATTGAAGATTTATTATATCCTCATAGTTCAATATGTAAAATAAAATTTGATAGTAAAAATTTTAGTCAAATTCCAGAGAGAGCATATCATTTAAAAATGAAAAAAATTCTCATTCCTAGTAATTATGATCCAGTTACTAGGAAATATGATGGTCCTTGGAATGGGTTATTTAAGGGGCAGGCTGATGCCCTAGCTTCCGTTCATTCAATAAGTGATGAGGATAAATATTGGAGCGATAATCCTGCTTGGGTTTATTACGACTTATTGCATAATGCCAGATATGGGATTGGTAAATTCGGACTTAATGAAGAAAATATTGATAAATGGCAATTATATAAAATTGCAAAATACTGCGACCAACTCGTCGAGACAGATTACCCTTTTGAGACTAGCTCTGGCCTGCCTAGGAATTTTGAAACATTAAATTCTGGGGAGGAGAGTTTTCAAATAAAAATCGATTCTTCCGGACACCACTTAAGTTCATCGTCTTCCTCAACAGGCGTAATTTCTGATTTTAAAGAAGAGTTTGGCGAGGGCGAGTCTTTCGCAGGAAAAAAAATGGCATTTTTTATATCTACAAATGAACTAGGTGGTACTCGCGCAAAAAAGGACTCTGCCTACAGAGAGGGGGAGATATTGATTCAGGAAAGGGTTATACTTTCTTCTGATGCAGAAAATCAAACAATTACTGTGAGTGGCCCTAGTTTTAAAAATTTGTCCGCTACAAATTCTTCAAATATAACAGTTGGCGCGTGTGCCGTACAGTTAAATCATCCATTGGTAGAGCCAAGATTTACTGCTAATTTATATCTGACAGATAGAAATGAGGCACTTCAGATTATAAATAATTTGGCGTCTGTTTTTAGGGGAATTAGTACTTATAGCGGCGGAAAAATAGTTGCTGTGCAGGATTCATATAAGACTCCGGTTCAATTGTTTACTAATTCAAATGTAGGGGTTGAAGGATTTAATTATAATGGCGTGAGCAAGAATCAGAAGGTAACAACGTCTTTGGTTCGTTATAATAATAAGGATAATAATTTCAAGCCAGACGTAATTGTAGAAGAAGATGCTGAGGCAACACAAAGATTTGGGTATAAAGAAGAAGAAACAATGGGATTTGGTATCACTTCTCAAAGCCAGGCCAGGCGTTTAGCGAAGTGGATACTTTTTACCACTCAGCTAGAAATAGAAACAGTTACGTTTCAGGCGGGCGCAGAAGCGTCCTATCTATTTCCTGGCGCAATATTCGAAGTTTCCGACGAAGCGAGAGCCGGAAAATTAAAAAGCGGAAGAGTTTTGGATATTCAAGATAAACAATCTTATACAAAAACAATAACCGATGGAAGCGGAAACCTACAAAACAATGGAATTGTAGAAATAAATGACCCGTATATATTATTAGATAAAAGCCTGACAAAAGAGCCTTTTGTTTCAAGCGTAGAACTTGTGGTTTGCGTGGGGATGTCTAATGAAACAGAAGAGAATGTATCTTTGAGGGCGCCCTTTGAGAGGTCAGATAAAGATCAGGACGCAGAAATTGAATCTATTTTTACTCCTCAAATTATAAGGTTTAATTGTCGAATTGATTATTCTGACTACGAAGGAAAAAAGGGGCCACAAGGACAAAAATCAAGAGCAGTGGATCTGCAATTAAAGATGCCTCTTGAGGTAGACTTAGGCCAAAATTTATTTGTGTCTTTTAATCATAATTTTGATAATGGCGATAGGGTTACATTTCATTCGAGCGGCATTCTTCCTGGAGGGCTAGATCCCTTGAAGTATGATGAAAGAGCATATTATATAATTAATGTTACAAAGCACACTTTTCAGGTATCTGAGACTTCATCTGGGTCAGCAGTTGAGGTTTATAATAATGGGTTTGATGTCCTTGGGAACGAAGGAGGGCTGCATTATGTTCTCCCTCAAGACGAACAAAGAACCAAAGAGGCGTTGGACCAAATCAGCATTGGGTCTACATGGTCGGCCAAAGGCGTTGTGGCTTTGGGTTCGGGTTCTGGTTTGAGCGCAACAGAGCAACAGGTCTTAGGGGTTTCAGAGAATCTTAAGGCTGGATGGCAAAAGTCTGATTGGCTGGGAACCATAAATGTATTTGGGCATTGGATCTATGTGGTGAACTTTGGGTTTATTTATTTTTCCGAAGATTATATAAATAATCAAACTAATGATATTTGGTTTTATCATAGCTCTGAGCATAATACTACAGATGATAGTATGGGTTGGATTTTTACTCTAGACAATATAAAGGATGAATTTTGGTTTTTTTATGATATTCATAAAAATTCATCTACTGCTAGCGGATGGGGCAGCCCGCTTTATGATGATTTTGGTAGTATAGTTGAGTTATTTATTTGGGACAGTAATACATCGAAGTCGGTTGGTCAAAAATACTCAATTAAGAATGCGAAGTATACTATCGTACAAGTAGTTTCTGGGGTTGGCTATTATATTGCTCTTAAGCGAGGGGTCACTACAAGACAAGGTAAGGTGTCAACATCTTCTACTCCACCGGGCGCATCAACAACAAATCCGTATCAAAGAATAGAAAGTCATCCTGATTCTAAAAATATAAATATATCTTCTTATTCTCTCGCCTCCGCAAATGACGCGAAACAAAATGAACAATCTATTAGAATTACTTTGGATTCATCTAGTAATGTAGAAATTCCAGATGGACAATTAGTATATATTAATGGCGCTTCAGGAACGGGCGCTTCTGCAATAAATAATTCCTATAGCTATAGCGGAAATAAATGGACTACTACTCCGCTAAAATGGAGGTTGATTAAAATATCAAAATCAGTTTTTGAATTAGTTAATTCTTCATCAGCTGCGTCAACAAGTGGGTTCTCTGTTACTGGGGGAAATATACTCTTTGTTCAAAAACCTGTGGATGCAAGCTCTTCTATTCTTGAGGGGCAATTATTTAGAACTATGAGTGTAAAAGAAATGGAAGAAAATAAATATGAGGTTACTGGTTTAGAATATGTTCAAGCTAAATTCGATTCAGTTGATAAAAAGAGTATAGTCAGAAGACCTGTAATTCCAATTCCCCCTCAGGCAGATATGGCCATTCCGGAAGCTCCAACCGATTTAATATTAACAGATTTAACTGCATAAGAAAATGTTATCCACAGCAATAGGTATTCAATTTGACGTTAATGATATTAGCGCAAACTATGAAATTATAGGAACATCGGATAACTATTCGTTTCAGTATAAGCTTGGCAAGGGATCCGACCTAGTCGATGCAGAGGGCGAAACAGCACATAAAGTAGTTTCCTTGAGGGGTAATTACGGTAATTTTAAAATAAGAATTTTTGCTGTAAGTGATATAGGCGTTCGATCTGCTTTTGTTGAAGAGGCGATTAGCGTAAATCCTCCGAGCTTTGATAGTACGTTTACATTTGGGGATATTAGGATATCCAATTTGCCAGAAGATGCAAAAATAGGTAGTACAATAGAAGCTAATCCAGAATCCGGGTCGAATATATTAGCTGTAGATTCAGAATACGTTAATCGGGTGGTTGAAGTTGATTGGAGATTGATTCCGCCTGTCGGACACGCAAAAGAAGGTGAAGTATTGGGTAATGAATTATTAAGTGATACTTTTTTATCTCACTTTTCTTTGCAATTAAGAAATGCAGAAAATGGAAACATAATACCTTCTAGTCAATTGGATTCGCCCCTGAATGAAGGTTTGCAGTCAATATTAAATACTGCAAATGTTTCTGCAATGATGGATCATTATACTGGCTTTTCATTTACATTGCCAGAGTTAACCTTTAGTGAGTTAAATTTAGACAGAACACTTGCACTGGAAGTTATTTCTCATGACGCATTCGGGCGAACCGCTACAGGCGTAATAACTGGAACAAATTATATTCCAGAGCCAGAAGGAATAAGCTACTCCCTTGTTGGGTCAAAATTTGGGCTAGCATGGGGGCATAGTGATACTGATTTTCAAGATGTCATAATTAATTCTATAAATATTTCAGAAGATCATGATATATATGATCCGGGTAATATATTTAATAGTATAGAATATTATGAAAAAATAAATGCGGCACCTGATTGGACCAAGCATAGGCCTTACTTTACTCAAGGGGATTATGTTAATTATCAAGATGATGTATATGTATGTACTCAGTCTTATGACTCTATTTCTCATGTTGGGTCAACTCCTGCTGATGGAGCGCCTTTGTGGAGTGGGTTGGGGCCAGCCGTAGAATACGCAACGCAAGAAAGGGTTGTTAGTTTAAATAATACTTCATTCGATCAAGTTTGGGGGCAGAAATATTATTACTCTTTTATTCCGCGAGATGGATACGGAACTGGGTATACATATAATTTAACGGAAACTGGGCTCGTGAAAGCTGGTGATCCGGGGTCGGATTTGTTTCCCTTTTTAGCTAATGTAAAGATCGATAATTTATCTTTTATAGAAAGAGAAGATGATTTAATTTTTAGATGGAATGTAACTGATCAAAATGGTAATCTAATTGATTTAAATCAATACAAGTTTCTTGTATCTCCTAATGACAAACCTAGCATACTTGGAATTAGCGGATCTCTTTTTGATAGTGACACGAAAGAATTTTTAAGTGGAATAACAGAAGGCTTTAATAGTAGAAGCTCTCTAAACAACGAAGGAATTCAGGAGTTATCTGAAAATCTTCCTGCTACGAAAATTTTTGACACATTTGACTATACAAGAGAAATTAATAACGAATTGTATAAAACGGGTGGTTATCCCAATTATCAGGTATATAGAAATTATGGAAATTATTTATCTGGGCAGAATGTTGTAACAGGTCTCTCTTTATATACCGCAAAAACAGGAAGTTCTCCGGCTGATTATATTAGACCTTCATATGATTTGTGGGACGTTTCAAATAATTATGTTTATAGGACTGGACTGCCTTATGCTGATGTTTTTGAGTATAATGACTCTTTGTATATTCCAACTGGGTCGGATGGGCAGTTGCTTGGTCCAGGCGCAAGTAGTATTAGCGGCGTTTTTAACGAGGATTTGGATTACACACTTGGATCGCTTGTTATTGCGCCATCAATAAATTCAACGATATACAAAACTGGAACCCAGTATAACATTGGAGATACTGTTTTGTATAGTGGGTATATATATAGATCAATACAAGATCAAACTACTCAGGATTCTATATTGCCAAACACTGGATCGTTGTATTGGCTGCCTCAAGGTATATTTACTGATGTGGATTGCGGTATATATAGAGCTCTTCAAGATATAAACTCTAGTGATGAAGTATTGCCTTCTACTGGATACAATCATTGGTTATCTCAAAATCCTTCTAATTATACAGGATATGTTGAAGTGGTTCCTGCGTATGATTTTCAGATCAGAAATTATTCCGATCAACAAAGATACTCTGCAGGCGACTTGGTTGTATATGAAAATAATATATGGAGCGGAGTAATTGAAAATGGGCTGGGCTCCGCGAACGGAGTGAGGACGCCAAATTATGCAGACCAAACATATTGGGCGGCTGATTACGGTGGTACAGATTTTCAAACAAATCACAATGAAGGGGATCTTGTATATAGTAATCGAGCAGTATACCAATGCTTAGAGAGCAATCCAACTGGCGCTCCACTGGAAAGTATTTCAGACATTAATCAAGAGATTTATTCGGACTATTATTCTTCTCAGTGGCTACCTTTTTGGGAATTAAATACTGGTTATGATAATGTTATTTTTAAACATGTTGGGATTCCTCAAAGCGGAAAAAGAAGCGTTGGCCTTGAGCTAGGAATACTTGATAATGAGGGTAATGTATTAAGCAGTAGATCGATTGTTGGATTTAATCGAGAGCCAAGTATTTTGGCGAACGGTTTTCAGGTAGATAGTTTAAGCAGAACTACGCAAACTACATTTAATTTTAGGTATGCTAATGAAGATAGGGAGACCGTAACTAAACTTGAATTATATAGATCTAGCACCCCAAACTTTAGTATTTTAGATTCTGATGGATTACCTGGAGCGAATGCTCCGACTTTTGTTTCTGAAGTTTTTGATAATTTTAATTCGATTACCGATTCTCCTCCAATTCCGTTTATTGAAGGGCAAGGAAATCAAATCACTGGATATTATTATAAGTTGTTGCCATTTGATCATTTTGGTAGCGGTGACCTGTTTGATTTAGTAGATAATCAAGGTTCTCCTGAGTTGGTTTTGGTTTATCCTTTGAATTATAATAATAAGAATCCGAATGGATATAATGGCCCAGTGTTTTCTACTACGCAAGACGCGATTCCTGGACCGGTATATAATTTCCATGGAGATACTGCTTTTACTAATTACTTCTTGAATTGGGAGGTTCCTCATACCGAATTTTTTGAGGCTAACGCTGGTGAGATTAGTTCAAATAATTCAAGGACAGGCGGATTTTTAGATAGCATTCCAAATGATGTTAGCCATTATGAGGTGTGGCAATCGGAGGATAATTATTTATATTTGGGGGCTCAAAATAGACCGATAAATCAAGATGAAAATTTAGTTGGTTATAGAAGGGTTACTGGAGATATAGAAAGCCTTGGCCCAATACCTACAGAAGAGCAGGATTTCGCTTCTGGTATTACAAACGCGACAAATGTGCTGAATGTATCTGCTATGTCGCCAATAATTCAGGTTACTCATAATGGGACAACCAATGACAAGAGGTATTTTTGGATTAGAACAGTTGATATGGCTGGAAATAAAGGTCCGTTTACTGGTCAGGCAAATCTTGGTAATGAGAATGTGGAGGGGCTTGAGCTTATATTAGGTCAACAAGCACCTACTGACATTTCTGATTTTGAGCAAAGCATTACTCAAACATTTCCTAATACCCTAGCGCTAGTTCCAAATAATCCTTTTGAGAGTAATACTCCTGGTGCTGGAGAAATATCTTGGGATAGACACTTTTTGTATAAAAGTGGAATAGGTTTTGTGATAGGGCCTGGAGATACTAGTGATCAATATGTTTATTTTAAGGGTAATACTTATGCGGTGGAAGCAAGTAGGCTTACTCCAGAACAAAGTGGGCATCTTGGTTTAGAAGCTCCAGGGCAAAAGACAACACTGTTTACTTCTGCAATCGATGACTCGTCTCCATCTGTTTCAAGCTTTGTTATTCTTGGAAATGACACAACGGACGGAAGAAATATTCCTGATATTAATGGAAGTTCAGAATACTATGTGCGATTTGAAGATGGATTACTTCAAGGGCAGGAAAGAAGAATAAACACATATACAGATACAACTAATACAATTCAATTATCTGTCTCTTTACCATTCTCTCCATCTAATGGAGATAAAATAAAAATTGTAAAAGAAACTCCTTTAAGTTTAAGTGCAAATAATCCATTAAGAAATATTTTATATAGCGGTAATTATTCCACGGTAGATTATCATCCAGCAGGAGAGGGTAATACGAATAATCCTTCGGCAAACAAAAATACAGACTATGATGGTCGACGACCTTCTGTGCTTAGTGATGGAGATGATATTATTGCAAGAAACGCAAATGGAATCGCGTCACCAATGTGGCACTCTTTCGCAAATGCGACAATTGGTACTGCTCACATAGAAAATGCAGCTATTACTAATGCTAAAATACATAATATAACTGCAGACAAAATTAGATCCGCAGAAATTATTGGTCAAGATATTCAAGTTGGCGGCGATCAAAATAGTGGGCAAATTAGAAGCGTAGGATTTGGCGATCCTGTATATGTGGGAGGTGGAACTGGATATCATGGATATGGATATCCAGGTGCTGGGTTTGTAATAAGCGGAAATGGAAGTTTCATGTTTAAAGGTCGAGACTTTCCTGGAAATCCTGGTGGAAAATTATACTACGAAAATGGTCAATTAACAATTGAGGGAAATATTAAGCAGCGTGATGGCGGAGAATTCACCGTAATGTCAATGACTGCAGAGCCGGCATTTTTTACGTACGACGAAAGAGATGATGGAGCTTATATTCCGTCATTATCTCAGAGTTCTGATATCGTAGTAAGATACAATAATAGTAGTATTAATCATGATGACGTAAGATTCAGAATGGCCTTCCCTAATGGTGTTCAGATTTTTGGATATGATGAATATGAAACAGATGGTCAGAATAATTTCACTGGATATAATATTAGTGGCTTTATTTATGATCCAGATAATTTTGACTCCAATGCAAAGATTGCTTTTGCTTCGTTGGATGTAGGAGATAGGCATGATAATCCAATAAAGTATGGATTTGATACAATTATTCATCAGGGCGACAACACAGCTGAGCACGAATCTGTTATAATATATTCTTCTGGGGATGGTACTTCTACGGAACACTCAGTTTCTGTAGGTCTTGTTGCTCAGGGGGCTGCTGGTCCGACGGGAAGAAGCCCTGTTTATAGAGGGGTTTGGAATTCTATAAGCACTTATATTGGAATTCATAACACCCCAGGTTCTCCCACTCAAAATTTACGCGGGGATGTAGTATACAGGACGGCCGATCAAACATATTATATTGCTCTGGAGACAAATGCAAGTCATGATCCTGTTACTTATAATACAAGCAACCCCGATCCAACAGGACACTTATGGAAAACATTTGGCGCTCAATTTGAAAGTGTTGCTACGAAATTATTGCTTGCAGAAGATGCAATGATCACAAAAACTCTAACAATGGGAGAAAGCGCTGCGGACGATCCGAATAATCCCAATCCTGGTAATGGTGGGGTTATTAAGAGCGCGGGTAAGACATGGGCCGACTATTCTTCACCTGGATTTTTATTGTCTGCAGTAGGCGGTGATATACAATTTGACATAGGAGACGCTGACTCCCACATGAGATTTAGTATTGCTTCTGGAGTGGATGTAAAATCTCAACTATTTACTATTGGTGATAGTGATAGATATATAAGATTCAATGCAAATCCATATCCTGGGGCAACGCAAGGAAGAATTGAATTTAATACAGCTTTCGTTAATTCATATAGTAGAAGAAGCGATAATTTTCAAGCAGGTATCTCATTTACCAGTACGCAAAATCCAGAGCCAGAAGCTATTTTTATTGGAGGTGGATATAATAATGATATCACGCGAGTAACAACTGGACCAAATCAAGTAGATTCTCTCGCTTCTTCAATTGTCGGCGGAGCACATAATGATATAACAGGAAGATTTTCTTTTATCGGAAACGGTTATGATAATTCAGTTGGGGATAATTTTTCTGCTATAGTTGCTGGTTATCAAAATACAATGCCCGATCTAGACATAAGTAGTGACGGAGCTAATATAATAGGGGCGGGTTATCAAAATAAAATAAATGGGGGTTCTGTTCAGGGTGTTTTTTGTGGCGCAAAAAATGTTATAGATAATTCTGCTAACTCTATTGGTAATACTCGAAGATTTCCTGTTTCATCTGGATGGACAAATGTTTTAAAGAGAGGGTCAAATTTAGCTGGATATAAAAATGGGTGGATATATGACACATGGATAAATACAGACTCCTCTTTTAATGTGTTAGGTTATTGGCCTACGGATTTTTATTGCTCAAGAGATTTGATTAAGTCGGAAGATGGAATGGCAACTGTACCGGCTTGGTTTCTTGCCATCGCCCCCAACGATCCTCCTCCCGGTGTCCGCATAGTGTTTGATTGGTTTTATGCTAGTTGGGCTGGCTCAACTCCAAACATCTATACTCCGCTACTCTCTACAGACGGTTTATGGGTTTATATTGAAATTTTTTCTACAACTCCAGAATGGGTTTTAATTTTTCATCCAAGTGCCGGCCTAAGCGGCAACCCGGTTGCTTTTTACAAGGCTACTTCTGGGCAAGGTTTATGGTTTGACCCAGCATTTATAACTAATTCGAGTTCGTTGGGCACTTTTGAGCATGGTTCTGGCAAGAGGTTTTTTAAAGCTGTAAGCAATGGTGCCGGTAATGCCGGATGGTATGATATAATAGTAAATCAAGTTGGTGAAGTATGGTATTCACCACTAGCTGCTGGTTATGGTGCTACTCCAACAGTCTCTAAAACATGGTATAAAAAATAAATAAATTATGTCGACTCCAACAAATCCAGGAACTTCCTCGCCGAGCGCAACAGGCGTCATTAATTATGATGATGCGAATATTATTATTTGTGGCTTTAATAATAAAATCGAAGGGTCTCGCAGATCAACAATAATAAATGGTGCTGGTAATTATATTACCGGTAAGTACAACACTCATATCTTGGGGGATTATGTAAGTCCAACCGACCAAAATTCACAAAGTAACGGAACAAATCTTCCAGATTTGGTTGATAACGCGTTTTATGTTGGCTGTGCTAATGGTGTGTATTCTTACGGTGATGTAGTGGCATATGCCGCATCTGATACAAATTTAAAAGATAATCAAATAAAGATAAGTGGCTGTTTAGAAAAAGTACAGTCTCTTGATGCTATAGAGTTTGATTGGAATGGAGGTCAACAAACATATAGCGGCCACGATATAGGATTAATTGCTCAACAAGTTAGCGGTATCGCTCCGGAAATTGTCACAGAAAGACAAAATGGATATCTGGCAATGAAGTACGAAAAAATGGTACCAATACTTGTTGGCGCAATACAAGAGCAGCAAGATCAAATAAAAGTGTTAAATGATAGGGTAGAGTATTTAATGAAGAAACTCGACTCTATGAGTTGATCACCTTCATTAGTACTCGAGCCTGAGAGGGAGGGATGTCAGAATAACTATTCCAGTCTACGACTTTTTCGTTCTTGTATTTTCCTGTTTTCCACCAATCTCTTAATACCACCTTGAATTCTTCAAAGCTCGAACAATTTAGTTTTTCCCTTGCAGAGGACTCGATCATAGATTCTGGAGTAATTGATGGTAGGGCTTGGTTGCTGTTAGCCTGATTCGTGTTGCCTTGATTTGATTTATCTATTTCGTCATCTCCGACAATATGTACATTTAAGAAGTTTCTTACGCACCTAACAAACGCTCTATTACAGGCTATAGTTTCAAGGAATTTTGTTGCGAAACTGCTTGTGTTGTTTAGGGTGGCGTTTGCCATGTCAGAAAATACAACTGGTTGATTTCCTGTTTCATAATTTGGCAAGAATGTTATGCTGCATTTTACTGCGACATGCCCTTCTTCGCATTTTTCTACATCGTAATATACATCCGAGAAGCCTCTTAGTTTTGCTAATTCTTTAATTCCACTAAGCTTGATGAGAAGCTGATGGTCTTTGAGTCCGTCAATAGTTCTGGGTAAATCTTTTTTTCTTAGGTCAAACCAAGACCTATTAGGGAATAGATGGTCATCCTTTATCATGGATCTCCAGTTTACTGATCCATCTTCGCTGAAATCGTAATCAACTCCATTAAGTAGGCCGTATTCATTTCGGTTGAATTTTAGTGGTCCTTGCTCATAGTTTTTGGGTAGAGTTTTTTTTGTCGCCATAATGTGCTTACTGTTGATTTGTGAAGATATTGTTGTCGAATTGTCAGTCGCTGATTCTGTTATCATTGTAAAGTTTTAATGTTGAGAGTTCTTCCCAGAATTCGTCGCAATCAATGACTGTGTTGTGCTGACCTTCAATTTCGTGAGACCATGCTGCTTTACTATTGTAAATTTTACCATTTGATACGATTTTTCTAGAATTATTATAGCGAGTATTATTACATAATAATTCAGGATTGTCAAGATCTTTTTTTGTTAATTTTTTATGTTCAAAAACTTCAAAGTCGAAAAACTTAATTCTTATATCGCTTATTGCGTCCTTGTCGTCTGATAATAGTCTCATTTTAAATCCAAGACGATGTAGTGTTCTAATGTAATCAAGATCTGTATCCATTGAGACAAAGAAATTTATTTGATTAACGTTGTGTTTAACCATTTGTAAGAAATTAATTCTCATTGGTTTATCAAGAAATATATTACACTGTCTTTTGTGCGCCCATTCAGCAATGTTTCTTTCGTCGAAGCATTCTCTGCCATCTATGTTGACTGGCTGGCCAGGGGCGAAGCTTTCTGGCATTACATGATTTGGTATAACATAAATAGAAGGAACATGGTACTCCAAGCCCGTGTGAATCGTGCTGAGTCTATTTAGGTCGTGATTGATTTTTAATAAGTCGAGGATTCCGCAAGCAATTGATTCTGCGGAAATTTCATTTACTGACTTAGGTGACTCGTTGGCAGAGAAAGAAGGTTTTTTTCCGTCTCTGTTCGGCTCGAGTAGTACGTGATCTTCTGCTTTTCCCCAGTATGGGCCACAGCATTCTTTGAACAGGACACTATATAAACAAACAATTTTTTTATTAAATCCAGATGCTACATGAGAACTGAATGAATCATTGCCGAAATGTAGTAGTGAATTTTTAATCAAATAAAAAGTTTGCTTTAAATTTGTTGTGCCGTTGTAATGAATGCAGTTTTGAATCTTTCTGTCTGCTTGGTCTCCAATTTGTAATATGTTAATATTTTTCTCTTTTAGGAATGGAGAGATTAAATCCGAGACGTCGTTGAAATAATCGTAGTTCTTTGCCTGCATTCCGCTACTTGCATGAAGCGTAATATACTTTCGGCATTCAACTGGAAAGAAGCATGTTTCTACGAAGGGTTTGTCGATTTTTACCCCACACGATAAGGCGTATTGTTCTATTAGGTGCATATGTCAAATTGAATTTTATCTTTTCCGTTATGCATATAGTTTAGAATTCTTTGAGTACCTATAAATGGTAGGAACGCCACTTCGAAATATCCTTCATGGCCTCCCTGTCCTTCCATTGTTGGTAGGCTATCTAGCTCCTGAGAGTAGGGGATTACTTTATGTATATATGGATTTCCGTCTAGGATGTCAAAATATTCTGGTTTTGTTGCGAAATAAATATTGTAATCCGGATATGTCTCTTTTATATTTTTTAACAAAGATGTGCATAGGTATATATCTCCAATGCTTTGGGGCATAGATACAAGAAGTCTTTTACCTTTATCATCTTTATCTATAATATCTTCAAATTTTATTGATTTGTTTTTTGCATTTTCTTGCTCTGCTACTTGGTGAAAATATTTTAATACAGATTCTTTATCCATGTCTGTATTTAGTCTATTAATCCAGTGTTTGAAACCTTCGTCGTCTTCGTCGACTTCCATCTTTAGGATGTTTTTATAAATATCTATAATCCACTCTTCGTTTGATAGCGATGGGTTTGGCGTATAGTTTTCATCCTTTTTCTCGATTTTAAATTCAAAATCCCAATCTGGTTCTGGCATGTTATCGATGATATCTTCTAGCTTTGAGCAAATCGATTCAATGCTATAGTTTTTGATCGCAAAATCTCTTGCGGTTTTACCCATTTCAGCCCTCTTTGCGGGGCTCATGTTGAAAACTTTTTTAAGCTGAAATGCAATACTGTTGGGGTCTGTACTAGCCTTGATAAACTGCGTTCCAGGCTCTCTATATTCTGCCCAGCTTAACGCTATTCCTCCGCTCTCCTCGGTACAGCAATCCTCGCCGCAACTATAATTTGTAACAAGCGTAATTAGTTCTGTTAGTTTTGCCTCTTGGATTGGTATTTCCTGCCCTCCTGAGGAAAATGGGTGGCAGTAGACATCCATTAGGTTGTAGATTTCATTTAATTGTTTTTCGTCTACTCCTAGTTTTACGCTTGATGTTTGCTGGCTTCGCTGGCTGCCGCAAAAACCGCAGTTTTGATGTTCTCCGTTTTCCTTGGTGTCGCTGGCAAAACTTTTTATTTCGTATTGGTGGCATTTTTCACAAACATATGTTGTTAATATGTCTTCATTATTTAACCCTTTTTCCTTGATTAGTCTTGGTATATCCCAACCTTCTTGCCAGTTTGTGTGGAGTAATAGTTTGGCTTTTGATCCTGGGTTTTTCTGTAGGAAAATCTTGAATCCCTCAAGTAGGTTTGGAACGCTTTTTCTTAATTGATTTCTAAATACAAACCCTATGATGAATTCATCCTTAAGTTTGAATCTTGATCGAAGTGAAGACCTTTCTTTATCTTCAAGTCTGAAAAAGTTATTTGTGTCTAACGCTCCATGTAAAGTTTTTACGTGTGAGTGGCCTAGATCCTTCATGGCTCTTTCCGCAAAGGATGCCCAGACGTAATAGTTTTTTATTTTTTTTGCATTTTTTACAGCTTCTGGCAATATCGGTAAGCTGTCTAATGTTGTCCATATCATGCAATTTGTTTTGTTCCACCATTTTTTTTCAGTATAACCGGAGAAGGCCCAAATGTCTTCTATTCCAATATATACGTCAGGCTTTTCTTCTTCAATTACTAAATCTATTGTTTGTCCGCCATACCCTGCGCTTCTTGCTAGGATCGGGTCTTTGTTTAGTTTTTGAAGTAAGGCGGGATTGTTTGGTATAGACCCTTCGCATTTCCAGGGGAAGTTTTTTACTTTAGGGTCTCCTCGTGTGATCCCGTTTGATAGCTCGACAATTTCATATTTACCTGTTTTATGTAAATGAATTAAAATATTTTTAGTATGTTTGCCAAAACCAGTGAAGGCTTTGCAATGATTACTATGAATTAAAATTTTCTTTTTCTTCATTAAAAAGGAGCTTCTGAGGGAGCTTCAGGTTGTTCGTTTTTTTTCTGCTCCATTCTCTTTTTAATCTCTTCTTTCTTTCTGAATGTAAATAAATCCCTTAAGTAGGATTCGAAAAAACAAATTAAGGTTTCTACCTCTCCTGGTTCAATAGGGAGCTTGAATGATTGATTTCCGTTTCTTAAAAAAGTGATTCCGAAAGCTGGGAAAATTTTGCCTTCTTTATTTTTTTTGTCCCAAGGGGTTAGCTTTATTGAGGTTTTATTTTCGTCGTAGGCGTGAAATGTGGAATATTCGTGCCTCTTTTTAAAAGCGCTAATCATACCTCCAACCTCGAATTCGTTGAATTTTACATTAATATTTTTATCTGAATCATCCCTGTTTCCTGAGAAGTTTCCTGTTTTTTTATTGTCGTCCCAACTGTATTGCTGAATCGCGCTAATGTAAATTACTGGCTCTTGCTTTTTGTTAATTCCTGATCTAAAATTAAAAGCGCAACCTGTGTTTTTGGAGTTTGGTTTATATAATGATACTGACATATGTTTTCTTAGTTTAATGATAATATAATCATATCCCAAAAAATCAAGGGCGATATCACTTTGTTAAAGCGATTTAATATCGTGGCACCAGTCTTCTTCTGAATATAAGGCGTCGTATTTTCTGTAACTTGATGTCCAGATGTGGCCTGGTAGATCTGATATTCTTATAATGTCAAAATGTCTTCGCATTATTTCTTTAGAGTTTGATTTGTCTAAGATATCTCTATGTTTGACGCTTGAGTACCGGTGGCTTTCTATAACGGCCTTGCATATAAGTTGCTCTGGGAAGTCTATGTTAGGTTGTTTCCTCGAGCATAGATTGGTAGACATACTAAATACGTCGCGCATCCGAGATGTTAGTCCTGCGATTATGTGATCTGATGGGTGGAATTTTTTTTCCCTG
>Ga0222716_10000371_pt1 | contig 38347 bp, 43 predicted proteins | sample C33_13DmetaG_FD_165044 | JGI IMG/M metagenome (GOLD analysis project Ga0222716, IMG submission 165044) | Estuarine water microbial communities from San Francisco Bay, California, United States - C33_13D | ecosystem: Environmental > Aquatic > Marine > Unclassified | place: USA: California... | reverse complement strand
GCACGAGCTTCTCTCGCCATTTCAAGATCATGCTTGTTCTGTTTTGCTTCAAAGATATATCCGAACACACCTTTAAGAATCGCCCCCATAGCAGTGCTACCACCGCCCGTGATAAATAACATAAGTAGTTCACCCATCTCATTTAACCCCCTCTACTTTGTCCCGCAGTCTATCTAGTTCTTTCTCTAAATATCTAATCCGTTCGAACTGCTGATGGTCAGATGTTATAGGAGCGTCTTGCATCTCTAGTAAATGATTAAGGTCAGCTTTAGATTGTTCTGCAAACTTCTCGATGTGCATCATCCGTGCCGACAAGTCTCCTAATAACGTCCCTTCATGTTGTACACGATCAAGACTACTGTCTAATACCATCAGCTTATTCCACACTACAGAGTATCCCCAAACACAAGTTCCGACTATAGCTATCACTTTAGCCATGAACGCTAGGTTGGCTTTTACCTGTACGTTTTCTCCTAGTTCTGTCGCCATGTTCTTAATCATAATAAGAAACCCCTAGCATCAGCAAACCAAATAAACTGACACTAGGGGCTACTACTATACCTTATGAATGAAACACTAAAAACCTAAATATTACTTACTGACAGTCGTCTGTCAATCTCTTGATGATATGCTTTATCTCCACTTTTATATCGTGGATCAGATTGAGCACGAGCTAATTCTTGCATACTCTTAAATGGCATGGTTGATACACCGTTAACGGCTCCTTGTGTAAGCTGAGGTTTAGCACCTACTTCGTTTTGATAACGTGCGTACAGTCCTTGAACTGCTAACTTAGCTTGCGAAATTGTACCACCTGTGACTGCCTCATCAAAAGCATTGATTTCTTCTTGTGGTAAATTCTCATTCGCCCACTCTGCCATCGCATCGTAGTTGCCTTGAGCCACGCCTTTGATTTGTCCTTCTTCAGATTGTAACAATGCTTGCTGACCCGCTGCGTAACTGTCAACTAAATCTCTAGGCAGTCCCGCTTTCTCTAAAGCTGTATAAGTTTCCTCGCTAAGTTGACCGTCGTTTTCAAAGAACTCTTTACTCGCTTCTGCAACCGCTTGGTATGCTTCACTACTGTTCTCTTCAGTTTGTTCTTCTTTGTCCTCAGCTTTCTCTTCAACTTGTTCAGCTTCTTCAGCAGGTTGTCCAAGTTTCTTTTCCAATTCGGAGTACGCTTTCGCCATGTCCGCTGGGTCTTTAAACTTTTCTGGGAGCCATTCCGGACGGTCGCTTTGTTCTTGCGGTAATTCCTCGGCTTGTTGGTTTGGTTGCTCTTCGGTGACGTTCTTCTCTTCGGGTTCGATTTCACTTGGTGCTTTCTCATTGATCTCTACTCGGTGTAATTCAGCCATAGTTTATTATTCCTCTTGCGGTGGTTGTTCTGGTTGTTGTGCCATGTACTGCTCCTGTGCTGCGTTGATGGCTGGTCCTACTGCTGGTGCTCCCAACTTCTGTGCCATCTCCATCATCTGTTGCTGTTGCATAGCTTGTTGAATTTCTTCTTCCGTCTTGATTAGTCCTTCAGTCTCGATACCTAAAGCAGTGGCACGACGTTTGAAGTAATCACTGACATTTAAGTATTGAGTGACAGCTTGTGGTCCTACTACTTGGTTAGCTCCTGCCAGGAACATATCTAATCTATTCAGATCATTACCACGACCAAGAGCTTCCACTCCTGTAACAATAGTAGGTTTAACAATGTCCTTTGGTATCTTAGGCAATCTCTTACCTTTAGACATCTTATCCATTAAACGACTGACAATTGGTAGCTGTAGCTCCTGTGATAACAAAGAGTAAAGACCACCTAATGCAGCCTCCAACTCTTGACTGAGCATTCTTATCTCCTCAGCTGTTACACGTTCTGCGTCTCTAACTACTCCTGATGTCAGTAAAAATGCTTGGCTCAATCGATCTGTTATACCAGCCATAGTAGCTTGGGCAGTACGGAAGTCATTGAACTTATTAAGTTGTAACACCGATACATCACCTTCGCTACCTTGTACGATTGCACCGTTCGGAGATTCTGCTAATGTCTTTGCTCGTGTTGTACCGTTCGGATTAACCATGAACAATACCTTCGAAGCTGCTGCACTACCTTCAACGATAGCTTTTGTAAGTGCTTCTAATGACTTGAGATCACCGAGGTACTCTTCAACAAAGCCTCTGCCATAGTCCTCTCCATCAATTTGGGTGTAGCGTAAAGGGAGCCACGGGGACTTCTCGATAGGATACTTACCCACACTTTCTTCGATGAGCATACCTTTGACATCTTGGTACACATTGAAGTGGTCGTCTTCTCTGATGATTGCGGTGTATAAGTCACAACTGTTTTCTTTCTCTTGTCTATACACTTCCTCTCTTACCGATTCAGGAAGCATCATAGGAGCTACTGTTTCTTTAACCGCTATATGTGTTACATTACCCATTGGGTCTCTTTTGATAACATAACGATCAAGCTTGAAGACACGCATACCGCCCTCATCAGGAAGATATAACAAAGAGTTACCGGTTACTAATAGATTCTTTAAAGCCTGGAAGATACCGTTCCTGAAGTTCTGTACTTCTACTTCCTGTGATACACTACGTTCTACATCAGCTAATGCTTTCTCTAAGTCAGTGCGTAACTGCTCTGCTCCTTCTGTTCCTAGATCAGCTTTAGCTTTATCTAATTCATAGCGATCTATAACAAGACGAAAGAACGGAGCGTTAGGTGGTAGTAGTGCTAACAATAGCTTAGATGCTAAGTTGTTAACTCCTCTAGCTCCTATACCTTGGTACGGTGTGTAGTACTTAGTGGCGTAGTTGTGTCCGTCAGGTGGTAGTACGTAAGGAAGTGTAAGCTCAGAAGCTGTACGACCTCTATCTAAAAAGGACCACCGCTGATTCTCCAACGAGTGATATAACCCTTGGGCTGTCTCGTGCATTACTAGGTAGTAAGAGTAAAGGCAGCAGTTTCGTACAAAGTAGCGTCAGAAGAGCCGTCAGCAGTTGTTATAGCAATGTATAACTTCTTATTGGAAGTATTAAAAAACAACTCTCCTTTTGTAGCTTCCTTCTTAAACTTATCTTCGTCACCCGCTGTATCGCCAGTCTTAATAGCGATAACAAAATCTTTTTTATGAAGTTTATTGAGTGCCATGACTTATGCGGATCCAGCGTTGATACAAGGCGAGGTAGGGCGAAGGCGGTAATCAAAATTAGCGGAGTCAACAAATTGTGGGTCTTCGAATACATTGTTAGTACCACCGCTAGTATTGTAAGTTGTGCCAATATTGAAGAAGCAACTGTTAATAGAATGGCTAGCTATATCGTTAGTAGCGTTACTATTCCATGCAGAAGAACCATTACTGACCCATATGTTATTTTTCATTTGTGCCGGCCAGTCATCATCGGTCTGCATCCCTGTTACTGAGCTTTCTAAGTCCGTGTGTATTGTGTTACGCTCGATAGTCCAAATATCTACATAACGCCAAAATCTAGCACCTCCTTGAAACCTCATATAAATTACATTGTCTGTAAATGTAACCTTCCCTCCATTATTAGAGTAAACAATGCCGTTATTACCTCCGTTTAAGTTAGTAGTATGTTCTACTTTATTAAACTTAAAGGTGTTAGGCGTAGGGTTGGTTGTAGTAGTGTTAAAAGTTAACCTATAATCAATAAACTTAAATCCTATACATGAAACATTTTCTGTGGAAGTTGTACCAAGAGTAAAGACTCTCATCGCACCGCCACTAGTTTGCGTTCCGTTAATTACTGCACCATGTGTCTCAGTTGACTTATAAGTGATACCGCTTGGTCCGTTTAATGTTAATGAGGTAAGCGAATAATTGCCCGGCAAAAAGAAAATAGTATCACCACTAGAAGCTGCTGCTTCAGCGGTATTGAGAGCCGTGGTCGAAAAAGTTTGTGGATTGTCGGCATCTGCCCCTGTTCCTGAGCCTGAGCCTGTTACTGCGAAATAATGATCTGCCATGATATGTGTGTCTCTAAGTTAGAATGTTGTTAAGCGATGGTTCCACCGCTGATTAAGAGTGGTGTTGGTAATGCCCCTATATCGGGAAGGTTAAATCCTTGTCTAGTTGGTAAGCCGTTGGCTCCCTTTGTGTCGGTGTCTCCGCTAATTACTGAGTAAGTGGTGCCGTCCGTGTCGACTGCCTCAATGTCAGGTTCAGCCCCGTCAGCTTGAATACTAAATCCTTTTGCTAATGCGAGACGGGAGGATGGGGTGTTAACAAAAACATTTGCTCCATCCTTCGTCACAAAGTCCAAGTTTCCGTTCGCATCTGCGATGACCATGACGGACTTTTGCGGATTGTCGGTAACCTTAAAACTCTGATTAGGAAACGCTCCGATGTGTGGGTTGTCTGTTCCTCGGAGTGCGGTGGTGAGTGGTGTATTTACATCTACGGAAACGGTACCAGGAACAAAATTAGACCCGTCCCATTTAAGCAAGTCGTCATTGGATGGAGCAACCGTGTTAGTGTCTACATCAGAAAGTACATTAATAGAATCAGTAGGTTGAACCGCACTATCTGCCTTTGTTCCTTGAGTGGAGGTTGCATAGTCGGTCGAATTAAATGCCTTAACTTGATCGAGGTTTGCAACCTCGCTATCCATTAAAGCACCAGCCGATGTCACATTAGTTGCATCAGTTACATCTGCACCAGCCTCGATACCATCCAGCTTGGTTTTATCTCCATCCACAAAGGCACCCTCTGAAGGTGCAGCTTGTAAACCGCTAATGTCAGCAGTCTGAACGGGAGCTTGTGCCATTAAATTAGAAACACTTATCCTCTTTGTTGTAGGTGTTCCTGTTGTATCATCTACTATCGGTAACACATCATCAGCTGCTGCTGTCGATAGTTCAGTTAGGTCTGCAAAAATCTTTTTATTAGCCATGAGTATTATGCTGGTTCAAATGCGATTGGTTCATTAAGTTCTGTTACTAGTATGTCTCCTGCTGGTTCTGTTAGTAAAGCTCCGTCTATTGCATCATCTACTTGTGCGTCAAAGCCGTAGAGTTCTTCGAAAGCTGGTCGTATGATGTTGCTAGGCAACGGTATGATGTTGCTAGGCTTTTCAAGTACTGTGAACGTGAGTGACATTATAAGGAGTCAACTGATCCAATAGCGTAAACGCTGTGGGTCCCTGCCGTATATGCACTTACATTAGCTCTTAGCTTTTCGTAGTGCCCCATGTCATCACGCACCATGATCGACCCTACGGCTGATACTGATTGGCTATGTACAACGTGCCATGAACTACTACCACTAAGGTAAGCTTCTATATCTATGGTTGCTGCTCCGGCTGATTCTGTAGCGATGATAAATGTCCATCCCTTAGAACGCTCAACCGAGAAACTGTTACCCGCCCCCGAAGCTGTAGCGGATGAGAGTAACGTCTTTTTATCAAGTGTGCGAAGGCTCATATATATTTATATTATTAGTTGTTATTGTGAAAGTTGAACACCTGTACCTGCTTCTCCTCCACCCATACTTAAAGTAGGACGACGAACTGACTTGGTCAATTGCTGTGTACCTCTACGACGTTTAGTAGGTTGTGTAGCTCTTTGAGTAACTGCTTTCTCTGCAAGAGGTAACGGAGGTGGAGGTGGAGCTGGCGGTGGTGCTGGCTCAGGCATTTTAGGTTGGCTGAAACACATGGTATTACTCTACTTGTTTAGTTACTATATTGTCTTGAAGTTGGTCGTCGTAAGTCTGTTGTAGGTAATTGATTACACTACGCTGTCCTACTTTATACCATATATCACGATCTGCGTCTGTCAACAGTGGACATTTATCAGGGAATAGTTTGTCAAGTTTATTGATAAGCTCCTGTGACAGAGCGGGTAATACTATTTCTTCACGGTTCATAACTCTACTTTATCTTCGGTCCATACATATATAGGAGTCATCTCGCCCACATAAGCACAACCTATGTTAAAGCTAAAGTACTCCATTGCCTCTTCAATACTCATGTCTGATTGTTCCATAAGTATAACTAACATTCGCTCGATTGAATACACTATCCTACCTGTGTTACAACAAGTACCGATTACTGCATCATCAAACCCGTCTGCTTTTAGTGGTTTATCTTCACTCATCTCTATAACTTATATCTGATAGTTCTTGTGGGAGTTTCCCTTCTTTGATCTTTTGCTCAGTCCATATCCAAGCTGACGCATTCCACAGTATAGCACCCGCATGGTCTTCAGAGTTGTCCCCCTCAGCCAGCCCCAACAAATGTCTAAACATCGAGTCATACAATCTACTTAGAGGGAAACCTTGCTTCCAGTTGTCGTCTCCGTAAAGCTTTCCGCCAGCTTCAAATCTTTTGGCGAGACTGCGTAAGGCGACTGGAGGTATAAGGCTGGGTCGTCCCCGTCCATCGTCCCCGTCACGCTTAGCCCCTGTTGAGAAATCTCTAGTATATCCTTGGTTTGGTAGTTCTTTGGTATCCATAGTTTTTTAATAGTATTAGTTCTGAAACAGTAGTTATCTGCTCGGAGTAGTCGTGCCATCCAAGCATTCATTAATGCGTCTTGTTCGGTGAGTCCTTTATCTTCATACGCTCCAACAACAGTCTCCCATGTGTATCCACATCCATCCAGCATACGCTTTGCTTTCACCACACCCACGCCAGGTACTCCGCTATATCCATCCGTGTGATCTCCCGCTATTGTTTGTATCAAGTGATAGTTATCCGCTTCTTCTTCACTTGGTTGGTGGTACTCTCCCCTGTTATAATCAAAGAAGATACCTGGTACACTCTTGAAGTCTTTGTCTATACTAACCACAATAGTTTCCTCATCCATTGCTTTGTCGGTAGCTAAGATAGATATCACATCATCAGCTTCAAGGTTCGCCCATAACACACCATCTAGTTCATCGATGATCCACTGCTTTACCTGTCGTAAGATAATAGGTAAGCGTGACTTAGATCGATTCGCTTTGTAGTCTGGGTTTAATTTACGACGGAAGTTAGCACGGTCACTCAGACACAGCACTACATTCTCAGTCTTTAGATTCTCTTTGAACTCTTCGATGCGATTGATCACACGAGCTTTAGCTAATGCCATGTCTGCGTGTACAGTCCACAGTTCTTCTTTCCATTGTATTGATTCTTCTGATACCACTGATGCTTCAAACGCTAACACATCAGCATCAATAAGTAAGGTTGTTTTATTATTCATAGTATGCACTCCAGTTGTTTTGGTATTTTTTATATTTTGATTTACTTGGTGTGTCAGGGTACAGCTTCAATGTCTTGCTAGTTATAACAGATTGAGGAATCATCCACCACTGATCGAGCGGACTGATGTAGATACCTACGATGTCTACGCTATCTGGTATGTGTTCCTTCTGTGTACATCCGCTACCTGTATTCACAGCGTAAGCTGCTCGGTCTTTTACTGATGTACTTTTTATCTGTACCTTTAGATCACCTGCTGGACAGTGTACGATATAGTCCCAAGGCATTGGAGTTGTAGGAGTGTGTGGTTCAAAGTCACGTTCTAAACATTCAGTAATGAATCGTGTCTCTGCTATCGCTCCTATTCGTTGTGCGGATGATGATGGCATTTTATCTTGGTATTGTTGTTTCCAGTCGTACCCTACTGTCAGGTCTTCTGTGTCATAGACTTGTGCGAGGGTAGTGTAGCTGTCATATTGTAGTTCGTCCATATCAATGAGTCTCTGCCCAGTTGTTACCGATCTTGAACTCACCGTCAAGCCGTACATTCATCTTCAACTGTTTACCTGCTGATCCTATAGCTTCAACAGCTAAGTGTCCGAATGCTTCTGCTTTATCAGGTAGTACTTCTGCTTGGAACTCGTCGTGAATGTTAGCTACAAAAGCATACTCTCTACCGTGCTGCCATCTTAATTGATTGAGCTTATGAAACAGTTGGATCAGTGCTACCTTCATAACGACTGCACCTGCTGATTGTAATAACATATTCAATGCTGCGTGACTACTGCGTATCGGAAGTATCCGTCCGTCTAATCCCATAAGTTCTCCACCGTTCTTTACCTTTCGTTGCACATCAGCTTGTAAACGAGCGAGTGCTGGTAGGCTGCTGAAGAACTTACGCTTTAGTTGTTGTCCTAGTCGTGCGTCACCTCCAGCTATATTACCGATCTTCTCATCACCGGCACCATACAATAGAGCATAGATAAAGGTCTTAGCTTGATCACGAGTCTCTAGCCCTGCTGCTTGTTGATTGACAGTGTGTACATCTCCTTCAGTTACAATCTTAGCGTACTCTCCTCTGTCGTAGAATGCCATGTAGTGTGCAAGCATACGAAGTTCTAAACCTGAAGCATCACAACCTACTAACTTATAACCGTGCCTAGGTTTAAATAACTCACGACACTCCGCTCCGTAGTCTGCTCGTACACTTGGTACTTGTGCTACATTAGGATTACTGTGTGTGCATCTACCTGTCACCGCTCCGTTTGTATTGACACTACCGTGGATCACTCCGTTCTTTTGTAGCTTTAACCACGCTTGTTGTCCTTCAGCTAACTGACCAAGTCTTTTCTGTACTAATAGATACGATAGTAAATCCTCCGCAATAGGGTGGTCGATGCCACGCAAGACAGATTCATCTACTTTATAAGATACTCCATCGTTCTCTGTGGGTAGTTCATATCCTAAAGCTATCAATCGTTCAGCTATCTGCTTACGACTGCCAGGATTGAACGGTATCTCTTTCACTGCGTTGCCAGTCTTCACTGCATTCTTAACTAGAGCTTGTACTTCACCTGCTTCTTTTAGTTGCAGCTTGAGATCATTCTTTGTTTTACCTTCGTAAGTTGCTTGATCTGTTGTCAGTGTCCAACCAGCAGCACTCTTCATTTCTACCTGTGTAGGTTTCCATTGGTCTTGTAAGTCAGTAGTAAGCTTCGCTCGTATAGTCATCAACTTAGCAGTCAGCTGATCAGCTTTCTTCATATCCAGTCTAAACCCGTGACGCTCTTGTAGGCTGATAATAAACTTAAACCAATGCTCAATCGCTATCATCTCTTTGCTTGGCTTGTGTTTAAATAGATAGTCGTACAGCAGTTGTGTGACGATAACATCACGCTCACAATACTTCCTCATCTCTTCGCTGTAGTTTTCAAACGCTCCGTCTTCCTCTCCGTATGTTAACTTTGTTGTGCTACCCATCCGGTGTCCCCAAGCCCTAAGAGAGTGACTGCCTACTAGTTTAGGATCGAAGTTGTTTCGTCCGAAGTCCTCATTCCGTAGATCGGGAAACACACAGCGACTAACCACCAGTGTATCTAATACTTTAATGAGTGGTGGTGAGAAGTTATGCAGCTTCTTTAAAGCAGGTATATCGAAGTCAATGACGTTATGTCCAATAAGACGTTCTGCTTTTTGTAGCTCTAACAATCCACGCTCAATACTTTCTCCGTGAAATGTCAGCATCTTAGGGATCATAGGATCATAGATAGATAAGCAGTGGATGGTGTGTAGATCACTGAGCGTATCCCAATCGTTAATTGGGTTCGTCTCTATATCAAAGAATAGTGTTCGTGTCATAGTTATTAGAATGGGTTCTTGGTTTCATTATTGTTTGGTTTAAACACATCAGGAGTGTACCGTCCAGTGTCGCCACTGTAATACAAAGTATCACAATGTCCAGTCTGTCCACTGAATCTATTCTTCAGTACTCTCACTCGTGTTTCATTACTTATTGTTTCTGATTGTTGGTTACGCTCCAGTCCTATCACCATGTCCGATAACTGTGCAATTGCTTGGCTACCTCTTAGGTGGTGCAGACTTACTCGTCCTCCCTCTTCATGTCCACTATCGACACGCTTCAGGTGAGATACTAACACCATACCACATCCTGTCTCTTCGACTAGACTTCTAAGCTTGGTCATCGTGTTATCAATCAAGCGTCGTTCGTCGTCTCCTTGGATACCACTAACAACAATTGATAGGTGATCTAAAAAGATCCACTTACAATCGTAACCTTTAACTAAGTACTTTATCTTACTTAATAAGTTATCACTATCCATCGAGCCGAAGTGATCGTAAGTGTAGAAGTTTCCGTTACCTACCGTCTCATCGAATGCAGGTCGTAGCACCTCCTCACTAGTGTCGTCCTCTTCTAAGTGGATAGGTTTGTTGATGTGTATGCCCATGATACCTAGTGCTGTGCGTCGTACACTTTCTTCAAGAGCGATGTATCCTACCTTCTCATTAAGTCCGAGAATGTGGTGTGCGATCTCTCTACAGAACAACGACTTACCGATACCACTACCTGCACACACTGTAACAAGTTCGCCCTGTCGCATTCCAAGTGTCAACTCATTCAGTCCTGCATACGGATACGGTATAGACTTACTGTGTTCTCTGTCTGCGATAACATCCCACAACTCTTCACCGTTCACAATGCCGTCTGGTCTGTACTCTCTCGCATCGAACAAGCAACTGACTAACTCCTTAGCTCGTCCAGCTACTAACATATCAGACGGATCTTTTAACGGTAGCTCTGCGATGTGTGCTTTTCCTGGTGTTAGAAGTGCTGCACATTCTGCTGCTCCCTTCCGTCCGACATCATCCATGTCAAAACAGAAGACCACCTTCTCATACCTGTCTAGCCAATCGATTGCTTGAGCGACATATTTCTTAGCTGCTCCTGCTCCGTTCGGTACGCTGACAACCGCCCACTTGTTATCCATAGCTTGGCTGGCACTTAACGCATCGATCTCTCCTTCCACTACCACAACACGACGACCACCGTCACGCCATAAGTGCTGACCGTACAGTCCTAAGAGTTCTCCTTTTATGTGGAACTTCTTATTAGGTGTGCGTATCTTTTGACCGCACGTCTTACCGTCTCGTGTTTTATAGTTTGCTATCTGAACAGGTTCACCATTCATAACACCACACCAATACCCCCACTTCCGACAAGTGTCTTCCGTAAGGTTTCGTCGTGCTATAGCTATAGGTTCTCCCTGTAAATAATCTCTCGGTGTTGGGGAGCTTGATTCATTCTTCATTCGTCCGGCTCCAGTGTGATTGTCGCAACTGAAACAGTGGGTGCTACCGTCGTCGTTGGTGGACAATGCGTCACTTGATCCGCACTTATCGCATGGTTGATGGGTTGCTGTGAAAGCCATGATTTCGGTATAGTTTTGTTTGCATATAGTATATTCTTTTTATCACACCAAGCAGCGTAGGTGGTGTCACTTCCCTTACGAATCTTATTAGAAGCGTTCATAAATACTAGTCGGATGTCTAGGTGTGGATGTTGTTCTCTGACTAGTAGGTGCTTCGTTCTATCCTCCACTGTCCATAAACCTTTAGCCTCAATGATGATGCCGTTAGGTAGTATGAAGTCGGGAGTGTAAGTAGCAGTCTTTCTGTACTCTAACTTTATAGTTTCGTATTGGAAGCTAACACCACCACGCTTTAATTGGTGTGCGAGTTTAGCTTCGAATCCGCTACGGTAATTAGAAGTTCGCTGTGAGCGTCTGTTCTTCCGTCTTTTCCGCATCGAATGCTCCGGTCAAGTCTTCACCTCCATTAGCGATGTATCCTTCTTCCGAAGTGAATCCGAATGCGTCTGCACTTGGACTGTTTACACCACCGTTGGCTAACTCGATCACTTGCACAGCACTCAACTCAAAGGTTACCCCAAACCCCTGACTTGGTACATACCAAAACTTTGGACGAAATGCTACATTTACTTTGCTACCGCCCCAAACCTGCACATCTTCTGGTAGTTTATTACCTTGGCTATCAAACAAAGCGATAGATAGTCGATACTCACTACCGTCTTTCCTTCTGCCTCCAGCTTTTAGTTTAGCTTTCAACATATGTCCACCATCTACTTCAGTAAAAGGTAATCCCTTCTGCTCAATCTTCTTCTTAGGATTCTCATCTGCCACAGCTTTCAATTCAGCTTCGTAGACTGGTTTAATTTTGTTTACAATTTCTTGTTTAGTTGCGTCGTCAATAACAAGATCACAACTCCATACACCATACTCATCAAACCGTGTGTTAGGTTCATTTAAGTGGGCATATCTAGCTGTGCCTTGTGCTTTTATTATATCGTGTTTCTTTCTAGCTTTTACTGTCATATTTCTCAGTGTGTTTTATTTGATTTAAGAAAGCAGATACTTCATACGACTTACTGCGGAGACATCAAGGTCACCAAGTTCCGGCACGGATGGAAGTTCTGCTTTTGGATTGTTATTGATTTGCTCCATTCGGAACTCTGTCAGGAGATCAATAGTGAAAGTCTTAGTGTACATTAGTCTTACTAAACTGTTAATTTTTCTAGCGTGAGAAGCATGGGTCACGAAACAGTCATGGATTGTTGCGAGGTCAAAGTCAACACTGTTTGCTACTTGATGTACGATACACGCATCTAAGCTGTGGATAAAGTTAGCAGTCACTGCATTGCCTTGTCCCTTCGGATCAATCTTATCACCCAGTTCATTAGCTTGTATCGTGACACTCAAGTTTTGAAAGACACTCTCTACATTTATCTTCTTATACTTGCGGTAGCTCTGCACTACTTTAAATCCTGTTGGTGTTGTCCATGTAATAGCACTGTCGTATCCTAAAGCTCGTACACTCTCTCTTAAAAAGTTCATCACTCTATTAACAGGACGACAAACTTTCTTAGCTAATCGGTTGATGATATTACTGATCCAAATAACAGCAGTTAACATCTCACCTGTGCTTGTCCACGGATGATTAACTCCTATACTTTTAAATAAATCTTGTACCAAGTTATAATGGGTAGCACCGTATGGTCTGTTCATCACAGCTAACTTAGCAAGCTTGCGAGAGAACCCGTACTGCATCCAGCTTTTTGCAAGTGTGCCTCCGTCCTGTTTCAACTCATTGTAGACCATATCTGCAAACTCTGTGTACATATCATTAGCTTGGTCATCTTCCACCAGGTTGCACATCCGTCCGATCTTTTTATCTCGTAACAATAAGCTAAGTATTTGCATACCGTTGTTGCTACAGTCTTGACGCACAGGTAAGTAAGACACATAGCCGTATCCTTCCTCTGTAAACTTCTTATACTCAAAACAAAATCGTAAGAAAGAAAACGGATCACTTGCTTCCGTCCACCAATCGGTCCCGTGTGGATCATTGGCTGCTTCAAGTATAAAGTCTTTGCGTTTTTCCACCCACTGAGTGCGTTCATCTCGTGTACCTTTTACTCCCCACAGGTTAGCACCGTGTACAAGTACAGCTTCCAAGTCCTCTTCATCAACCACTTGCTGACCGTTCTTAAAGTCTAACAAACTCTTGGCTAAGTCACTGGCTTGTGGATGTAAGTAGTAGGGAATAGCGTACACTCGACCTCTGTAATCACATCGATATGGAAAGTACATCTCATCCCACTTACTATATATCTTAGCTAAGTGTAAGATACGACAGGTTTGATACCGCTTACTACTGTTACTTTCGTTAGCAGTCTTAATATCTTTTTGTTTTAACTTCCAAGCTCGTAACTCGTGTGGACATTCCCCAACGTACCTCGGTTGTTCTGGTATCTTACCAAAGTTAGGGATGTTTCCAACGACACGCTCATCCTCCCAACATTTTAACAAGACATCTAACATCTCCGTATTGATCTGCCACGGCACTTTCTGTAAGTTATTAACTGCTCGCATGGCGTGTCCGTAGCTCTTCTCATAGTCCTTGAACCAATCAACTGGTTTACCTGTTATAAACTTTTGTGGAGGCATATGCTTAACGCTGTACCCGCCACCTAATAATCCGTACCAATCAACAGGACGGTCAGGTAATGCCATCTTAAAGACACGAGTCGTCTCCTTCCACGCATCAAATCGTTGTATCCAGTCTGTAAAATCAGCAGTTGGCATGACGATTCGTTCAGGTTTGAAACTCTTCTGACCACCGGTATTGAATCCAATCTGAAAAAGTCCAGTCTCTATGCGTATCTCCTCCAATAACCAAGCACCGAGTGCAGTCTTACACTTACTGTCCCATAGCGTGAACCTGTCTTCCTCGTAGTCGTAGAATTGTTTAAGCTTCATTGCTTTACTCCTGTCATCCAACGCCAACAGATCAAGCTTGTTCGGGTGCATAGTCTCTAATGCTTTTTCCCATCGTGCTTGGTTCTCAAATGCTTTCCCGATCTTATACGCCATCCTACTGACAGGTAAATTTTGTTGTAAGTTGTCCAGGAATGTTTGCAATGCAGAACTTGCCACCTGGTACGGACACATATCTAATATGAAGGTAAGAAAAAGCGGTGTTGTGTGGTTGGTACTGCCCCCAAAAATGTGCATGAAATCCTCTACCTTTTTACCTAACCTTGGAGCCATGACTTTAAGCATTCTTTTTGAAGCTTCAGTCTTACTTGATTCACCCTCTGCCCGTAGCTTTGCTTGTCGGTTACGATATTGTGTCCGTCCCCACTCACGCATCCTCCAAGTGTGTCCTTTTTCAGTACTCATTTCTGGTCTAAATTATTGAACCAAACTCTGGGTAGGTAACGCTTCTTAGATGTGCGATGAGCAATTAACTTGCCGTCCTCGTCTCGGACATAACGCCCGAACTTGTCACGCTTAAAGCCTGTTATTTGGTTGTTACTAAAGAACCAATCGAACCCTTCACGGATAGCTTTATGATCGAGTCCAGTCCAATCAAAGGGTAGGTCAGTTATTTCCTCGTTGATATCGTTCACGAATTTCCTCGGTTAATATGTCAGCTTCTGCTTCCCAAAACAAATCACTCTTCTCTTGGGTCTTCGATTTTGTAGTAGCGTATGTACTCCTCAATATCCTCTTCGGTTTTAAGTACGCTAATGTTCTCCAAATGATACTCTCTTTCTTCTTCCAGTTCATAGTCTCTGTCGTATGGGTTGTTGCTGTTCAGCCAATTGTCGTAGTTTACTCCGTTCATAGGGTTATGGTTTTGCAGTTGTTCATTAAGATTGTCAACAAAACATACCACGGAATCTTATCACCCTTTGCACAGTTATCTGACTCCCATAAAGGCTGAAGATTTTGCCAGTTAAAACATACCTTTTGGTGGTTCGGTTTGGTCAGGTCAAAGAACGCACACGGAATGATGTGATCGATATGCCAACCGCTTTTACCCATGTTATCCCATGTCATACCTTCGGTGAACTGAGACTCTAAGTGATTACAACAATGTTCAATAGTACAATCTAAAATGTCTGCCGTAGATTCGCTTTTAAATCCGGGTCTAATCCTACGCATGTGATCTCTTAATTTATTTTTGACTGCATACTGAGGATTGCTTTTGTGCCTTTCCCTGTATCTCTTAGTTATTTCTTTTCTTCTTTTGTTATTTTCTTTATTCCAAGCAATAGCTCTATTACTATTTTTCTTCCGATGCTTTCGACTTTCTTTTCTTTTGTACTCTTTTACCTTATCAATATTTTCTAACACCCATCTCTTTCGTCCATCTCTTATATGATTCTGTTTTTCTGAAGTCATGTTACAAAACTTACGCTTTTTTAAATTAGTAATACTAACTTCAAGAGTTTCCCATACCTGCTTAATTTCTCCAGTGCGTTTAGTATATTGCTTGAAGACTATTGAACTACATCTCGGATGAACATCATTCTTCTTAAAGTTACCTTCAATCTGTAAAGCTTTTTGATTTAAGTTACCGCTGTTATGTAAATATTTCTTAGGAATCTGCATCTCTCTCGATCCTTTCCAAATGTTCTTTATAGAGTTGTAAGGACAGGTAAAGGTCTAAAAACCTACCACTCAACTCTCGGTTCATATCGTTATTAAACATATGGAACATCAGTTCCTCGGTCATGTCAATCGGGTCAAGTAATATTTCTCGGTTATTATTCATAGGTAATTTAATCTCGGTACATCCAAGCGGTAAATAGAATAGCTACTACCGCAAAACAGAATAAGTCAATCATTGTCATCTTTTAATAGTCGGTTGATTTAATTACTTTGCAGATGTTGCATGAGTAACAATTATCATTAATGATTTCATTGTCGTATGCTTCCTGTGCTTCTGCTAGTGTTTCGTAAGTAATGTAACGATCTTGTAAGTTACCTTTTATATCTTTGAACATATAAGCTAGGATGTAAGTAATAGTAGGATTATTTTTCATTAGTAGTAGTAGTTCTCTTTAGTAGTTCATCTTGCAATTCAATCAGCCTATCACGGACACGTAAATTATGAGGCATCCGATGTTTAAGCTTTAGGTAATATTGGATTAAATGTTCCAAGCTCGGCTCGTCAAGCGTGGATAAGTCGGATGGATTAGTTTTTGTCATTTTTATCGGTTAAAGTTATGTTCGTCACAGGTTGTACCCTCTCGTTCCATGCCAAGCAAGCTTTTATCGCAAACATCACAAGTCTTAGTCGCTTCGCTCCTATCGCCATTGCTCGCTTCGCTCATCAATAGCTCTTTAGATTCACGGACAGGTAAGTTTCGGTTAATCATTTTGATAACACCCTTGCATTGCTCCATAAAGTGCTCCTTTGATTCAGCCGTTCCCTGGTACTCCGGATGATCTCGGCAACTCCATAAAAGCTGAGGACAGGTAAGGTATCTTTCATTGTCTATTCGATAAAAGAAAGCAACCTTTCTGCCGTTATGATCGGTTAGGTAGATGGTTACTGACATAGCTCGGTTATTTCTTTGGTTTCCACAATGCGTGCCTCATCTTTCCATGCCCCGCTTATTTCTTCGTCATTATCCAAAGCATGAAAAGCTAATTCTTCAGCATCCTCTAAGCTTTCAGCGGTGATGGTAAAAGTGCGGTAAGTTGTAGCCGACATTTCAATTTCAAATTCTTTCATATCCGAACGCCTCCAGTTCAAGTTCATCACCCTTGCTGTAAAAGTGAGTAGAAGTTTTAATTCCGTTGTTAAATAGGCAAATGAAGCCGTTGCCAGTGATTCTATAGTGTTTTTTCATGTGTACAGGTAAGGTTTAAAGGTCAGTTTGCAAGCAATACGCAATCGGCAAGTTGTTCGGCAAGGTCGATAGACAATTCTTCAAGGTCGTCATCTACACTTAATTCCGTTACAGCCCAGTGTTTGTGGAAATAACAAGCACCAGAAAAAGAGTTGTCTCCAGATTGAAAATTTAATTCTTCAAGATTATCGCAAGTGCTAAAAGTCATTTGTATAGACTCACTTTCCCCTGCTTCGTCATAACTAGGTAAATAATCTTCAAGGATTGAAAAGATAGAAGCTTGGATTGCTTTGATTTTTTGATCGATGTTTTTCATAAGTATAAGTATTAAGTATTTTAGGTGTGGATAGGTAAGTTTTAATTGCTTGCACAAATGGCGAGCAATAGAAAGAGCCAAAAGCTCCCGAATATTACATTGTAGATTAAGAACTCTTTAAGTAGGTTTAAAAGTTTTGATTTCATAGTATTAAGCGGTTGCAAGTTCAATGCCTTGAATAAGTTTGTGCAAAGCGGTGTACAATTCTTTTTTAGTGCCTAAGCCTATTGTTTCTTTTACACCGCCACCTTCATTTCTCATTTCATGCAAGCCAAAAGCACCATAAGCCTGATATAAATGAAAGTTACCAATTTGTGCGGTAAGTTTGCCGTTGTCCTTTTCATAAGGCTTTAAAGGGCGGTTCAATAGTTTGTTTAAGTCAGCGGTTAACATTTCAAGCTGTTTAATTTTTATTCTCATTTTGGTTTTGGTTTTGGTGTTATTAATAGTTATTAGCAAATTTCCTCGCCCGTGTGATCACAAAACACTTCATTATCACATTCTGTCACAGAGCCCATGCCAACAACATTCCAGCCGTCATTAATGCCGTGCATCATGGAATAATAAATTGATTGCAAGTTATCTAGCACAGCCGAAAAGCTTAAAGCACATCCGTCATTGGTAATAAAAAACAATCTATAAGATCCGGGAAAAGTATACTCGCCGGCACGCAAACTAGATTTTAATTTATTGATTGAATCGATTTGCCGATAGTGTTTTGCTACGTCTTTTCTCACAAGTTGCAAATTATCACTTCTGTAAACGTCGCCCTCAAAGGTGTAAAACTTTTGGTCTTTGTTACTTGGTTGGAATGGTTTTAATAATTTCATAAGTATAGGTTTGGTTTTTGGTTTTGGTTTATTATTAAGATTCAGCATCTAATTGCTTGTCGACATCTATTGCACCGATAACAGCCCAATAAGCGTTATCAACAGCGGTTTCTAAAGTTTCTCCCCATCTGATATTGACATTGATTAAGTGGTTTAAATCTTTCTTGTAAAGCTCTACATTATTTCTGCCATATTCTGAGTCATTACAATAATCAGTAATACCTTGAAAAGTTTCTCTAAGTAAAGTCTTTTGAGATTCGCTGAAGTTAGGTTTTTTGGTAGTAGTATTGTTCATGCTTTTACCTTTTGACAGAATAGCAAAATAGAGCAAACATTATTTTTCAATATTGCTCTAAATCGTTGTAAATCAGCGAAATAAAAAATGAAAAAAGTTTACTGATCTATACTAAGTCAAAGCCATCTCGACTATAAAGAATTGAATAACAATAGTTTACGAGAGTGAAAAGGCTGATTGCTAGTGTTTAACTAGGTTCTAACTTATTTCAATCGTTTCAATCGTTTCAATCGTTTCAATAATAAATGAAAAAAGAACTTTGAAAGCGAAAAGAACATACAAGTGTAAATACACTAAATACATAAATGTACTAACTACACTAACAATGTAAGTACATACTTATTGCAATTGATGATTATCCGATAGCTTTACACGAGTAAAACAAGAGCCTTATTGATAACAAGCTCTCATTATGATGTAAATCGTTGATGCTCTTAGTACTTACACCAAAGTCTAATTAGACATAATATATATTGTGCGAAGACTATCCCCCCGGTATATAATAATCTTACGGGTATGCGGGGGTAATTAACGCGTGCGTATATAGCGTAAGCCTCTCAGATTTTTTCAACTAAAACGATACCTCGCATTTTTCCGTTAAATCTTTTATCAGAAGGTGATGTTATTGTCTTCTTCAGTATCTTCTTCATCGGTGGCTAAGTCAGGGTTAAAGATAACATCATCTGTTTCTGTTAGTACTGACAGCTTACAGAAGTCCAGGCATCCTGCTATTGTATAATCGTTAAGATCGTATTCACTTTTAAACCTGTAAACTAACTTAGCTAACTCGTATTGAAAGGTGTCTGTTTGATCGTTAATGTTCATCGTTATTAATATAACAAAGGTATAGCTATTGTCGAGCAAAGCGATCTTCTTCCGAGATGTTATTGAGACTATTGTGAGACACCTACTGTCTACCGCTTAGATACTACCTTTTTAACTTTTAGTCTTTACAAAGTCCCTTCGGCTTGAGATTGTTATAATAATGAGATTTAGATAAGCCGTCTAGACGTACTTCTAAACGACACTTGCTCCTTAATTAGATAGGTCATAAGCAGTAGCAATATACAAAAGTTACAATAGCTGATACTTGTTGTACTACTCCTTTTAACAAAGAATACTACAGCTACTATCAGATCAATACACCTGTTATTTAGTTAGCTCATACTTCGTTCTTTCGCTAACATCTCTTAAAGGTCTTATTGATAACGACACTTATAACTGACCCTTTTAAGGATAGGTGTGTTTATAAATAAACCTAGAGTGTTAATGAATTACGACCAGAGGTAAGCTGTAGAACGACTACTTCTTTTATGAAAGCTATCAGTGAATTTATCTAGTTCTTCTTGAAGAAGTTCTTGTTTTCTATCAATCATCGATTGGTCTACATCAGCAGCCATTTGCTGCGTCCAATAACCAACTGCTATTGATAAAGCATCAAGACGGTCATCATGTACAAGTGAACCTCGATCTCTTGTTATTCGTGATAGCTGATACATTAACATATATCTAGTTTGTTGTTCTATAGGATAGCTAAGAGCTGACTTGTAATCATATGTTATAACTTTTGGGTCTACGATTAGACGGTGACTATTAAGTACCGGTTCTAAGGTGTCAACAATTCGTAGCTCCTTTTGTTTGTTATGTCTTACCTCTTCTATAGTAACAGGGTAAGTAGTACGAAACAAAGGTTTGATAAGCTCCATAAACATACCGTCTCCAAAGTTGCTCTCTATGACTACCTTATTAACTTTGTTATCCTTAGCGATAGCTACAAGTTCTTTAAGTGTTTTCTCATCGTATCCACCTTTTATACCACCTGCATCAGGAACATATAACAATCCATTTAACATCTTTACTACAGCATATCCCGTCTCATCCTTACCTCGTCCAGAAGGGTCAATAGATAGTACAGAACCGCTATACGGTATCATATCTCCTACAGTGGAAGAGGGTCGTCTGTACCGATCTCCTGCAAGTCCAACATTAGGTAGTTCTCTATCTGTGTTATCAGGATCACTTGACCAGACGATCTTTTCGGGAGCTACATCTGTATCAATATCTGTTATTATAAGATCGTTAATCTTTAATGGGTAGCGGTCAGCATCAGACAGCTTTGGATTAAGCATGAACTGTAGAGCATAACCGGTACGACCGTACGACATCTTTCTTTCTTCCAGGTCGAGATCAGTAAATCGTAGAGGTTCTGTAGATGTACCCACTGTCTCAGGAGATATGTTATCAGCTATAAGGGGTGCTAGATCGCCTCCGTAGTTGTTTACAGCTTCAGTCTCATCAGGATACTCAGAAGACCATATACGGCTCTTGTAGCCTCTCTCTCTTAGTTTGTTATAGATACTATCTTCACACTGTGGAGTACCTAGAAAGATGATACGGGAGGTGTCCAGGGGTTTTATAATAGCGTCAAACTCTTTTACTTGTTCATCCAGCTTATCTCTCATACCTTGTGTAGCGGAGTTGTTAGCTACTTCCACATCATCAGCTACGATAATATCAGCACGAGACCCTGTCAGCTGTGACGATATACCAAGTGACTTAACAGAGGGAGCGTGAGAAGCGGGAGCGGGTCCTACATCAAATGCTATCTTACTAAATCGTTGGTTCTCTGATGGCTTTAATCCTTGTAAAATGGGAATCTCCTGAATAATTCGCAAGGTAAAAGTAGAGAAGTCATCTGATCTATTCTTACTGGCTGATACAACAAGTATGTTCTTAGAGGGGTCAAGCAGTAGCTGATGGACTACAAAAGCAGATGTTATCCAACTCTTTCCAACACCACGAAACGCCATGATGACAGACCGCTTAGGACCGTTTTGCAGGTACTCAGCGATGTCGTACTGTAGCTCTGTGGGATCTGGGAGGTTAAGGTGTTTCCAAACTAGGAATAGAAAGTTTCTAAAGTCCCGTAGCTTGGGCGGTATCTCGATGTTGTTCTTCTTCTTCAAATGGTAACGCTTTTAATTGATGATCTAATGCGTTTAATGGAGTACCTAACCCACTGTCCATAGTAACATTGTTATCTTTGAGGAACTGTCTAGCACCGTTGAGTAGTGCAGCGTTGTACTCCCCTGTGTCGTCCATTATGTCTATACTACTTCTGTATGCGTCTGCTATCTTATCGTGCAGCTTACTTCCTTCTTTATGACTTAACATGATGTATTAGGGTGCTTGGGTTTTATACGTGCACTTACCGCCAGCGATCGTGATTGTGCTGATAACGGATTAACCGTCTGTTTTGCTCGTCGAAGCATCTCAACACTTCCATCTACGCAACGCTAAAGCTTTTCTTGTTGGTCTACCTTTACTGTCTTTCATCGGTCCTTTGACTCCTGACATCCGTGCACAAAAGGAACGCTTCCGTGGACCACCACCAGGTTGAGGGGCTTTAAGTTTAGAACCAGTAGCACGATTGTACTTCCGTCTACCCTTAGCAGTCAGCCCTCCTTTACGAGACTTCTCGCCTCTGCCTATCGACAACGATACACTCACTTCTTCTTCTTCGGGAACCCACGCTTCATATTAGCGTAAGCCTTTGGCGATATAGTTGACTTCTTCTTGCTACGGCTAATACCGAGTTTCTTTCTTCTGTTTATGTTTGCGTATAATCCTTTTGGCATATCTATTTCCTCATTAATATTTCCATCATGCGGTCGAGTTTACTGTGCATCTCATTGATAGCAGTCTCAACCTTTCCTATTCTACTTTCAACAGCAGCATCTCTTTCTCTCTGTGCAGCTAACTCCACTTCTATCTTTGTAAGTCGTTTATCACCAATGTCTAATCGTTCAATGATGCGTTTAATAATCCACCCGATAACACTAAGTGCAATGACAAGAGCGGTGTTAAGAAAACTAGATAGAGATTCAATCATCCTATGAAGCAATTCCTACTGCGTAGAGTGACCTATTACCTGTAACATCCTGAGCGGAACCCGATACGCCTTGGAGTGTGACATTAAATGTTACATTACTTCCAGTCGTATTCGGTACACCTTCAAATATAAAAGATGGGTGGTGTGCATCATCGTTAGCAGAATTTAAATTGTTGGCGTGGTTATGGTTTTTTACCCAACTTAAAGTTGTAGCTCCTTCTTTTACCTTACCTTCTTTAAAAGCTGATTGAATCCCTTGAGTAGAAGTTGAGAATACTACTTTCACCCACTTCCAAGTCTTACCTGCTGGTAGAGTCAAAGTAACTGAACCTACTGTGGTGTCTGTATTTGCGACTAAGGATGTACTTGTAGGTGTGCCTTGAGACGATACATACTCGTCACCGGCAACCGTCGCACTAGCACTCGCTACTACTTTGATTTGTTGAGTGTTCCAATTAGCCGTACTTGCAGTACCTCCGCTTGTCCATTTAGACAGACCAGCGTTACCTAATTGAATAGTAACTGTATTAGTACCTATATCCTGTACTTTAGCACCGTAGTTATTAGTTGATACTGCGTGACTATCGACTCTTTGTGAGTTAGTACCACCGCTTGTATCTCTAGCAAATATACTAAACACTAAGTTTTCAGAACCTAAATTATGAGTAAAAGATAAAGTTGCACCGTCTTGTACAGTAGTAGAACCATCTGTCGTTACCCACCCACTACTCCAATTAGGAGTACCAGCAGCACCACCACTACCCGTACTAGCAGCTGTTACTAATCCTTTAGCATTAACTGTAATATTAGCGTTAGTGAACGAACCTACATTACTATTAACAGTAGCAAGCGTAAGAGCAGTAGAACCTGTAGCGTCTCCAGTGTGTGTAGCATTTGATACCTTTAAGGTGTTAGCAGCTACAGCTGAGTTAAGCTCTACATCCGAATCTGTAATATAATTAGCACCATTAGTGAGCTCAGTATTATTAGTTGGTATAGTAGGTTTGTTCTGGATAAATGCATCGCTATTAGTATCTACTTCGCTCCAATTTGATTGTACGTTTACTTCTGCACCGTCTGCTACATTTAATAAAGCCCGTGCTTCAGTTGCTGTAAGTTCTTGAACATCAGTACCTGCACCGTTGTCATTACCAAGTAATACATTGTCAGCTGCTACATTCTGAAGCTTAGCGTATGTAATAGCATCGTCTTCTATCTGAGCAGTAGCGAGTTGTACACCTGGAGGAGGAGAACCTGTAGCAAGAGATGTAGTAATTGTATCATCTACATAGTTCTTATTAGCAGCGTCAGCATCGACAGTTGGGTCAGCTAAGTTAGTAACTTTATTACTGCCCATGTTCAACTCTCCGCTCATCGTGTCACCACTCTTAGTAACTTGTAGAGCGTCGTTGTTGTCTACATATTGTTTCGTGGATGCGTGTAAGTTAGAAGATGGATCAGCGTTAAGAGTCAGTGACCCCGTCATCGTATCCCCTGCTACATCAACATAACGACCGTCTGCATATCCTTTGTTAACTGCATCGTCGTTACTGTCTGGATCAGCTAAGTTCTCAAGGCGTAAAGCATCAGCGTTAAACTGTCCGGATGTAGCGTTTTTTGTTAAAGCACCACCTGTTATACCTTCCTCTGCTTCTTGAGCGAGGTAGCGGTTGTGTTGGTAGGAGTTATCAAGTTCTGTTTCAGTAAGTACAGAGCCATTCGCAAAGTCTACGATTCCTTCGTTCGCCTCACTGTCTCGTAACACTCGTACCTTCACATTGGAAGCGGGAGGCGTGGTAAACCGCACAAAAGTATTCGGAGAAGTTTGAACGGTGTAATCGGTGGTCAACGTCTTGCGTACCCACTTGTTTAGCCCTCCTGCTCCTTGTCCTTCATTGACTTCCACAGCAACGTGTGATGTCTTAATATACGGAAATGAAAAGTTAAAGTCGGTCTCGCTGCCGTTGCCAGTGTAGTCTACGTAGGTGTTAGCCATGATAATATATTATTAACTATTGAGTTAGGAGTTCAAGCACTTAGTCACTGAGTTAGAATTTCAAAAGGAGATATAGGTCTTATCTGTGGTGCTTGTATAGTACCTCTTGTTTGTAAGATAGTATTTAGATTCTCTTCCTTATCGTTAATGAAACTACTTAGGAATAACTTATCTTTTAAAATATCTTTTGTGGTTTGGTTGTAATAATCTCTCAATAACTGATCTAACTCTTTTAAACCTTCATTAACAAAAGCACCGTCTTTTTCCTGAAAGCCTTTATTATATTTCTTATTCCAATTAGCACTAGTGATTAACTCATTAACAGCTTGGTTTATATTTAACTTACGACCTTTCTTATATAGTGTGGTCATCTTTAACTTTTGATCGAAAGCGTAAGCCAATGTTATTCCTTCTTCGTTTATAAAATCTGTCATCGGTAATCTATCTGCTATGTTACTAGGCTTTCTAGCTATGTTACCGTGTGTGTCAGTTGCTACTATCTCATCAAACAGAGTCCTATCTAAAGGTTTCCTTGGTGCTTGTCTTACTATAGTTTGAGTAACCCATGTATGTGAACTTTCTAAGTCTTCACCTAGTAAATTAGTTTTTACATTGGGAGTGCCTAGACCGAAAGCTGAATAAGCAATCCTTTCCCAATAACCTTGTCCTCTTAAATCTGGCACACCATCCTGAAGTATTGTTTGGGTTATCTTTCTAGCTTGTGCAGGGATAGGTACATAACTAGCTATTAGCCTAGCCACAGCATTCTTTGTTACATCTCCTTCAAATTTAGCTATCTCTTGTGCAGTCTCTATACCTTGTGCTAGTGGCATTGCTTCAGCTAACTTTTTAAAAGAAGCACCAATGACAAAGTCTAGTGTCTGATCTTTAGTAAGTATAGTCTGACCAGTCTCTCTCTCCTCGTTTTTTATCCTAGCCCATGTCATAACATCAGCAGCTAGAGCTATAGGGAACGACCAAGGTAAAGCAGCTGAATAGTCTGATCCCATGATCTGGAAAGACTCTAGCTTATTCTTCTGTCTTTGATCTGGAGTTAACCATTCTAATGAACCTGTAGCAGCACCGGATAAAGCAGCTGTACCTCCTATGAAATATAAAGAAGTAGATAACAAACTATCAGTTATAATTTCTTCATTATACTTAATACGCCTCGCTTCAGCTTGCGACTTCCTCCGTGCTAGATCGTCTATTTCAACTTGTATGTTCTTAGTGGCTTCAGGGTCTGTAGTTTTCCTAAGCCTTTCATACTGTGCTTTTAACTTACGATCTAGTTCTTTTATCTTTTTACTGAAAGGATTTGCTATGGCTTTAACACCAGGTGTAACAGCTAAAGGAGCTACAGCAGGTGCTAACGAAAACCTTGCACCTCTATACACAGCACGAATAGGAACACCTATATAAGGAAGGAAAGCATCTACTAAAACAGCTAATTTACCGTCATCGTTACTTAAATCTTTTAACTTTTTAATAAGTTTCTCAGCTGAGTTTATAGGCATATCTTCTAAATCACCGTCAGCAGCGAATAACAATTCTTCTCTAATTTGGTTTACTGTATCTTCAAAGTCATGCTCATCTGCCAATACAGCTAGTCCATCACTATCTTTCCATGCGTTATCGTATAACTCATCAGCTTTCGCTTTAGCTTTAATCGGATCATTAGGGAACTCTAGTAAAGCTTTCTTCTGAGACTCTGCGTATAACCGACCTTTAATTAACTGCCTCTTAAAAACTGAGTCTACAGTCTGTATACCTCTAACACCCAAAGTCCACAGCTGAAAGAACTGACCGTTTTTGATAGCGTTAGTAAACCAGTTAGTTGTATTTTCTAAAGCTTGTACTCTTCTTTCAGCTGACTTATACGCCCTAGATACTAAAGCGTGTTCACCTCTAGGCATTGACCTTGGGTTTATTTCATCAGAAAGTCTACCAGCCCTACCATCCACTGCTGATATATTCTCAACAAAAGTACGACGAGCTTCAGCCCATAATCCTTTCAAATCAGATATAACTTTAAAAGCACCAGCTGCATCAGCCATTGCTAATCTAGTTCTTACGGGTAGTGTAGAGTTGTAAGGATTGTACAGAAATGTAGATACAGGTCTAAAGAATTGTTTAGCTACCGCTCCTATACCTGTAGGTACACCTGCAAATATAGAAGGAAGCTGGTCGATTAGAGATAATTGTCTAGCTAATCTAACATACCTAATACCTTTTGTTAACCAACCTGCTCCATCTGCTTCTAAAGATTTGTAGAAAGCTTCCTCTAGTTCTTTGAATGCTCTAGCTGTTAACCGTTCTTCTTCAATTTGTTTCCTAGCTCTATCTAAGTCAGCTAACTTTTGACGCATCCTGGCTTTAGAATCTGCTATCTTTTTCCTAAGCTCTTGTGATCTAGCTGGCTTAGTAGGTCCTTTAGGAGTAGGCGTTACTTCAGCTCTTACCTCACCTATAACACTGCGTCCCTCGATATCAGCTACTCTAGCTAGTTCTTTCTCCAACTCAACAACAGCTAGTGCTTCTTTCTCAGCTTCTCTATAGTAAGCTACTTTAGCTTCTAGCTCTGCTATCCTTGGGTCTTTCTTCTTTTTCTTTTTAACTTTTAAACCGGCAGCTTCTTCAGCAGCATCTATATCAGCAAACCTTTTACGCATTGTTTCTAGTTCGCCTTCTAATTTACTTCTTTGTTTCTCGTAAGCTTTCCGTAGTTGTTCAGCTTTATATTCGTCAGACATTTGTACTCGTGCTTTATCGATTTCATTCACACGATTACGCATATTACTACGCAGAAATGCTATGTCTTTATTTAATTGTTCTACCCTACCTGGTGCTTTCTTTGGTCCTGTAGGTTTAGGTGTTATCTCTTCTCGTTGTCTACCTAGAGGTCCTGTTTCTATTTCTAACAGTCTAGCCCTTTCAGCTTCTAAGTCTTTTATCTTCTTTATTTCAGCTTGAGCTTCCTTATAGAACTTAATCTTATCTTCTAAATTTTTTACCCGTGGGTCTTTTTCTTTTATTTTAGCAGGTATAAGTTCTTCAGGTTCTTTACCAAATGTAGTACGGAGTTCGTCTAACTCTTGCTGTAAAGTATTAAGTTTGTTGTTTATTACCTTCTCAGCTTGCTCCGCTTGAAACTCTTCGGACATCTCACGCCTAGCTTTATCTATATCGGCTAGTCTTTGTTTAATATTGCTTTTAACAGCAGCTATTCGTTTTCTAAGTTTAGCAGCTTTAATGTTTACTTTCTTAGGACCTGTAGGTTTAGGAGTAACCGCTGCTCTTTGTTCACCTAGCGGTGCTACATCTAACTCAGCTACCTTAGCCAACTCAGCTTCAAGTCTCTCTAACTCCAAAGTATCGGCTTCAGCTTGTTCGTAAAACTTTATGCGTTGTTTTAAATCAGTAATGTCAGCGTCTTCAGGTAACTCTTCACCAGTCTCAGCTAAAGCTAGCTTACTCCTATCTCCGAATCGTTGTTGTAATTCAGTTAGTTTGTCTTGCAGCTTCTTCTTACGCTTACCTAAACTTTGCTTTACTTCCTTGGTGGGTTTCTCAACATCTATTTCATCCGCTGCTTTTGTTTCTTTAAATACTTCTATAAATTCATCTTCCTCAGTTTCTACTGGTTTCCTCTGTCTACCTTTTAACTGATCTGGTATAGCTAAGTACTCATCGAACATAGCTTGTATATCAGCTTCATCGCCGTCAACTACGCCTCTAGTTTTAGCTTCTAATGTAGCTTGTAATCTAACCAAAGCCTCATCTTGTAAGTTAGCTCTCTCACTGTATTTAGTAGCCCAAGCATATTGGTCTGAGTCGCCTCTTTGTGATTGTACAACTCTACCTCCTAAAGTATTCAACCAATCAACAACCTTAACATTAAGAGTACGCATGAACTTTATTTCATTTAATAAAGCATTAGCTATGTTTTTATCAGCAGGTGTTTTAGTAAAAAGCCTTATTAAAGAATTAACATTACCTAAAGTTTGGTCGTATATTCTTTTACCTTCTCTATTAATTCTAGCTGATTCTTGAGAAGCATTTCCAGTCTCAGGTGTTATGTCTAAATTTTTTATTCTAAGTAACAAACCATCTAAAGCATCTTCTCTTTTATCCTCTACCGTTCTTTCTCTAGCGGGTGGTTCTTCTACGATAGGTTCTTCTGGTTCCTTAGATTTCTCAGGCTCTAGTTTCTCAGAGGGTTCTTCAATGGGATCAGCTTCTTCATCTCGTACTACTATCGGACCATCCTCTTCTAACTTAGCTGTTACATCTTCAACCTCTGGGTCTACTTCTTCTTTTACTGTAGGGTTAGTCTCTTGTTTAGATAAAGCAGCGTCTGCATCAACAATCTGTTGGATAGAATCATCTAAAGAAGCTTGAGCCTGTTGAATATCTTGTATCTGTTTAAGTGCTATGTTTTTCTCAACAGATTTAGAGGCTTGTGCAGCACCGCCACCCAACCCAAACGCAACTTCAGCAGGTAAAGGTTGTTCAGCTTCTTCAACTACTTTCTGTAGTTCCTGTTTCTTTTGTTCTAAATTTTCTTTTGCAGCTTCGACAGCTTCCTTAGCCTTACCTCTTCCCCACTTACCTGTCCTAGCCCATACTGTGAACATGGTATTAAAACTACCACCAGCTACAGATGAAAAGATATAATCGTAAATGTTTCTATCAGTACCATTTAATTGTGCTTCTATTTCCTGTCTTAAAGTTGACTCAGCTAGACCTAAAGCAGAACCACTCATAAAAGTTTTAACACCGTTTACTACAAGTTCCTTACCTTTCCATGCGTCAGCTGCTCCAATACCAGGACTCAACCTAAATACTTTATCAGCTGTCTTGGTTACTAACCCTACTCCAAAAACAGAAGCAGCTATAGCTTCACCAGCAGAGTATTCATCTTGCAACCCAAACTCTTTACGAATGCTTTGACCTATAAAGTTAGATGTAGCCCAAATACCAGCCTCTGTTACTCCAAATCCTATTAAACCTCCAACAGTACTCGCTGGCTCAGGAGCAGCAATACCAAGAGCCGACATCTTTTTAGCACTACTCAACCACTTCAATACCTTCTGTGAGTTATGTAGTTTAGTAGCCAACACGCCAGAGCCTATTTCACCAAAAGCACCTAACCCAGTTCCTAGTAAATATTTACCCGTGCTTATCTCATCTTCTGCTACGGTAACAGCCTCTATAACATCAGCAGGTAACTCTTCTTGTGTATTAACAGGTGGAGTTATTGAATTTAAACCAGGTTCAGATTCTTGACCAGCAGGTTCGTACTTAAAAGTTTCTATCGTACCTTCTCTATTAGCACGCCTCAGCTCCTCCATGTAACTACTCATTAATAAAATACTCGTTGAGCGTTAGCAAATATCTCTAAAGTTTCTTTGTTAAAAATTCCTAGCTTTTGATATATAGCTCTTATTTCTTTTTCCTCCGCAGTCAAATTTTCTTCTCTAGCTAAGTCCTTTTCTATAATATCATCCCATTCTAATAGGTATCTATTAAGTTCAGAAGTACTGTAAAATAATTTAACATCAGCTCCATCCATGCCTGTTAGCGATAACATGTCAGCACTTTTAGGATCAAACCTATCAAATCCGTGTCTAGTTAAAGAAAGTCTTAAAGATTGTAAGTGTGCGTTATCAACCATCTTACTTCTATTTCTGTTGATCTCCGCTCTGTTTGTTACTCTATCTTCTTCTAAAGAAGCGTATCTTATTTTAGATTCTTGCTTTCTTAACTCAGCTGATGTGTAAGGACTTTCAGGGTCTCTAGATATAATTATAGAAGATGCTTTAGCTATACCTTCGTACCTACGAGCTTCCTTATCCATTAATTCAATAGAAAAAGATTTTAGTTGTTTATCCCTTTCCACAGGTTCTAAGTCTTTTAACTCTATAGCTTTATCTTTTAATTCAGATAACACATAAGAAATAGATTCAGGTGAGTATAAGTCAGCAGTTTGTGATATATTGAGTTCTTTAGCTTCTAAAGATTTTGCTTTGGACTTTAACTGTGCTCTTAGAATCATAGGTACATTTTGAAAGTAATCTTTCTTCTGCACATAATTACCAGCTGTCAGTCTTTCCGACTCTTCTAGTAACTCCTCAAACTTTTCTACACGACCGCCCTGAGAAGCAATCCAACCTTTCCAAGGAACTTCTTCATCCGGGTTATCTCTTACATACATCCTGAACTTTTCTAGTTCTTCTTCTCTTACTTCAGGATCAGCTATGTTAGCGGGTTTAATAGAAGCACCTACTGCACTTACTTCTTTATAGTCTTTGAGTGCACTTTCACCGATAGGAAAATATAGAGCAGCTGCGGTGTCGCTTGTGCTTCCTAGTTCGTCAAGTATATTTAAAAAGTTCTGACCTAAATTACCAGACTCAGTAAAAGCCCTATCAACATACGCCTCTACCTCTTCCTTCTTTAGTTTAGGCATGATAGTACTTATAACAGAACGCATAGTATTCAACTTAGCGTCTGGCATGTCATCTTTTTCAGTGATGTTACTAGCTGATATAACAGAGTAAATCTTACCACTAAGTATGCGTCTTTTCTCCGCTGTTGAGTCTGTAGTTACTCTTGATAGTTCTTTATTTATTTCACCCAGTATAGGTGTTAATTGTTTAGCTGCTTCTTTCGTACCGAAGACTTTAACTTTACCTTTTAATTGTATAGCACGCATTGCATCGTACATAGACTTAGCATCGCTCGCTCTATCTTGTGCTAATAATAATTTTAAATTAGCAGAGAAACCATCCACTAATAACTCGTTGCGTCTAAATTTATCAACACCGTCTTCTAGTAAACGCTCTTCGTAATTATTAGCTATGTCTGCAAGTAAAGCAGTATCAAAACCTTTGTCTCTAGTTGCTATATTAAGTGTTTGATTTAACTGATCTCCAGTCTCTTGTTCGATTACCTTTTGTCTGTGCTCCTCGTATTGCAGTGCTAATTTATTCTTTACTGGGTTAGTAACCACACTCCATAGAGCTTTACCTGCTAAACTATTAGCAACATCAGGACCAACCTCTTGAACTAAACCGTCCCACTCAGATTTTAGTAAGTTCTGCAAACCTTCGTTAAACTGTGTCTTATCTTTGGAGTTTAATAAACTAGTAGCTTTATCAGTGAGACTAGGCAACATAGTGCTATTGATGTGTCGTTTAAGCAACGCATCCCTATAAGCTCTGTCTCTGTTGGTAGTAGCTAACAAGCTGAAGCCGTCTACATCCTTCTGCTTCTTCAGTTCAGTTATAACATTCTGTTCTTCTACAAGTTTAGCTTCCTCAACACCGATCTGTTCTTGTTGTTTCTGTAAAGCACCGTACTGCTGTAGCATTGGGTTTATCTGACTAAGTGCACCCGCTAAATCTTGTAGCTTATTACGACCAGCCTTCTGCACTTGAATGCCGTACTGACCTGCTCGTTGAATGGTAGGCTGAATACCAGGAGTAACATCCCCTAGTCCTTGTACTTGTACTCGTTCTCTAGCCATTATACTTCAGCTTTCGTTGGTGTCTTCATCCTACTAGATATATCAAGTCCTGTACGGTAACCACTCATAGCTTGTTGAGCACCTTGTAGTACAGCTCCTAAAACACTAGGTCTATCAATAGGTTGGTTAATTCCGATCTGACGTTGTTGTGTAGCAAACCCTGCTTGTTCAAGACCTAATCCTGTACTTAACGCACCCATCTCTTGCTGTCTTAACAAAGCACTACGATACCCAGCTTCTTGCCTCATATAGTCACCCATCAATGCTTGAACAGATGCACCTGCTACTCCTGCTTCTCCAGCAGATACCCTAGCTCTAGCAAGTGCTGCTTGTGATTTACGACTGACTTGTTCAAGTTCCCGTCCAACAGCTTCCTGTTCCTGTGCTTGACGCATACGCATCGAAGTTTGTTCCTGTTGGAAACGCTGACGCTCTGCTTGTGAAGCTCGTGCTTGCATCGCTTCCTGTGTTTTAGCTTGCTGTTGTTGTCCTGCAAATTGCATTCCGACATTCAAGCCACTAATAACCGCTAATGCTGCTGGATGACACATATCAATTACTTCCTCTCTAATATAAATGACAGATAGTTCTCGTACTGACAATCGTTAAACTCAGCACCTAACCACTTCAACCATCTGTAACTCAACGTGTTACTCTTCATAACAAAGTTCGTTAAGTAATCAAAACCATCCAACAACTCCTCCACCTTCTCCTTTGAGTGCTTCAGAAAGAACTTCTTAATGTTTGGTAATCTTCTAGTACCTAATAACCAAGCACTTCCAATATTACTACCGTTGATAGGAGCTACTCCAAATGAGCAGTATAGATTGTTCATCTCATCTTTTACACTGTAGCACTTACTAGATGTAGCATACGACATATACACAGCATCTCTAGGGTGGTGCATCAGTCCAAGGATTTCTAACATATCTTCCTCCCGTAAATCATCATACAGATCGACTGCGTCCATATCTCCTTGTGCTTCATCTATTCTAAGCTCCATATCTTCTACTTCTCGATGCTACCATAGATTCAAACTCTGCTGCTAATAACTTAACTGGCAAGGCAGAACTACTCTTAACTTCAATTGTTGCTTCTTCAGGTCGGCACTGCACACCAAATCTAAAGTGTCCACTCTCAGGAGTAAACCGATCAAGGGTAGATATAGAAGATAACAAAGTAGGGTTGTATACATAGGTGTAGGTATCTCTGAATCTTGGTGTTACTTCTACTGTAAAGTGACCGGTGTCTGCATATTCGATACTAGCGTTACGGATGTTTTGGAAGGTGTAATCAGATGCACTGCGTCCTCCTCTTTCTGTTGGCTGCTTCAATGCTTGATTGGAGAACCTGTACAACATATCGTACGGCTTACCAACTACGAAGTAATCGTCTTTATTGTACAACACACCAGCATCAGACCAATTAGGAGCCGACGGTACATCAGTAGAAGCAGACCATTTAGCACTTGCTCCTGGTGTATCAGAGGATGAGGAGGTGTGAGTCTCTACACATTTATAGATCGTACCACTGTGCTTAACATAACTAGCTAGGAATCCTTCGATCTCAACAGATGTTCCACTACTCGATGCAATTACATTTCGTTCTGACCCACCCTTTGTAAACACTGTCATATTATCAACAGTAGCTCCGTACCCAGTAGGTAGATTAGATATAGTGGTTCTGTTAGTCTGTGAGTTGTAGCTAACGGTAGGTACTGTGCCTTCCACTCTGTTATCTAACAACAATGTATAGTCTAAACCTGTGTCTGTCAGAGCATTCTCAACAGGCATCTCTACTAAAGTCTTACCATCAAGTATCAAGTACAGTGTACTGTCTATAAAGTCAAAGCCTGTAACATTGTCATCGAATGTCCACTTCTGCCAAGCACTCTGTATTTTTTCCTTACCACTCCAGAAGTACTTATATACAAACAATGTCTTTTGATCGGTAGCACTTTGCAACAACACCATCGATTCAGAAGCAGATCCTGCCATCCGTTTAATACTTGATGGTACGTACTTTGGAATCTGTGATGTTATCTCTTCTGCTTCAAATACCTCAGTGTTGTTATCAACAAAGTACTCAAACATTCCTTCGTACTGTCCACGATTAAATGGGAAGTAGATGTAAGGACCCAATGCAAGTGGATTGATACCGTCTGATATATCGTACTCTGTAACTGGAGATATTGCTACTGTCTTTGGAGATAACACATCTGCCCCTCTAAGTACGAACTGTGAGTTATCACTGAATAACATTAGCTTCTCTTGGAATGGCAGAGCGTGTTGAAGAACTGCTACCTTTGTATGGCTAAGTCCTACATCTATTGGTGCACTATCTAACAACTGTTGAGTAGTGGTACGAAAGAAGTTAAAGTACTCATCTGCTTCACTGAAAACAACAGCACTGTCTGTCAGGAATCCTAAGCGGTTCTTAAAGAAGAAGACATCGTTAATCGTGCTACCTACAAAGGATGGGAATGGATTGGTGTTGTCGTCCCCTGCTTGTCTAGTAGCGTATCCCGATCCAATGATTTGATAATTCTTATCTGTTAGCCAATTAGTAGCGGAGGTAACAGCAGTGGTCACGACCCAATAGTCTTCCCAGTCAGCTCCTGTACCCGGTTCAGTGTCTGAGCTAGATATATGATCTTCTATTAAGTTATAAAAAGTACCGCCATTCTTAACAATATTAGCGTATTCATTAGGAGATTGTAGAGTAAAGCTTTCGACATATCCGTCTGAATCGTATGAATCAGCTACTAGAACAATAGGCATAGTCTCTGACTTTATTCGTGTCTTTATACCTTCTAGTTCTCTTGCTGACTCAACGCCTCCACGCCATCCAACTATTTCTACCCAACTACCTTCACCGTAATCTTCCCTGTCTTTTGTTTGGAACATTACATAGTAGTCATCTTGGTTTATATCAGCATCACCTAATACTTTAATCTTAAATCTATCAAAGCATTTCTTAGGTAAGTCTGTAATACTAGCTACTTCTTTATAAGCTACTCCTAAACCTTCGTTAGCTATACCATCTTCTGTTCGTATTCTAAAGTCAGCTGTACCTGTGATTCTTATAACAGCACCTTGACGATCTATCGAGTAATTAGTACCACTAACCGGAACTGTAGGTGTAGCACTAGGCAAAGTAATTCCAGGATTTACTACATTATCACTGTAATCTGTTATTGTTTCTATTGGGGGTTTACCTCTATCTTTTCCCCAACTACTATAATTAGCTATCGAAAAGCTATGTTGTCTTATAGTGAATACAAAAGGATTATCAAAAGTACCTGGTGTTGTCTGTGTATTGTTGTAGCCTGTTCCTTGATGTGTTAACTTGTAAGATTGCACACCACCTCCACTAATAACAAGAGTACCCTTTGCACCGTATCCTACCTTGTTATCTAAGTCAGGATCACCAGTGCCGTCATCTTGGTATTGCTCTATAAAGAACTCATAGTATAAAGCTCCTGATGATTGATAACCACCTGATGTTGTGTTGGGGAGATTTGTACTTCCCGTTATAGAGATTCCACTAACAATACCATCAGAACCTATGTAATTCTTTAATATAATTTCTAGGTCTTCTGCTATAAGCTCAGTATCTGCGTGTTCCCCTGTTTGACTACCTCCAGCTGTAGCCGATCCACTCTCATAAGTGTGACCGCTAGGTGGGGTACTGTTAGTTTGTAGACCTGAACCACCAAATGGTACTACTTTACCGTCTAAATATACATCGTAAGTCTTTTCGTAATCTCCAAGCTTAACAAATACTAAAGCTTCATACTCTCCATCATCATTGCGTACATCCTTAGAGATAGTATCAGCAGCTGTATCGATTTGTACCGTCTTCTTCTTATTAACAAGAAATGTATAATCTGCTACTGTCAATGCTCGTACATCTGCTAACGGATTTGTTATACCACTTAGGTAGCTCTGTGCAATAGGTGTAGGAGTTACTGGCAGGTTATCACCACTGTCTAAATCAATAACACCAACTGTAGGAGTACCTCCACCCAACGACACCTGTACGCAATACTTATTGTTCTCATCTCTCTTTACGAAATGCGTGAATAGATCAGGTGCTCCTGTAGGTGTGCTACTGTTAAACTCGTTTACCCATCTTGTATTAGGACGCTTTACCAATCCTTCAACGACAGTAGCCCAAGCATTTACTTGCTCGTCACATTGTCCAGGATAACGAAGATTATCAGGTTGTTGTGATACCCCTTGTGCGAGGTTCGGTACGCTTGTTACTAACAGAGGCATATCGTTTATCGATCTATTATTCTAAGTATGCTGTAGTTATCAAAGATAGAACGGTCAGCATTCTCGGAGTCACTGTCAATAGCACGAGCTTTCGCTTCTATTTCTTCTCTCATCGTAAAGCCCTCTATCTCACGATTACCAATAAATCGATTAGCAAATATACGAGCTGACTTGACCGTTACATAATGTCTGATCTGCTCAGGCAAATCTTCGAACTCTAATTCAAAAGTGATTGTTCCTTTTACGCTATCTTTCCACACCTCAGTATGGTTCTTTCTATCGTAAAGTTTTAATCCACGCTGTACAGGATCACTGTCCGTATATAACAAAGGATCAAGGTCGAACTTCAAAGTGTTTTGCGGGAGGGTGATCTTACTTGTAACACTGTCAGGAGTAAGTTCATATTCGTATTCTGTATTGCAGTGCCATCCTTCCGACTGTACGGCTCTGCTTGTTTCATCCAATGTAGATATGGCTTGAATAGCTGTTATCGGTAGACTTGTTTGTCCGGTGATCGTATTGACTGGTGATTCCCCGATGACGCTAATCATCGTATTAACAGCTTCTAATTTAGTAGTCAGTGCCATAGCTATACATATAAAAAATAATCAGTGGAGGGGAGCGGAACGAATCACAGACCTCCCCAACACCGAGAGAAGAGTGTTACGAAACTAGTTCGATAGCACACTCAGGACGGAGGATTCCGTGACCCATAGCGTACTTCGCAACAAACAACGTACCTTGACGCTCAATCTGATATTCAGACTCAGTAGCAAGATCGAGTAACTTAACGGTTCCTACAGCAGCAGAATGGGATACGATACCCAAGCTATTGCGGAAGTCAGCGTCGTACCCGTCAGTAGCAGCAAACACATCATTGTTCGCATCAGCATCTCCTGAGTTTGTTCCTGAAGCGGAAGACAAGTCAGTTGATGGGATGTGATTTGATTTGAAGATGCTAATACCAGCGATCTGAGGAATAGAACCAGTAGCAAGTCCACCTTGACCTCCGATGTCAGCGTTAACTGCGGAAGTAAGGGAGAAGCTGTTGGCGTTATCTGCACCTGTGATCAACTTGTAATACTCGCTAGGACGAAGAACGCAGAAACGACCGTCACTAGGAACGTCATTTTCGTCGAGCTTCTGAGCAGCAGTAAAGAAAGCAGCAACAAGATCAGCACCTGTAGTAGCAGCTGGAGTTCCAACCACGTCAGGAGCGGAGAAATCGTTGTTAGCTACGTCAAGACGACCACCTGCGTTTCCACCTGTGATGATAGCGGATGAACGAGCAGCACCGATGAACACTTTAGCAAGTGCAGTATCGAAACGGACGGCAAGAGCCTTACCCAACTCGTTAGCGTAAACGCTGCGGATGTCGTAGTGGTTCTTTACGTCGTCGATGTTAGCTAAGAAAGTAGAAGCTAAAAGCATCTTATCGATGTTAATAACTGCTTCAGCTTTCTTGATGTCGCTGAGGTAATTGTTCCCGCTGTCAGCAATGTTCTGACCAGGTGTGTGATAAGAAGCAGAAGCTACTCCTGTGATTGGAAACTGAGCAGACTTGCCTGACTCAATTGTACGTACGGTGTGAAGAGCTTTGAATACATTGCTTTCCTCAAAGGTTTGCAGAATTTCTCCGCTGAACTTTTTAAGAAACAAGGCATCAGTACTTCCAGCACCATTAATTTCTCCCACTCTACTGGGATCGGTATCTCCGTTTGCCATAATATATGATCTCCTATGTTATAAGTTATTGAATGTGTGATGATTACCAGTGACTTTCACATCTTTCGTCTTCACAGGATTGTCCTCCGCAGAGGGTCGAGGGACTAGTTGTTGCTAGTTGTCGATTAAATTTAAGTATAAGTAAAAGGGAAAAAGGCTTGACTGTCAACCTCTTCGACCACTAGGACCAAAGTAGAAACCAAGGATACAAGGTAATATTACTGTGCATCCCATAAGGCTGATGTGTCCAGAAGAGATCGATATGGGTTCTTGGTTAGCCTGAAAACTGATGAGTCCAAAGAAGAACTCGTTGACACCTTCTCCGTCTGCGTTTGTGAGGGTGACGATTTCTGCGGTTGGGAAGAGGGTACAGAGGATGATACACGCACAGAGCGTAGACACCCCGATAACAGCAAGAATACGACGAGTAAAAGAAACAAACTCACCAGTACCTCCTTTAGCGATTTCAGCTTGTAGTCTAAGGAAATTATCAGACGCACGAGCTTCTCTCGCCATTTCAAGATCATGCTTGTTCTG
>Ga0222716_10000368_pt1 | contig 38474 bp, 35 predicted proteins | sample C33_13DmetaG_FD_165044 | JGI IMG/M metagenome (GOLD analysis project Ga0222716, IMG submission 165044) | Estuarine water microbial communities from San Francisco Bay, California, United States - C33_13D | ecosystem: Environmental > Aquatic > Marine > Unclassified | place: USA: California... | reverse complement strand
TTTCAATAAAAAATTCAACTAAACTATTTGTAAAAATACTTTTAGCAATATCTTGGTTATCATTAAGTTTTTTGATTATAAATGAAGGTTTGGAAGGTTTTCATTTTCCAGAAATTTATACATATATTTCCGCATCATTATTATCTATTTTTCATATATACAATCTTAAATATTGTACTTGTAATGAAGAAGATGAATGTTGCGTACATTAAATATTATACATAATTATTCATATCATTGAACACCTTCTAGGTTTATGTAGAGAATGTCATTTCGTTATGCTAAGCTTATTTAATTAACCCCATACTTTTAATTTGACTTGCCACATCTAATATAGATTCTTTTGCAGATCTTGGGTTCCATCCAAGGATATCCTTAGCTTTGGATGATTTACTTACACTTCTTGTTTTTCCTAGATAAGGAGCAGTAATCTTTAATTCTTTATTAAAGTTAGCTAAAAATTTTGCTAACCATATTGGTACGCTCATAGTTGGTGCTTTTTCAAACCCATTATCTCTGAGTAATTGGGCAATATCTTTATACCATAAATCTCTTTCAGATAACGCAAATCTTTCACCATTACTTAATGGATTTTGCATTGCAAGAATATGTGCACTTGCTACATCTCTAACATCTACAAATCCAAATTGCAAAGGGATGGCTACGGGCATTTTACCTGTTACAACCATCTCTATTGCTTTATTTGATTCCCCTAAATCTCCAGTTAGAGAAGGTCCAATAACAAGTGCAGGATTAACAACAGCTAATTTAAAAGAATTCTTATTTTCTTTAATAAAATCCCAAGCAGCTTTCTCAGCTAGAGTTTTACTTTTAGAATATGAATTTATTTTATGACTCTCAGGATCTGACCAATCATTCTCATCATAATACTTTTTATCTTCATCACTTTCAAAAATAGCAGCAACAGATGAAGTTAATACCACTTTTTTGATGTCATGTTTTTTTGCAAATTTAAATGCTCTTTTCACTCCAGCTACAGCAGGTTTTACAAAATAATCATCATCGTAAGCTTTTACTGACAGGGGAGAAGCAACATGCATAAGATATTCACAACCTCTCATTCCTTCGTCCCATCCATCATCTTCAGTAAGGTTTAATGTAAAAAGATTTAAGTTTTCAGTAGGTGTATTAACATTTTTAAGAGCATCAAAGATTTCATTTTTTCTTTCAGGGGATCTTAATGATCCATTTACAGCATATCCTTGATTTAAAAGTTGATTAATACAATGAAGTCCAATAAAACCTGTAGCACCAGTTACTAATACTTTTTTCATAAAATAAATATATGAATTGCTGAATTAAAAGAAGAAGATATGCCTATTGTTTAGTTACCTTAATTTAAAATAAGTAATATGAAATTTATTGTCTATTACTTCCCCTTGAATATCTGCTTTTCTAATTGCATTACAAAACCCTTTTTCTGAATGAGCATCCCCGTAATCATCTATTCCAGTTCCAACTACATAATATTTTGAATATTTAATTTTTACAGCCAATTCACATTCTTTACCTTCCATATTCAGCATACATATTCCACAAGACGCTTCAGCTTTTATTAAATTAATTTCAGGATTAAATTTTAACTTGCTTTTATATGTTTCCTGTCCAAAAGAAACAAGTGGAACAAACAGTAATAGTAGAATTAGTTTTTTCATAATTTAAGATTTATTTCTTTTTCTAATAATTATATTCATCCAAATTAACATAATAACTAAAATAACAATTATTAAATCATTTACATATTCAGTGAATATTGATAATATTAAGAATATAACTGATGAGATAAAGAATAATATTTCTTCCTTATTTAAATTCATATCTCTAATATACTTAATGTCAGTTGGAAATAAAAGCATAGATAGAGAGTAGGTAAATAAGCTATATACTATTGAGTTCAGTGAGAGTGCCTTCCTTAAAGTGTCATAACCAAATTTGTTATCACACTATTATGACACAATTGTAAAATATATTGTAAAAATAGGGGTTTATTTAGTTAATATACTGATATACAGGTGTTTATCTACTTACCAATACAGAAGTTAGCGAATATATTACCAAGTACATCGTCATTTGTGATTTCTCCAGTTATTTCAGCCAAATGTTGAATTGACTTTCTTATGTCAACCGATAATAAATCTCCTGAAATATTTGACTCTATTCCATTGTTTACATCTTTAATTGCTGCTAGAGCGTTTATTAAAGCTTCATAATGCCTAGAGTTGCTAACAATTGTATCTGTGTATGGATTGAGAATATTAACTTCACTGATAAGCTTTGTTTTAAGTTTTAAAATTGAATCTGAATCGTTAATAGAGATTTGAATTAAATCAAAGTTTTTCAATTCACTAATTAATTTTGGATTGTTGTTTTCTAAATCAATTTTATTTCTAACCAAAATTATATGTAAGTCTTCTCTTTTAAACGTGTTTAAATCATTATTAATCTCTTCAAGATTAGTGTCATTACTATCAAATAGATATAATAAAATTCTTGCCTTATTGATTTTTTCTTTTGTTTTTTCAATTCCTTTTGATTCAATGATATCTTTTGTTTTTCTTAAACCTGCAGTATCTGTAAATCTAAATTTAATGCCTTCAATAGTTAAAGAATCTTCTATACTATCTCTGGTAGTTCCTGGAATGTCTGAAACAATAGCCTTTTCTTCATTCAATAATTTGTTTAGTAGTGATGACTTTCCTGCATTAGGTTTTCCAGCTATTGCAACTGAAATTCCATTTTTTAAAACATTTCCTGACTTAAATGAGTCAATTAAATTTCCTAGCTCTAAAATAATTTTATTTGTTAGTTTTTTAAATTCGTTTCTTTCTGCAAATTCAACATCTTCTTGAGAAAAATCTAATTCAAGTTCTATCATTGAAGAAAAATGTAGTAATTCAGCTCTTAATTTTTTGAGATCTTCACTAAAACCACTTTTCATTTGTTGCATTGCTAATTTGTGAGACCCTTCATTTTCAGAGGCTATTAAATCAGCAACTGCTTCGGCTTGATTTAAGTCCATTTTACCATTAATAAAGGCCCTTAAAGTAAATTCACCTGGATTCGCAACACGTATGCCTTTATCAATGAATAAATCAATAATTTCTTGCTGAATAAAGGTAGATCCATGACATGATATTTCTATAGTATCTTCTCCTGTGTAGGAATTTGGTCCTTTAAATAATGTAACTAGAACTTCATCAAGTTCGTGTTCATTTTTGATTAAATGGCCTAAGTGGACAGTATGGGACTTTTGATTTGATAATTTTTTATTTCCTTTAGGTTTAAAAACTTTTTCAATAATAGAAATAGCATTAGATCCAGAAATTCTAATAACCGAGATTGCTCCAAGACCGTTTGGTGTTGCTAGTGCTATAATTGTTTCTTGGCTAATCATTAAATTTCTTTAGTAAAAGTGCATCTTTTTTTATGTAATTCTGTTTCATAATTTTTCCAAAATGCCTGTATAGAAGTATTTTCTATTAACTCTGGATTTGTTTCTACTTCAGTTATTCCTCTTTTGTTAAACATTGTTTGTAGGTCATTGAACAAAATTGCAGTAACACCCTTATTTTGATAATTTGGATCAACACCAATCAGATAAAGTGAAGCTTTGTTGTTAGACCTTTGAGCTTTTAAAATATTTAAAAAGCCAAATGGAAATAATTTTCCATTAACTTTTTTTAATGCTCTTGAAAATGAGGGCATTGTAATTGCAAATGCAATTAATTTTCCATTCTGATCAACTACACTTTTTATAAAATCTGGATGTATGTATCTAACATATTTTTCTTTGTAATGATCAACTTGATATTTTTGAATGGGAACAAAGGTCTGAAGTGTATTATAAGTTTTATTTAAAAGATCAAACATTTCGTCAATGTAGGGTATAACCTCTTTGGTACTTTTAAAATTTAAGGGTTTCAGCTTATATCTTTTCATGATCAATTCAGAAAATTTTTTAACTTTTTGAGGAGCCTTGTCTTCGTCAAAAATTTGTATTCTATATTCTACCCATTCCGCAAGTTTTTTCATTTGGAGTTTTTTCAAATGCTCCATCTGATAAGGATTGTGATACCAAGTTATCATAGTATTCAATTCATCAAATCCATGTGTTAGTAATCCTGCTTTATCCATATTAGAAAATCCAACGGGTCCCTCAATAAATGATAGTTGTCTTTCTTTTCCAAAGCTAATTACTTCATTCATTAATTTTTTTGAAACCTCTAAATCATCAATGACATCATACCAACCAAACCTTAATTTATTTTTCTTTTGTTCTTTGACTTCAACCCAATTAACAATAGCTGCTATTCTACCTACAATCTTATTCTTTTTATATGCAAGAAAAAACTCAGCTTCTGCATTTTTAAAAACAGGATTTTTTGATTTATCCATTGTATTTAATTCTTCTTTGGAAATAGGAGGAACCCAATACTTAGAATTCTTGTAAAGATCAAATGGGAAATTCACAAAATCTTTGAAATCTTTTGAAGTCTTTGCTTTTTTAACGACTATCATTTTTGGTTTTTTCTATTACTTTTTTTGATTAATCTACTTTCTTTTCTATCAAATCGCTTATTAATTTTGTCTTGTTTTTTGATCAATTTATAATCTTTTTTTGTTTTTTTAGTATTCTTTTTTCTTTCTTTTTTTAATGCTTTCTTTTCCTTTCTGTTAACAGGGAGTTCGTCTTCGTACCAATCAAATCTTGTGGAAATACCTAGGCTAACATAGTAATTGCTGGGTGTCTTTTTAGAATTAAATCCAAAACTTGAATCAATTTGAAGATCATTATTGAATAAATAAGCAGTTCCAAATTTATAATAATTATCAGAGTAAATATCGTTTTTGAATGTTTCAAACTCTAAAAAAGAAGACCATCTTGGATTTTTGTAATTATGTGTCAGTGTAGTAATTAAATTTAAAATAGAGTAGGATGTACCAAGTCTGTCCAGGGATATATTGTTAACTAAAACCCATTTTCCTAAAAAATGATTTTGTGTAATTAAACCTACTTTTGAATTTACAGATTTTTCATTTATTTCAAATACAGAACCTTTTTTAAAAATATTAAACGGATCATCAAAACTATTAGCTTTGCTAGGAATATAGTTTAAACCAGTGTAGACAGAGAGGGCTGGGATAAAATCAGTAAGTTTTACATTTCTATTTTTTTTCCAACTTAATAAGTTTACGCTGTGCCATTTTTTATTTTTAAATGGATCAAATACTAGAAATTTAAATCCCAGAGTTTGCTTTCCTAAAAAAGAATTTTTGTAATTATTGTTTTTGATGTTATCAGTAACTTTATTCTCATTGTAAGAACCATCTAAAAAAACTTCTAACTTATTATTTAAAAAACCATATCTAATAGTGTAGGAAATTTTATTTTCTAAAATTTTAGAATTATTGTAGTAGCTATTTTCATAGTTTGAATTTTTATATCCTAATTCGAATTGTAGAACGTTCTTTCCTATTGAAAAAGCTCCATGAGACAGCCCAGGTCTATTCGAGTTTATAGTTTCCGTATATTGAGAATTTATTGAAAAACAATTAACTACGATTAAAAAAAAAGTAATATATACTTTCATAGTATTTACAGTAAATTTAAAAAATATCATTAAATCATGTTTTAGATATTTAATTAAAATCATTAATTGTATTTTTAATTAATATTTATGGAAACTTTTTTAGAAATTATATTAATAATTATTGTTTTAAGTTTTCTTATAAGAAAACTAACACCTTACATAATTGCTTATTTTTTGAAGAGATTGCAGAAAAAAATGAGAAATAAATTTGATCAAAATATTAACAAAGATTTCCAAACACCCCAAAAAAAAGAAAAAAAAGAGAAAGTAGGTGAATATATAGACTATGAAGAAATAGATTAATGAAAAATACTCTAACTCATCTTGTATCTGTAGTTTTTTTAGCAATTATCTCAGTTGCTTATTTTTATCCAGTTCTATCTGGAAAATCAATTCAGCAATCTGATATATCTCAATTTATGGGTATGTCTAAGCAAATTGTTGATCATCGTGAAAAATATGATGAGGATCCATATTGGTTAGATAATGCTTTTTTAGGAATGCCATCTTATCAAGTAAGTGCTAAATATCCTTATGATATTCTATCAATAATAGATCAATCAATAAGGTTTTTACCTAGACCTGCAGATTATTTATTTCTTTATTTATTATCATTCTATTTCTTGATAGTTTCATTAAATATCAATTATCGATATGCATTATTTGGTGCCCTAGCTTTTGGTTTTTCGACATATTTAATAATAATTTTAGGAGTAGGACACAATACTAAGGCTCTAGCTCTTGGTTATTTACCTTTTATTGTTTCAGGTTTCCTGTTAATTTTAAACCAAAACATAATAAAAGGTTTTTTAATATCTACACTTTTTTTAGGCCTACAAGTTCATGCAAATCACTACCAAATGACATATTATTCTCTAATTATGTTATTTATTATGGTGGCTATTTATTATTATGAATTTATAAAATTAAAAGATTTTAAAAGGATTTATAAAACAGGTTTGACTTTTTTTTCTGTTGGTATTTTAGCCTTACTAATGAATTCACCTTCATTGCTTGCAACAAAGGAATACTCTGAGTTTAGTACAAGAAGTAAAAGCGATATTACAATTAATCCTGACGGATCATTAAAAGAATCTTTAAGTGGTCTAGATAAAGAATATATAACCGAATACAGTTATGGGATTTTAGAAAGTTTTAATCTTTTATTTCCAAGATTTATGGGGGGTGGAAGCTCAGAGTTGATAAGAGAATCCTCTGACCTTATGGATTTTATAAGATCTTTGGATCCTAGTCAAGGTCAGCAGGTTTATCAATATTCAAAAATGTATTGGGGAAATCAACCTATAGTTGCTGCACCAGCTTACATAGGTATTTCAATATTCTTTATTTTTTTAATTTCAATATTGCTTGTCAATGATTTAAATAGAAAATGGATAATTATAGCTGTTTTGACATCTTTATTTCTTTCTTGGGGCAAAAATTTTTCCACCTTAACAGATTTTATGATAAATTACTTTCCACTTTATGATAAATTTAGGGCTGTATCTTCAATTCAAGTAATAATAGAATTTTGTATTCCACTACTTTCTGTAATTGGTTTAAAAAAATATTTATCAAATAAAACTGATAATCTTAAAAAAATCAATGCTTTAAAATATTCTTCAATTTTTTTAATATTGATTATTGTAGTTCTATATTTTTTTGGAGAAACCCTTTTCGATTTTAAATCTAATTTCGAAATTTTCTCACAGTATCCAGAAATATTAAATTTGATTATACAAGAGCGACAATTTCTCTATGAATCAGATCTGTTGAGGTCTTTAATTATAGTAATTGTTTGTTCTGTTATTCTTTATTTGTCTTTGAAAAAAATAATCAATAAAAATGTGACCATTTTTTCCCTATCTATTATTATTTTATTTGATTTATGGAATGTTAATAAATCTTATGTCAATGCTGAACAATTTGTCAATAAATCTAAAGTTGAATCCCCGTTTCAAAAAAACGTTTCAGATCAAGCTATATTAAGAGACAATACAGATTTTAGAGTATTTAACCCATTTGGTGGTTTTTCAAACGCAAGAACCTCTTATTTTCATAAATCAATTGCAGGTTATCACGCTGCAAAACCTAAACGAATACAAAATTTATTTGATTTTTATATATCAAAAAATAATATGGACATTTTGAGTATGTTAAATGTCAAGTACCTCATTCAAGTATCAGAAGAAAATCCAATTGGTGTAACTAGGAACCCAAACAACCTTGGAAATGCCTGGTTTGTTGAGCAAGTTAACTATGTTTATGATTCTAATGAGGAACTGCTCGCATTAGGAACTACAGATTTAAAATCTATCTGTTTAACCCAGGATAAAAATATAGATCAATTTAATTACCAAACTAATAATGAAGATTTTATTAATCTAATTTCCAGAAAAGCTAATGAACTGATTTACGAAACTTCTACAAATTCAAATCAATTTGCTGTTTTTTCTGAGGCTTTCTATAAAAATGGTTGGCAAGCTTACATAGATGACAAACCAGTTAATCACTATAAAGTAAATTATTTATTAAGAGGGATGGAAGTTCCTAAAGGAAATCATATATTAAAGTTTGTATTTAATCCTCAGGTAGTCAAAAAAGGAGTCTATATTTCTGTTTTCTCTTATTTAGTTTTAATTATTGTATTTATAAAATTTATTTTTGATAAAAAGAATGTATAAAAATTTACCAATAAAACGATATGACAGGACATTAAAGATGTTGAAATCCGTTTGCCCATCACCCTCTGTTATTTATGATTTAGGTGTTGAAAATCCTTTATCAAAAATCATGAAAGAAAACAATTATAAAGTATATAATTCTGATGGTCAAGATTTGGATATTAATTTTAATATAGATATTCCTAGTGATGTTGAATTAGTCACTGGATTTGAAATTCTTGAACATCTAGTTTCCCCATTTCCATTACTAAGTTCATTGAATGCTAAAAAACTATTTGTAACGGTTCCTCTAAATTTATGGTTTTCAAAAGCTTACAAGAGTAAGGTGGATGAAAGGGATAGACATTTCCATGAATTTGAGGAATGGCAATTTGACTGGTTGTTGGAAAAAGCAGGATGGAAAATCATTAAAAAGGATAAATGGACTAATCCATCCTTTAAACTAGGATTAAGGCCAATTTTAAGAAATTTTCATAACAGATATTACGCTGTTTATGCTGAAAGAGATCAATCAGGAAGATGGCCTAATAAGGATGAATACACCAACTATTATCGGGGAGTCCTTAATCTATAGAAAATGAAAATAGGTATGATTTTGGACGCACCTTTTCCTACTGACCCAAGAGTTAGTAATGAGGCAAGTGCTTTAATTAATGCCGGTCATGAAGTTTTTCTTTTTTGCATTTCTTTCAAAAAAGATTTTAAAAGAAATGATATCTTAAATTCAATAAAATTAAAAAGATATTATTGCTCAAAATTACTGTATAAGTTTTCCGCATTAGCTTACACCTTTCCATTTTATAAATATTTTATGGGCAGAAAAATATCTCATTTTATAAAAGAAAATGAAATAGAACACTTACATATTCATGATATACAGATTGCAAGCTCGGTTTTTCATGCTAATAAAACGAATATACCAACAACACTAGATTTACATGAAAATAGACCTGAAATAATGAAGTTTTATAAACATGTTAATTCTAACTTAGGGAAGATTTTGATTTCTCCACAAAAATGGAAAATTGCTGAAGAAAAGTATATAAAATTATCAGACAATATTATTGTTGTAACTAATGCTGCAAAAGATGAAATTTCTAAAAGAATTAGTGTTGAATCAAAAAAAATTACTGTATATCCAAATACAGTAAAAAAACAATTTTATAAAAACTATGATTTAAATAATTCAATAATTAATCAATTTAAGTCAAAATTTGTATTGCTTTACCTAGGAAATACCTCAAAAAGAAGAGGTTTAGATATGGTTATTAATTCTATGGTTAAATTGAAGAATTTAATTCCAAACTTAATGTTAGTTGTAGTCGGGGCAAGTTCTTACGATAATAGTTTAAAGTCTTTAGTAATAAAAAATAATCTGAAAGATTACGTATCTCTTGAAGGTTGGAAAAATGAATCCGAATTTCCTTCGTATTTATCAATTGCTAATATTGGGATATCTCCTTTAACTTCAAACATTCATCACGATACAACTTATGCAAATAAAATTTTTCAATACATGTCTTTTGGATGTCCATTAATATGTAGTGATGTTTTAGCCCAGAAAGAAATTATTGAAAAATATAAAGTTGGTGAATTATTTAAAACTGAAAATTCAGATGATTTTTCAAAATCAGTTCTTGAATTATACAAGAACTCTGAAAAATTGAAAACCTATAGTTTAAATTGTAAAATTGCAATTGAAAATCATTTGAATAATGAAATTGTTTCTCAACAAATTGTAAGTATGTATGCAAAATAAAAAAATATTATTAATTACATATTATTGGCCACCAGCGGGTGGTTCAGGTGTTCAGAGGTGGTTATATTTTGCTAATAATTTAGCTGAAATGGGATACGATGTTTCTGTTATTACATCAAAATCTAAAAATTATCAATTATTTGATCAAGAATTAGAAAATTATGTGAGTTCCAAAATAAAAGTTATTAAAATTTCTTCATTTGAACCTGCTAAATTTTTTAAATCAAATAATTCAAATTCTGATAATATTAATTCTAATGGTTTATTTAATAAAATAAAATTATTTATTCGTGCTAATTTCTTTTTCCCTGACTCAAGAAAATTTTGGATTAATAAAGTTGTAAAAACAGCTATCAAATACATTAACTTAAATAAAATAGACTATTTAATTACTAGTTCTCCTCCTTTTAGTTTAAACATAATAGGATATAAAATTAAATCTAAAACAAATATTAAATGGATTTCTGACTTTAGAGACCCATGGTCTGATTTTTTTCAATTTAGAATAATGCCAATGTCTAATTATATTTTCAATAAGCATTTAAAATGGGAAGAAATCTGTTTAAAAAGTGCTGACTCAGTTATCGTTACATCTCCATCTTTGAGAAATGCATATTCAAAAGTTAACTCAAATACTTATTTAATAAATAATGGTTTCCAAAAATATAATGAGGTTAATAATAGCGGGTTATTTAACATAGTTTACTCTGGTGTAATGAAATCTTCTCAAAATCCTCTGATGCTCTGGAAAGTATTAACTGATTTGTGTAAATCAAATGAGTCCTTCAAAAATGATTTAAAAATTAAGTTAATTGGGGATTTTGACAACTCAATTTATAAAAACAAGAATATTATTGAGTTAGGAAAAAATGTCAGTTTTATTGGATATACAAGTAAGTTAAAACTCAATAAACATCTTTGTGAATCTAGTGTATTTCTATTGTGTGATATAAACGATTCAAAAGGAGGGAATTTGATTCCAGGTAAATTTTATGATTACTTATCATATAAAATTCCAATTATTACATTTTCTAATAAAAAAAGTGATACATATAATATTGTGAAAGAAACCAATTCAGGGAATGTATTTAACTTTTCAAATGAGTTTGATTTAAAAAATCATATTTTAGAACTCTATTCTAATTTTAAAAACAATAAGCTAATTTTAAACAAGAATAGTTCTGATAAATATTTAATTTCAAACTTAACTCTTGAGTTAAATAAACTACTTAAAAAATTAATCTGATAATGGGAATAGTTTTTAAGCAAACTTCTTGGAATATAGTAACTATTACTGTTGCTATTTTAATTGGCGGTATCAACACTTTATATTTTTATCCTGAATTTTTAAGGGAACAATATTATGGTTTAGTTGTTTTTTTATTAGCTACTTCAAATTTATTACAACCTCTTATGTCATTTGGAGCACAGCACACAATAATCAAATTTTTTAGCTCTTTTAAAAATATTAAAGAAAAAGATGAGTTTCTCTCAAGTATAATTTTTTTGCCTTTATTTTTTATTTTACCTGTCTGTTTTTTAGTTGTTCAATTTCATGATTTAATTGCTGAATTTCTTTCTGTAAAGAATCCAATTATAAAATCATATGTTTGGGTTATATTTCTAGTTTCATTTGCAACTTCATATTTTGAAGTTTTTTATGCTTGGTCTAGAGTTCAGTTCAAATCTATTTTCGGAAATATACTTAAAGAAATATACCCTAGAATAGCTGTATTTATTTTACTTTTTTTGGTATCCATTGACATTTTAACAAAGGAAAATTTTGTATGGTGGCTCACAGGACTATATTACATTAGATTAATTATAATGATAATCTACTCATTGTTCTTATACACCCCAAAATTTTCTGTAAAAATCCCAAATAACTTTAAAGAAATACTCTTATACTCAATATATATTTTATTAGCTGGTTCTGCTGCAAGTTTTTTAATTGATATTGATAAATACATGATTCCTCAGAAACAGGCAATAAGTCAAACTGCATATTATGCTGTTGCGGTTTTTATAGCAACTGTTGTAGAGATTCCAGGAAGAGCTATGTTTCAAATTATAAACCCTCTAGTTGCAAAAGCTTTAAATGAAGAAAATTTTGTAGAATTAAAGAATCTGTATAAACAAAGTTCTGAAAATTTGTTGATAGTGTGTGGTCTTTTTTTTCTTTTAATTAATTTAAATATTGACTCTTTTTATATGTTGTTAAATAATCAAGAGTACTCAGATGCCTCATTAGTTGTATTGATAATATCTTCAGCAAAATTAATTCAGATGAGTTTTGGATGTGGACCAGCAATTTTAGCAACTTCAAAGTTTTATAAAATTACTCTTCCATTTTCAATAGCAATGGCTGTATCTGTATATTTTTTGAATGACTATTTAATCGATTTATACGGGATTAATGGAGCAGCGATTTCAACTTTTATTGTGCTTTTAATTTTTACAGTGTTAAAAATTATTTATATCCGATATAAAGTCAAACTACAGCCTTTTAATTTTAATTCAATAAAAATCTTTACTTCAATTTTATTAATTTATTTTTTTAATAGCTATATCAATTTAGAATTAAGCCCATTGATTGAGATTATAATTAGATCTGTAATAATATTAATGACATATGTCATTATCATTTATTTTTTTGGTGTATCTAAAAAAATGAAAGATTTATTAAATACTAATTTTTGATTTTAAGTATTTTGAAAGTTGAGAATTTTTATTTTTGAGAATATCACTAGGTTTTCCATTAAAAATTAAATCTCCACCTTCTTCACCCCCTTCAGGTCCCAGATCGATAATGTTATCAGAACATTTAATTAAGTCTAAATTATGTTCAACTACTATTATCGAATGTCCATTATCTAAAAGAGAGTTAAAAGATTTAAGTAACTTTTTTATGTCGTGAAAGTGCAATCCAGTAGTTGGTTCGTCAAAAATAAACAATGTATTTTTTTCTTTATTTCCTTTTAGTAAAAAAGTAGCCAATTTTATTCTTTGTGCTTCACCACCAGAAAGAGTAGAAGAGGACTGCCCAAGTTGAATATATCCCATCCCAACATCTTGAAGAGGTTTTAGCTTTAAAGATATTTTGGTGCTATTGTTTGAATTAAAAAAATCAATAGCTTCATCTACAGTCATTTTTAAAATATCGTCTATGTTTTTTTTATGAAATTTTACTTTTAAAACTTCTTTCTTAAATCGTTTTCCCTTACAAGTTTCACACAGCAAGTTTACATCGGCCATGAATTGCATTTCAATTTTTACTGTACCCTCTCCTTTACAGTTTTCACAACGGCCACCATCAACATTAAATGAAAAATGTTTTGCTTTAAAGTTATTTAATTTCGATAGTTTTTGAGATGCATATAGATTCCTAATATCATCATAGATTTTTAAATAGGTAACTGGATTTGATCTTGATGAAGTCCCTATAGGTTTTTGATCAATAAATTCAACTTCACTTATTTTATCCATATCACCATCTAATGAATCAAATTGGCCAGGTTTAATTTTAAAAATCCCTTTTTCTTTTAAAAGAGCTGGATATAAAATTTTCTTTACTAATGTTGTTTTACCACTCCCTGAAACACCTGTGACAACTGTCAAATTGTTCAAAGGAAATTCAACATTTATATTTTTAAGATTATTTTCTCTTGCACCTTTGACAACTATTTTTCCAGAGCTAAATCGTTTTTTTGAGGGAATCATGATTTTTTCAAGGTTATTTAGATACCTTGATGTTAAACCTTCAGAATTTAAAACTTTTTTCAATGTTCCTTGTGCAACTATTTTTCCTCCATTTGATCCTGCTTCAGGACCAATATCTATAATTTGGTCTGCTGATCTAATAATATCTTCATCATGTTCAACCACAAGTACAGTATTTCCTAAATTTCTCAATTCTTTTAGTACCTCAATTAGTTTTTCAGTATCTTTTGAATGTAGACCAATACTTGGTTCGTCTAATACATATAAAGAGCTTACTAATGAGCTTCCTAATGATGTAGCAAGGTTAATTCGTTGAGATTCTCCCCCAGATAGAGTGCTTGAACGTCTATTTAAAGTTAAATATCCTAAACCAACTTTATTAATAAATTTTAATCTGTTATTAATTTCTTTAAGTATTCTTTTTGATAATTCAACTTCATATCTGGACAAGTTTAATTTAATAAAGAATGATTGTAATTCACTTATGGGGATTTGAACGAGATCAGTTATTGATTTTCCATTTATTTTCACATAAGAGGCTTCTTCTTTAAGTCTATTTCCATTGCAAGAAGAACATTTAGTTTTTCCTCTATATCTGGAAAGCATTACTCTGTTTTGAATTTTATAAATTTTTGATTCAAGTTTTTTGAAAAAATGATTAATTCCTTTAAAATATTCGTTACCATTCCAAATTAATTGTTTTTGTTCTTCCTTTAGTTTGTAATATGGTTTATGAATTGGAAAATCAAAATTAGATGCATTCTTTACTAATTCATTTTTGTATTTTTTTAATTTATCTCCTTTCCATGGAGCTATAGCATTTTCGTAAACTGATAATCCTGTGTTTGGAATAACAAGTTCAGGGTCAATTCCAACAATATCTCCGTATCCACCACATTTAGTACATGCGCCCAAAGGGTTATTGAAACTAAAAAGATGTTGAGAAGGTTCATTAAATTTTATATTATCTTTTTCAAATTTATTATTAAAATAAAGCTTCTTTTTAGTATTAATATTTTCTATTGTTATTTCTCCATTACCTTCAAAAAAAGCTAATTCTAAAGAATCAGATAATCTGTTAATATAATCAGTATCATCTTTATATATTGATCTATCAACAACTATGTAAAAATCATTATGATCTATTTCTTTTAAATCATCAATTCTTTTTACTTCTCCATTTATTTTAATTCTTGCAAACCCTTGATCTTTTATGGTGCCTAAAACTTGTTTACTACTTGATTGTTTATCTATTTTTTTTGGAGATAAGATTAAAAACTTATCATCAATATTAAATTTTTTAATTTTTTCTAGTACTGAATCAATAGAATCTTTTTTCACCTCTGAATTTGAAACAGGAGAAAATGTTCTTCCAATTCTTGCGTATAATAGTTTTAAGTAATCATAAATTTCAGAGGAAGTTCCAACAGTTGACCTTGGATTTGAGTTATTTACTTTTTGTTCAATTGCAATTGCAGGAGAAATTCCAATTATACTATCAACTTTTGGTTTATTTAATTTTCCTAAAAACTGTCTGGCATAAGAAGATAAACTTTCAATATATCTTCTCTGTCCTTCTGCATATAGAGTATCAAATGCTAGGCTTGATTTTCCAGATCCAGATAAACCAGTTATAACCACTAATTTATTTTTTGGAATATCCAAATCAATGTTCTTAAGATTGTGCATTTTAGCACCTCTTAGTTTGATGAATTTAGATTCAAGTTTAAGATTTTTCAAGTTTAAGAATAATCTGTAAATATAATCTTTAAATCAGTTTATTTACTATGGACTTTCTGCCAATTTTTTTAGTAATAGGATCATTATTGATATTCCAACCTCTTGCAGGAGAATACTGTCTTCCATACCAAATTATCTGTAAGTGCAATTTGTTCCATAAATTTTCAGGAAATAATCGTTTCGCATCTTTTTCTGTTGTTTTGACATTTTTCCCATTAGACATACCCCATCTATACATTAATCTGTGAATATGAGTATCTACTGGAAATGTTGGAATATTAAAAGCTTGAGCCATTACTACACTGGCTGTCTTATGTCCTACAGCGGGAAGAGCTTCTAGTTCAGTAAAATTTTGAGGAACCTTACCATTGTGTTTTGATATAAGTATTTTTGATAAACCATGTATTCCTTTAGATTTCATTGGAGATAAACCTACCGGACGTATTATATTTCGTATTTCATCAACCGTTAATTTAACCATATCATAGGGGTTATCAGCTTTTTTAAAAAGAATTGGCGTTATTTTATTCACTCCAACATCAGTACTTTGAGCAGAAAGTAAAACAGCGATTAATAAAGTGTAAGGATCTTTATGGTCTAATGGAATAGGAACCTCAGGAAACAAAAGTTCTAGTGTTTCAATTATGTATTTAATTTTTTCTGTCTTATTCATATATTCAGTAAATTTAGAAAATAAAAAATCTTAATTATGTTAAAAATTGGAGATAAATTACCTTCTTTTTCTTGCTTAGATGATAAAGGTAATACAGTAACTCAAGATAATTTTAAAGGAAAGAAAGTAGTTTTGTTTTTTTACCCAAGAGCCAATACACCAGGATGTACAGCGCAAGCATGTAATTTATCAGAAAATTATGATAGACTAACAGATGCTGGTTACACTATTTTTGGAGTAAGTGCTGATCAAGTAAAACATCAAGCCTCTTTTTCAAAAAAATTTGGATTTCCTTATCCATTGTTAGCTGATACTGAAAAAACATTGGTAAATAGTTTTGGTGTTTGGGGCTTTAAAAAATTTATGGGTAAAGAATATGAGGGAATTTTAAGAACTACTTTTGTTTTTGATGAAAACTGTACAATTACTAGAGTTATTGAAAAGGTAAAAACTAAAGACCATACCTCTCAAATACTTGATGAATAATTAATTATATCCAAAAAGTTTTTTTTCTTTAATTAGTGATGTGACTTTTTTAGGCAGCATTTTTTCCCAACCTTTTTGATCCTCTTTGATCATTTTTAAAACTTTTATAGAATAGATGTCAAGCAATGTCTTGTCAAATCCAAATATATCAATGATTTTGTTATTAAACTTAAAGAATTTGTAAAGGTTTTTCATTCTGGAAGCAACGTGTAGGTTGTTACTATTTATAATCTCTCCAGTTTTTTTATTTTTCATTGGGTATAGAAAAATTCTTAAGTTTTTGTAAAAGAGTTTGCCAAAAGCTTCAAGTATACCACCACTTAAATGATTATAATATTTTTCGTCAAATATTTCTACTAAATTATTTACACCCATGGTAAGAACTATTTTTTCTTGAGTATAATTTGAAAAATATTCAGCTAATCTGTAGTATTCTTTAAAATTTGTAATCATCACTGTCATACCCAGTGAGCATAATAAGGTTGCTCTGTGAATAAAATCTATTTCGTTTACATCTCCGTTTGATGTTTTTAAGTTAGATAATGTAATTTCAAATAATGTTAAATGTTCATTCTCATTGTAATCTTCTTCATGTGACATGATTTCAATCGATTTATCATACATATCTTCATTCACTTTAGTAACAGGTCTAAAACTTCCTCTAATGGCTAGAATATTTTTTTTATATAAAACTCTAGCTGGAAGAATATTGTTGCCATCAGGCCCAAACATAACAGCTTCAGTCATTCCATTTTTAACAAGCTCTAAGCTCATTAAGCGATTATCAACATCTTTGAATAATGGGCCAGAAAAATTTACAGTGTCAATTTCAATTGCACCTGGATCTATGTGGTCATTTAAGTATTTTAACAATTTTCTGGGCTGATCATGTTTGTAATAGGCACCGTAAATTAAATTTATACCCATTAATCCCAAAGCTTCCTGTTGAGCTCTAGCTTCAAATAAATTAAATCTTACATGAATTAAAATTTCACTGTAATCATCAGATGAATCTGTTTGGAATTTTAGTCCCATCCAACCATGTCCTCTGTATTTTTTTGCAAAATCAATAGTTGCAACAGTATTAGCATAGGTGAAAAACATTTTATTAGGATGTTTTGATCTATCCATTCTAGACTCTAGAAGGTTGATTTCATGAGAAAGCATTTTTTTAAGCCTTGATTCAGATACGTATCTGTTGTCAGGTTCTACTCCGTATATGGCATCACTAAATTCTTTATCATAAGCACTCATTGTTTTGGCAATCGTTCCTGAAGCACCACCTGACCTAAAGAAATGTCTAGCAACCTCTTGACCAGCACCTATTTCAGCAAAAGTACCATAAATATGTTCATTAAAATTGATTCTTAAAGCCTTGGCTTTAATTGAGGGAATGTTTTCGAAAGGTTTATCTCCCTTTAAAGAAATTGACATATTTATTTAAATATATATGCTAAGTTAGCAGTTTATCAATGAATAATATATATTTAAATAAAAAAAATTGACTGTTACATTTTTAGGTACTGGAACATCAACAGGAATTCCTTTTATTGGAAGCAATCATCCAGTCTGTTTGAGCAAAGATTTTAGGGATAAAAGACTTAGGTCTTCAATTAGAATTGACATTGAAAAGAAAACTTTTATTATTGACTGTGGTCCTGACTTTAGACAACAAATGATCAATTCAAATTGTAAGAAAATTGATGCCATTTTTTTTACTCATGAACATTCTGATCACACAGCGGGGTTAGATGATATTAGGCCTTTTTGTTTTAGAGATGGTAAAATTCCTATTTATGCTCACCAAAGAGTGATAAATAATCTTTCAACTAGATTTAGTTATATATTTAAAGAAGATGATAAGTATCCAGGTTCTCCGTCAATTAAAACTAATTTAATTGAGCCTAATAAGCCAATAGTTCACTCTGGGATCCAAGTTGTTCCTATAAATTATTTACATGCTAAACTACAAGTTTTTGGATATAGAATAAACAACTTTGCTTACATAACAGATTTAAAAACAATTAATAACATCGAATTAGATAAACTCAAAGGTTTAGATGTTCTAGTTTTAAATTGTATAAGAATTAAAGAGCATTTTTCACATTTGAACTTGAAAGAAGCTCTGGATTTAATAAGTATAATCAAACCTAAAAAAACATATTTAACTCACATTAGTCATTTGTTAGGTTTTCATGAAGAAGTCTCCAAAACTTTACCAGAAGATGTTTTTCTTTCCTACGACGGATTAACTTTAAATATTAGTTAGTTTTTTCAATTAACCATTTCATCATAGATTTAAAGTTTTCAGGGGATACTCCATGTCCAATTGGATACTCCTCAAATGTATAATCTATATTATTCTCTTTTAAAATATTTAAACTTTCTTTTGAAAGATTAAATGGAAGAATTTCATCATTTAGCCCATGTGAAACATAAAATGATAATTTTTTCAAAGAATTTGAACTTGATAAGTTTATTATATTGGGATCAAATGCTCCACTAAGAGATACTACATTTCTTATTTTTTCTGGAAAAGTTAATGCAACTGCATTAACAAGCATAGATCCTTGACTAAAACCCAATAATGTTATGTTATTGGAGTCAATATTATATTTTTTTTTACAAATTTCGATTGTTTTGAAAATATTATTTCTTGATTCAATTGCTTTATCGGTATCATAGCTTTTATTACCATTATAATCTATAGAAATGTTGTACCAAGCATAGCCATTGTATTGAATTTCAATATCACCTCTTATCGATATAATAGTAAATTCTTCAGGAATGGCTCTTGAAAAAGAAAATAAGTCTTGCTCATTACTTCCATATCCGTGTACCATAAGAATTAGAGGAGAAGGTACGTTTTCAAGGTTCGATTTTCTGTGAATGTGAAAAAAAGGTAATTTATTCATTTATACAGGTCTTATTAGAATTAATAATTCCAATAGGTCTTCCTTTCATTTTAAATCCTAAAAAAGCACTGTTTTTTGATTTAGATAAAATATTTTCTTTAGAAAATTCGTACTCATCATCAACAGTAAATAAAGATAAATTTGCAGTTGAACCTTCTTTAAACTGTATAGTTTCAATATTAAATATTTCTCTTCCCTTTGTTAATATCTCCACTGTTTCTTCGGTTGTAAATAATGAATTTAATGCTCCAAAGAAGGATTCTAGACCAATTGTACCAAATTTGGCGTTATATATATCAGTTTTCTTATTTTCAATGTCAATTGGACAATGATCACTGGTTACAAGATCAATTTCCCCATTTTTAACTCCTTTAATTAACGCTAACCTATCTTTTTCTGATCTTAGGGGAGGAAGAACCTTGAATCTAGTATCAAAATCCTTTAATTTCTCTTCGTTGAATATTAAATTATGAATTGCTACGCTACAGGAAACATTTAATCCTTTTGATTTGGCTTTTTTAATCAGATCTAATGAGTTTTTAGTTGAAATAGTAGGTATATGTAGTTTTCCTCCAGTGTATTCTAAAATATGAAGGTCTCTGTTAATTTGAATTTCTTCGGAAAAATTAGGAATTCCTTTAACTCCATAACTCACACTAATCTTTCCTTCATTAATTATTCCATTTTTTGCAATTAATTTGTCCATAGGAAAAGACATTACAACAGAATCAAAGGATTGAGAATACAATAAAGAAGTCTTAAGCAAATTTGAATTAAGAATAGGTTTCTTATAGTCATAAAAACCTACTGCACCTGAATTTTTCATATCAAAAAGTTCAGCCATCTCAACTGATTTACTAGAAATAGTTAATGCTCCTAGGGGATAAATGTTACAGATTGAATTCTTTGACTTTAATTTAATAAATGAAATATCAGTTTGATTGTCAGCTACAGGTTTTGTATTAGAATTTAAAAGGATTCCAGTAAATCCACTTTTTGATGCAACATCAGAACCATTTTCAATTGTTTCTCTTTCTTCTAAACCAGGCTCACCAAAAGACACGCTACTATCAAACCAACCATTAGAAACATGAAGGTTTTTGATATTAATTATAGTAGCATTTTTATCAATAATAGATTTTGCAATTTTTACAATTTTACCTTCGGAAATTAAAATATCTTGCTTAGTACCGTTGTATTTACTTTCGGCATTTATAACTTTTGCAGATTTAAGAATTATAGACATGCAATCAAGTTACTTAATAGAGCATTTAAAAATTAAATGCGAGGCAAATATAGGAATTGATTTGAATTTATTGATTATTAATTCTTAAAATCCTTCAAATACGCCTAATCCAAATAATGAAAAATCATATTTAACTGGGTCCATGGGATCTAATTTTCTAAGAAATTTATCTAGCTCAATTACAGCTTTATGATCATTTTGTTTTCTTTTTAGTAATCCTAACTTTCTAGCTACTCTTCCGCTATGTACGTCCAATGGACACGAGAGATATGATGGTGAAATCTTTTTCCATATTCCAAAATCAACTCCATTTATATCATTCCTAACCATCCATCTCAAAAACATGTTGATTCTCTTGCAAGCAGATCCTTTAAAAGGATCACTAATATGTTTTGTTGTTCTTTGTGGAAAATCAATATTAAAAAATAATGATCTAAACTTGTGAATTGAATTATGTAAATTTTTATTTTTTAAATTTTGATGAAAAATCATCTCAATATCATCGTATTCTTTGTAGATAACTTTCAGTTTTTTTATAAAATATCTAAAATCAATTTCATTAAAAGTTCTGTGTTTAATAAATAATTTATTTATTTCTTTTTCAGTTGAGTTTAAAACAAATTCATGAGGTGAATTATCCAGTAACTCCATCATTTTGAAGGAGTTTTTGATAATTGTTTTACGTTGTCCCCAAGCTATTGTTGCAGTTAAAAAAGAACTAATTTCTATGTCCTCTTTTTTTGAAAAAGTATGTGGAATTTGAATTGGATCCGATTCTATAAATTTCCTTTGATTGTATTCAAAATATTTTTCATCTAAAAAATCTTTTAATTCAGAATAACTAAGCCCATTTACCATCAACAAGATTTAGTTTTCTGTCTGTCATATTTGACAAATCTTTATTGTGAGTTACAATAACAAAAGTGATGTTGTGTTTTTTTCTTAAATCAAAAAATAATTTGTGTAATAATTCAGATGATTTTGAATCTAAGTTACCACTAGGTTCGTCTGCAAAAATGATCTTAGGATCATTTATAAGAGCTCTTGCAACAGCTACTCTTTGTTGCTCTCCTCCGGAAAGTTGAGAAGGTTGTTGATTAATAACTTTTGAGAGACCTAGTGAATCTAGAATCTCCATGGCTTTCTTGATGGATGATTCTTTATTTTCACCTTTAATTATTGCTGGAATTATTACATTTTCTATAGCGCTGAACTCAGGAAGAAGTTCATGAAATTGAAATATAAATCCGATTTGAGTATTTCTAAATTTTGAAAGTTTAGAATCGTTTAAATTAGTAACGTCAATATTATCAATCATTACTTCGGATAAAGTATTGACATCAGGCTTGTCTAAAGTGCTTATTATATTTAAAAGAGTTGTTTTTCCAGCTCCAGATGGACCTACAATGGATACTATTTCACCTTGTTTTATTTCAAGATCAATTTTATCAAGAACTTTCTTGTTATTGTAAGTTTTAGAAACATTTTTAACAGAAATCATTTTATATTTTTTTCTTTTTAAGCAGGTTGTAATCTATAAAATAATTAACTCTTAATGAGAATTGATGGTTAATTGGGTTTTCAAATAATTCTTTAGTACTTCTGTAATAAGAAATTCCTGAAAGATTATCTTCGTTAAATATATTATTTCTGTAAAGCAAAGTCAACTTACTTCCTGGTGAAAACTCCCAATCATAACTTAAATCAAGATTCCAAAGGTTGAAATTTGTATTTGGATCATAATCTGAAATCTTTTTTTCTGAAATAGATCTATTACCATCGTCTTTTAGTTTGAAAAAATTTTCCTTGTATAGTGCTGAACTCCAAAATTGTCTAAATTTTAATTCTAAAGATTTATATGAATTGAAGTTATAATTTAATGACAAGTTGTTTTCCATAAACTTAACTTTTCTATTACCAAAGTAAATGTTATAATTATCATTATAAACATATCCAATTTCATTATTGCTTAAACCATTTGAAATTCCAAGCTCAATTTTAAACTTATCAGAAACTCTAAATAAAGAATATAAATCTAACTGAATTTCATTAAAATTTTCATCAAATTGTTCATTTATTCCAGAGGAGTATTCTATTCCTGACCTAAAGTTAATCCTCTTTCTAACATCTGATACATAATTTAATTCAAGTTCATATGTAGCTGGTTGAAATATAAAAACATCATCTTTTCTTGTTTCTTCAAAGTCTTTATATTTTGAAGTATAATCGAAGCTTCCTTTTATTTCTTCAAGATTTAGGGTAGTTAAAGTAAAACCAATTCTTGCACCCTGAGATTTTAATATTTTTGGGTAAAATCTACTTCTTTCACTCATCCACAAATAAGCTTCAATTTTTTCATAAGATTGATTAGGTTCAAAAGTTAAAAACTGAATTCTTGACCATATTCTTTGATCATTTCTTAAATTATAAAAACCAAGATCATTCTGATAATAGTTTGCATCAACTCCATTCCAACCAATATTGAAACGAAAATTTCCTGTTAGTTCTCCAAAATCTAAGCCACCCCTAAATCCTTTTGTGTCAGAAAATATTTTAGAATTACTTTGGAAAACACTTGCACTGAAACTGTATTTTCTATTGTTGTCATATAAATCGACTATTAAAGCACTATTATTAGAGTTGTTAAAACTATTTCCTCTATTGACATTAGTATTTAAGAATGAAACAGTTGAGTAAGAATTTATGATTTGCTGGCTTAGCGATAAAACATTATAATTTGTTAGTGGAGCTATGAGTTTCTTAATAACCTCATTTGTATTTAAATCCCTAATATTAGCATAAGCCTTCTCGGTTATAGAGTTGATTATTCCAATACTTAATTTAGAGTTTGTAGTTCCAGTTAATTTTATTGAGTTAATCAGATTTGCCTTTGTATCATAATTAATTAATTCTTCGTCATTTTCAAGTAATTCATCGAGATCAAAGGAGATGTCATCTCCAATCCTTCTGCTATAAAAAAAACTACCTCCTCTGAAACCTTGACTGTCTGCTTTTTGAAATAGTTGAGCACCTTCACTAAAAAAAGCTCTGTTTTCATCAAATTTTTGTTCAAATGGACTAAGGTTTAATTCTTTTTCATCAAATGCTACTTGTCCAAAATCAGGGATTAAAGTAGCGTCCAAAGTAAAATTATTATTAATTCCATATTTTAAATCCATCCCAGCAGAATATCCATTTAGTGGCTTGCTGTTTTTGTTTAAATCTACAGAAGATTGAAGATAAGGATAAAAGAATAATCGAGTAGGGGGTGAAATATTCTTAAGACCTTTTAATAAGCCCAATGACTCTCTAAAATTTGATATCTTTTGATCAACATAGTTCCAAGTATAAAATTCTCCAAGCTTTACAATCCTTCTTGAAAACTGTATTCCCCAAGACTGAATATTTGTCGTAGGAAATCTTAAAGCGCTATATGGAATTTTCATTTCCATATTCCATCCATTTTCATCAATAGATACTTTACCTTCAAAAACAGTATCAAAGTTCCAGTCACTGGGGGAAAATTCACCAGAAGTGTAAGTGTCACCTAAAGTTCCAGCACTAGTTATTTGAAAACCTTGATCATTCATGTTATCATCATTAGTATTAATACTTAACCAAAATGAATCAGCATTCAACCAAACCTCATCTCTTTGACTAAATTCTCTAGGGATTGAGTTTGGATCAGGGTCTTTGAATTTACCAGCCAAATAAATACCACTATCATCATATCCTACATAAATATAAGACTCATAACCTTTTCTTTCGCTTTGGCCATTGTTTGGCATCAACCTTTCAAAACCTGTAGCAGGTTTTAAATCTTTCCATTGTATATCGTCAATAATACCGTCAATTATTGGTGGAGAACTAAATCTGGTGATTTCAATTTCTTTTCTGTTTTGTGTATGACCTAGTGTTATTGAAAAGATAAAAAATAGTAGTATGAGTTTTTTCATTTAATTATTTAAATGCTAGGCAAATTTAACTAATTTTAAGAAACAAATTTGATAAAAAAATATGATTAAAACGTGTTATTTTGGTGGAGGGTGTTTTTGGTGTACAGAGGCTATTTTTAAGAAAATTAATGGTGTAGTTTCTATTTTTCCAGGTTATATGGGTGGACATGTTAAAAATCCATCATACGAACAAGTATGTGAAGGATACACAGGACATGCAGAGATTATAAAAATTGACTATGATTCTTCAAAAATCTTGTTTGAAGACTTGCTTTCTGTTTTTTTTTCAACTCATGATCCTACAACATTAAATAGACAGGGAAATGATATTGGTACTCAGTACAGGTCTTCTGTTTTTACCAATGATGATAAGGAAGTCGAAATTTTAAAAAACTACATTGAAGAATTAGATAAAACTTTTGATAAAAAAATAGTTACAACAATCGAGGATCTATCTGAATTTTACTTAGCAGAAGATTATCATCACAATTACTATAATCTTAATAAAAATGTTCCTTATTGTTCAGTTGTTATTGGACCAAAAATTAAAAAACTTTTGAATTCAAAAAATTCATTTTTGAAAGATGTCTAGTCTTTAAATAAAATTCCAAAAGAAAGAAATTTGATTAATTTTTTTGAAAATAATATTGACATTTTTAAAAAAAAATTGAATATGAATTTGTCTTTTTGAAAAGTTATTACACTAACTGTCACTCCAAAAACAAAACCAAACCAAATAAGTAAAATTTGATAAATAGGAAAAACTATTAATAAACGAATAGGCCAATACAAAAGAACATGTAAATTGTCTAATTCAAAGTAATCAGCAATTGGACCTGAGATTCCTGCTGAAGCAGATCCTGTAACGGCAAATACAATTAGAATTACAATAAATTGAAAGCTATTTTCAATTCCCCATTTCTTTTTGATTCTGTCTATCATTTATTTTAATAGATTCGAAATTTGTTCTGCTAATTCTAAACCAATTCTGTCTTGTGCTTCATTAGTTGCAGCTCCAATATGAGGTGTTAATGATAGTTTAGAATTCATTAATAATTGGATTTCAGGTTTTGGTTCCTTTTCGAAGGTGTCTAATCCTGCAAATGCAACTTTTCCAGATTCTAAAGCAGATACTAATTCAACTTCGTTTATAACACCACCACGTGCAGCATTTATTATTCCAACTCCATCTTTCATTTTGTTGAATTCACTTTTATCTATTACATAATTTTTCTGGGCAGGAACATGAAGACTGATAAAGTCAGAGCCCTTTAGTAAGTCATCAAATTTTGAAATTTTTATGTTAAAATCAATAGTTTTATTATCCATAAATTCTAATTTGATATCAGCACTCTCTAAAAATTTATCATATGCAATAACATTCATTCCAATTCCAAGTGCAATCTTTGCTGTTTCTCTTCCAATTCTTCCAAATCCAATAATTCCAATTGTCTTTCCTCTTAATTCAACACCTTTAGCAAACGCTTTTTTTAATTTCTTAAAGTTTGAATCACCCTCAAGTGGCATAGATCTATTAGATTCATGTAAAAATCTTACACCACCATAAAGATGTGCAAAAACTAGTTCAGCAACTGAAGCAGATGAAGCTGCTGGAGTATTTATTACATGAATATTTTTCGACCTTGCATATTCAACATCAATATTATCCATACCAACTCCTCCTCGTCCAATAATTTTTATTCCAGGACAGTTATCAATAAGATCTTTTCTTACAGTTGTAGCACTTCTAACTAGAATAACACTAATGTTTTCTTTATTAATATAATTTTCTAACTGTTCTTGCGCTACGTTTGTGGTAATGATATTAAAACCAGATTTTTTAAGAGCATCAATACCTGAATTTGAAATACCATCATTTGCTAGGATATTTATCATTTTATATAATTGTTTTTAATTCGTTCATTACATTAATTAAAACCTTAACAGAATTGAGATCCAAAGCGTTGTAAATAGATGCTCTGTAACCTCCAACAGATCTGTGACCATTCACACCACTAATATTTGCATCAATACATAATTTATCAAAATGCTGTTTATGCTCTTGATTAGTTAAATTAAAAGTCACGTTCATTAAACTTCTATCCTCTTTTTCTGCAAATCCAGTAAAAAGTTCATTTGAGTCAATGGCATTATAAAGTAGATTTGCTTTTTCTATATTTTTAGTTTCAATTGATTTTATTCCTCCGTTTTCTTTAAGCCATTCAAGAGTCAACATTGAAGTGTAAACAGCAAACACTGGAGGTGTATTAAACATACTTTCTTTATCAATGTGAATTTTATAATCTAACATTGAAGGAATGTTTCTAGAAACTTTACCCAAAATGTCTTCTTTTACTATTACTAGAGTTGTTCCTGCCGGTCCCATATTTTTTTGAGCTCCTGCATAAATCAGAGCAAATTTAGAAAAATCAATATTTCTTGAAAATATATCTGACGACATGTCGCAAATTAAATTATTTTTTGTTTCTGGTATTTCATGATACTGAGTTCCAAAAATTGTATTATTAGTTGTGATATGTAGATAATCTAAATCCTCATCTATGCTGTAGTTTTTTGGGATGTAATTAAAATTAGTGTTCTTGGAAGAGGCAATTTCAATGGCATTTCCAAAGTTTTTTGCTTCTTTTAAGGCTTTGGTAGACCAAGCTCCAGTATTGACATATCCAGCCTTATTTTCAAGAAGATTATAAGCTGTCATTAAAAATTGCATACTTGCACCTCCTTGTAAAAAAAGAGCTTTATAACCTTTGTTTTCAAGATTTAATAACTCTAGTGCTAAGGAAGTTGCATTATTCATTATCTCAACAAAATCTTTACTTCTGTGGGAAATTTCAATAAGTGACAGGTTTGAGCCATTAATATTTAGAATTCCTTGGGCAGATTTTTGAATTACGTCTTTTGGTAAAATACTTGGACCAGCGCTAAAGTTGTGTTTTTTCATAAATTTTAAAAGCATGCAAATTAATAATTATCACTAAATCAAAAACAATACCTTAATTAAGATATCATCATATTTTCAACAAAAAATCTACAGTGTCTACATTGTCTGCATAATCATCAAGTTTTGGGCATTGAGTAGATCCAAAATTAGTAACTCTATCAATGACATTATTACTTACAATACACTGTATGTGTTCCTTACTTTTTCTAATAGTATCATAAACTTTTTCTACGTCTTCATACTCCTCATAATATAAACATCCTATAGGCGAACCAAGTTTGGAATCCTGTTTTAATATAATAAACCCATTTTCAATAAATTTTTCTTCACTCATTAAAAACACGGCTTTATTGTAATCAAAATTATTAACGTACTTATTGTGATTAATTATTTCCTTGTGTTTAAAAAATGCATTAAATAATAAATCTAAATCATATCCTTTAGGGATAAATATCTTAGATACACTTCTGCATCCAAGCCCAAAATAATCAAATATATCATTCGATAGTAGTGCTAAATCATTATCAGATTCATTTCCATCAAGCACAGCAACAGAATGTCTTGTTTTTCTTAGTAAATTGGGATATTTACTAAAATAATATTCAAAGTATTTGTGTGAACTACTACTTCCAGTTGCTATAACAGCATCAAAATCTTTTAATTTATTTTCTTCAAAAGTCACTTTGTTGTGAAATAGAGGATATCTATGTTTTAAAAAATCTACAATAAAAGGGATTAATACTTTATCTTCAGAGGACAATTTAACTATACATTTATAATTAAGAAGCATTGAACACAATAAATCATGAAATCCTACAATAGGAATGTTTCCTGCCATAATTATAGCTATAGTTTTATTATTATCATTGCTAATGTTATAATTAGATATCCAATTCTCTAAATTTCTTTTTTTGAGTTGATTGGACCAATTCTTAAGGCTTAGTTTTAGATTTTCATGGGTAAACCATGAATTGAATGATTTAGCTTCTTTTAATTTTATGTCTAAGATTGAATTCCATTCTGGAAACGTTTTATCATTTTTAGCAATAAAGTTCTCATTAAAGAGTATTCCTAAATCATTAAATGCTAGTATTCTTTTTTTTAAATCTATATTCAAACTTGTCTGTGATTTTTATTGGTACTATTTTTGCGCAAATCTAGTTAAAGATTAATAACCACACAATGGCTATAAAAATAACAGACGAATGTATTAATTGTGGTGCTTGTGAGCCCGAGTGCCCAAATACTGCCATATATGAAGCGGCGTATGAATGGAAATATGCTGATGGTACAAGCTTGTCGGGAGATCTTATACTGCCAAATGGTAAAAGTGTAAACGCTGAAAATGACCAGGAGCCTATTTCAGATGAGTTTTATTTTATATCTCCTGATAAATGTACTGAATGTAAAGGTTTTCATGAAGAGCCTCAATGTGCTGCTGTCTGTCCTGTTGATTGTTGTGTCCCTGATGATAATCATGTAGAGTCAGAAGAAACTTTATTATCCAAACAAAAATTTATGCATCCAGATAATTAATTTATGAAAGCAGGAATTGTAGGGTTACCAAATGTTGGAAAGTCAACTTTATTTAATTGTTTGTCAAATACGAAAGCACAAAGTGCTAACTTCCCTTTTTGTACCATTGAACCAAACATTGGGATTATAAATGTTCCTGATCAACGACTTAACCTTTTAGAATCCTACGTTGATCCTGAAAAAGTAATTCCTGCAAATGTTGAAATCGTAGATATTGCAGGTCTTGTTAAGGGTGCCAGTAAAGGAGAAGGATTAGGTAATCAATTTCTTGCTAACATTAGGGAAACAGATGCAATAATACATGTTTTAAGATGCTTTGATGATAACAATATTGTTCATGTAGAAGAATCTATTAATCCAGTCAGAGATAAAGAAATTATAGATTTAGAATTACAGCTTAAAGATCTTGAGACAATAGAAAAACGAAAAGAAAAAATTTCCAGATTAATTAAAACTGGAAATAAAGATGCCATTTTTCAAAATGAAGTTCTAATTAAAATTATTACGCATTTACAATCTTTTCAACCAGTTAGAAGTATTGATTTTACAGAAAAACAAAAAGAATTTTCAGATACACTGGATTTGATTACAAATAAACCTGTTTTATATGTTTGTAATGTTGACGAAGGTTCTGCTTTAAATGGAAATGACTATGTTTCTCAGGTAAAAGAGGCTATAAAAAATGAAAACTCTGATTTACTGATTTTAGCTGTTGCTATTGAAGCTGATATTAACGAATTAGATAATTATGATGATAGAAAGGCTTTCTTGGAGGATATTGGTCTTAGTGAAGCTGGTTCATCAAAACTTATAAAAAAAGCATATGACTTACTTGATCTCCAAACTTATTTCACTGCAGGGAAAAAGGAAGTTAGAGCGTGGACAATTCATAAAGGGATGACAGCCCCTCAGGCTGCTGGAGTGATTCATACAGATTTTGAAAAGGGTTTTATTAGGGCTGAGGTAATTTCATTTAATGATTACAGTGAATATAAAAATGAAATTAAGGTTAAAGAAGCGGGAAAACTTAAAATTGAAGGTAAGGATTATATAGTCAAAGACGGTGATGTTATGCACTTTAGATTTAACGTGTAAAAGATTTCAACAACTCTACTCATATCATTGTTAATTAATTTATTAATTGATTATTTTTTATTTTTTTTTGAAGAGCTATATTAGCTTTTTAGCATAATCATGTCAAATTCATCAAATTATACAGAAGATAATATAAAGTCCCTTGACTGGAAAGAGCATATTAGAATGCGTCCAGGAATGTATATTGGTAAATTAGGAAATGGATCTTCACCAGATGATGGTATTTATATTTTACTTAAAGAAGTCCTTGACAATTCCATAGACGAATTTGTTATGGGTGCTGGAAAAACTATCGAAATATCTATTAATAATAATGGTGTTACTGTAAGAGACTATGGAAGAGGGATTCCTTTAGGAAAAGTTGTTGATGTTGTTTCCAAAATGAATACTGGAGGAAAATATGATACAAGAGCATTTAAAAAATCCGTAGGACTAAATGGGGTTGGTACTAAGGCTGTAAATGCTTTATCAATTACTTTTAAAGTAGAATCTGTAAGAGACGGAAAGTCTAAATATGTAGTTTTTGAGCAAGGTGAATTAATTGAGGAGAGCGATATTGAAGTTTCATCTAAAAGAAAAGGAACAAAAGTTACTTTTACCCCTGATACTTCAATTTTTAAAAATTATAAGTATCGAAACGAGTATGTTTCAAAGATGCTTAAGTATTATGTTTATTTGAATCCAGGTTTAACTATTGTATTTAATGGTGAAAAATACAAATCTGATAATGGATTAAAAGATTTATTAGAGGACAATAATGATTTAGAAAAACTTTTGTATCCAATTATTCATCTAAAGGGAAATGATATAGAAGTAGCTATTACACATAGTAAAGTACAATATAGCGAAGAATATTTTTCATTTGTCAACGGACAACATACAACACAGGGTGGAACACATCAGTCTGCATTCAGAGAGTCAATTGTTAAAACAGTTAGAGAATTTTTTGGAAAATCTTATGACGCCAGTGATATTAGAAAATCAATAATATCAGCAATAAGTATAAAAGTTATGGAACCTGTTTTTGAGTCTCAGACTAAAACTAAGCTTGGTTCTACTGAAATGGGAGGTGATTTGGGTACTGTTAGGTCATACATAAATGATTTTATTGGAAAAAATTTAGATAATTTTCTACATAAAAATCCAGTTGTTGCAGAATCTATTCAAAAAAAAATTGTTCAAGCCGAAAAAGAAAGAAAAGAATTATCAGGAATTAGGAAACTTGCTCGTGACAGAGCCAAAAAATCAAGCCTTCATAACAAAAAATTAAGAGACTGTAGAGTGCATTTAAATGACATGAATAAAGAAAACAGATTAGATTCAACTTTATTTATTACAGAGGGTGATTCTGCTAGTGGATCAATCACTAAGTCAAGAAACGTTAACACCCAAGCTGTATTTAGTTTGAGAGGAAAACCTCTTAATTCTTACTCTATGTCAAAAAAAATTGTTTATGAAAATGAGGAGTTTAATTTATTACAGGCAGCTTTAAATATTGAAGATAGTATTGAGTATTTAAGATATAATAATATTGTAATTGCTACAGATGCTGATGTGGATGGAATGCATATTAGACTTTTATTAATAACTTTCTTTCTTCAATTCTTTCCAGAGTTAATTAAAGAAGGTCATTTATACATTTTACAAACTCCATTGTTCAGGGTTAGAAATAAAAAAGAAACTATTTATTGTTATTCAGAGAAAGAAAAAACTGAAGCCATTGAAAAACTTGGTGTAAAATCTGAAATAACAAGATTTAAAGGATTAGGAGAGATATCACCTGATGAATTTAAGTATTTTATTGGCGAAGATATTAGATTAGATCCTGTAATGTTGGATGACAATTTTAGTATTGAAGATTTATTGTCTTTCTATATGGGTAAAAATACACCAAAAAGACAAGAATTTATTATAAATAATTTAAAGGTTGAATTAGATACAGTGGAATCATAAATGGAAGAGGAAAGCCAAAATTCAGAACTACATAATATTGAAAACTCAGATGATTCTTTAATTAGAGTTTCTGGTATGTACAAAGATTGGTTCTTAGATTACGCATCATATGTAATTCTTGAAAGAGCTGTACCATCCATTGAAGACGGTTTTAAGCCAGTTCAAAGAAGAATTCTTCACTCAATGAAGGACTTGGATGATGGAAGATTTAACAAAGTGGCTAATATAGTTGGTCACACTATGCAATACCATCCCCATGGAGATGCTAGTATTTCAGATGCTATGGTACAGATTGGTCAAAAAGATTTGTTAATTGAAACTCAAGGTAATTGGGGAAATATTTTAACTGGAGATCGAGCAGCAGCTTCAAGATATATTGAAGCCAGATTGTCAAAATTTGCTAATGAAGTTTCTTTTAGTCCAAAAATTACAAAATGGCAGCTTTCCTACGACGGAAGAAGAAAAGAACCAGTTAATCTTCCAGTAAAGTTTCCGTTACTTCTTGCCCAAGGTGGTGAGGGAATTGCAGTAGGATTATCAACAAAAATTCTTCCACACAATTTTGTTGAATTAATAGATGCTTCTATTAAATGTTTGAAAAACAAAAAATTTGTCCTTTATCCAGATTTTCCAACTTCTGGTATAATGGACGTAACTAATTATAGTGACGGTTTAAGGGGTGGTAGAATTAAAGTTAGAGCAAAGGTTAGTCAGTTAAATAAAAACACTCTAGTTGTAACTCAAATTCCTTTTTCAACAACTACCTCATCTCTGATTGAATCCATTTTAAAAGCAAATGACAAGGGGAAAATAAAAATTAAAAAAATTGAGGACAACACTGCAAATGAAGTTGAGATATTAATTCATTTACCTAATGGCGTTTCACCTGATAAAAGTATAGATGGATTGTATGCATTTACATCTTGTGAGACATCAATATCTCCTTTGGGTTGTGTAATTGAAGATAATAGACCCTTGTTTATTGGAGTTTCTGAAATTTTAAAAAAATCCACTGAAAGAACAAAAGAGTTATTAAGATTAGAATTAGAATATAAAAAATCTGATTTTGAAAATCAGTGGCATTATGCATCACTTGAAAGGATTTTTATTGAAAATAGAATTTATAGACTAATTGAAGATGAGGAGACCTGGGAGGGTGTAATAAAAACAATTGATGAAGGTTTAAAACCTTTTACTAAACATTTAAAAAGAAATGTTAATGAGGATGATATATTAAGATTAACAGAAATTAAAATTAAAAGAATATCAAAATTTGATATAGAAAAAGCTATACTCAAAATTCAATCTATTGAAGAAGAACTAGATAAAATTAGATTTAACTTAGATAATTTAACTGATTTTGCTATTTCTTACTTTAAAAAACTTAAGGATGTTTATGGAAAGAATAGAAAAAGAAAAACAGAAATTAGAATTTTTGACGATGTAGATGCTAAAAAGGTTGTCGTAAAAAATTCAAAACTTTATATCAACAGAATTGAAGGTTTCATAGGTACATCAATTAGAAGAGATGAGTTTATACAAGAATGTTCAGATATTGATGATGTAATAGTATTTACAGAGGATGGACAAATGATGGTTACAAGAATTGATAAGAAAAAGTTTGTAGCTAAAAACATAATCCATGCGTCTGTTTTTAAAAGAAAGGACAAAAGAACTGTGTATAATGTAATATATCGTGATGGAAAAAAAGGAACATCATATATAAAAAGGTTTTTTGTAAAAGGAGTAACTAGAGATAAAATGTATGATTTGACAAGAGGAACCAAAGACTCAAAAATATTATATTTCACCTCTAATCCTAATGGTGAAGCAGAAATTGTCAATGTTATTTTAAGACAAACGGGTTCAATCAAAAAATTAAAATGGGAGCTTGATTTTGCTGATTTAGTTATAAAAGGTAGAGCCTCCAAAGGAAATATTGTATCAAAATACTCAATAAATAAAATAGAATTTAAAGAGCAAGGTTTGTCAACTTTAAAACCTAGGAAAATCTGGTTTGATGAAACAGTTCAAAGACTTAATGTAGATTCAAGGGGGGAATTATTGGGTGAATTTAAAAGTGATGATAAACTTTTAATAATTCTTCAAAATGGGGTTTTAAAAACAGTTAAACCTGATGTTAATATGCATTTTCCTGAGCATATGGTTTCATTGGAGAAGTGGATCCCTGAAAAACCAATTTCTGCAATTTATTTTAACGGAGCAAAAGACAGGTATTTTATAAAAAGATTTACAGCTGGATCTCAAAATACAGATCAAAAATTTATTCCTGATGGTTCAAAAGTTCAATTGGAAATGATTTCAACTGAGTGGAAGCCTGTAATAGAAATAACTTTTTCTAAATCCGGAAAGAATATTAGAGATAATGAAATAAAACATATCGAAGAAATCATTTCTGTAAAAGGGATTAAAGCCATTGGTAACCAATTAAGTTCTTATAAAATCAAAAACATTGATCAATTAGAGCCGTTGGAGTATACTCCACGCGAAAAATTAAGTTTAAATGAACTGGAGGTTGAATCTGAGGAAATTTCTAAAAATGATTTTGAAATTGAGTCAAATAACAAATCCAGGGATGGACAAACTGAATTAGAGTTCTAGTTACTTAGTTTTCTTACATAACCCCTCTGTTTATTTTCCGTATCACCAACAAATGAATACTCAAAAGTATAAGAATTGTTTTCAGTACTTAAAATCTTCATCTGAACAGGTTTTTTTTCATTTAATGACATGGGGTTGATTTTTCTATATATACACTCGCAATCTGAAACCCAGCTTACAGAGTTAGAATCTATTTTTCCGTTAAAATATCCGATTTCTAAGTCTTTGCTTCTGACAAAAGTTGTTTTTAAAGTATCACCGGTTTCAGAAATTGATTCAAATTCAAAAGTTCCGGTTTGGAAATCTAAACAGTTTCTTTCTGGAAAGTCACATGAATATAGAAAAAAACAGAATATTAGAAGCCTATTATACATGCATGCAAATGTATTAATTATTATAAGTCTTAAATGATCCATTGTTAAAAAAAATTACAATTCTATCAATACTTTTTTCTGTTATAGTATTTTCCCCCTCTTGGTTGATAGGATCAGTCTTAGGGGAGTAGGTAGGGGAGTGTTCAGGATGGGATTCATTTTCAGTATTTTCAGAAAACAACCATTCTAGATCTATATTTTCAATAGATTTATAAATTTTAAGAACAAAATCTAAACTAGGTTTGTTTCTTCCACTAAGGATGTGAGAAACACTGGATCTTTGAACACCAATTTTTTCAGCAAATTTTGATGCACTTAAACCTTCTTTTGAAATAATTTTTTTTAATTTTTCTGCGAAATATTCCATGTATACAAATGTAAATTTAATCATAAAATTTACAATACTAAAGTTAATTACTATTAAATTTATTAACAATTTAATTAAAGTTATAGTTTAATTATTAAACTATAATATGCTTAAAAACAATAATTTAAAACTAATTAATTAAAAAATGAATACAATTGTGAATTTTAATTCGATTTTCGACATTAATAATAACTTTTTTTGGTTCACAATTGTAACCAATACTATTGCTAAATTTGTAAATTATTTTATGGAACTAAATATTAAAGATTATAAAAAATTTAAAGTGAACGATTTGTTTGGTAGATACATAACAAATGATTCTATCTTTAATATACTAACTACTTATTCGCCAAAAATCTCTGGTTATAGTGTACAAAAACGACCTATATACTCATTTTCATATGGCTCTGGAAAAACAAAAATTTTAATTTGGTCTCAAATGCATGGTAATGAATCAACTTCAACCAAAGCATTATTTGATTGTATTTCCTACATAACAAACATAGACCCCTCTTTGTTAGACTCTATTTCGTTGACAGTTTTACCAATTTTAAATCCTGATGGTGCTTTTGAATATACCAGAGAAAATTATAATAAAATTGATTTAAATAGAGATGCTGTTGATTTAACTCAGCCTGAAAGTAAACTACTTAGATCAATATATGATACCTTAAAACCTCATTTTTGTTTTAACCTCCATGATCAAAGAACTATTTATTCACTCAATAATTTTGATTCATCAATTCTTTCATTTCTATCTCCCTCCTCTGATATAAATAAATTAGAAACCGAATCTCGTATTAAGTCTATGTCTGTTATTTCTCATGTTTATGAAAGTATGTCCAAAATAATTCCTGGAAACATTGGACGCTACAATGACGATTTTAACATAAATTGTGTTGGTGATACCTTTCAATCATTAAAAACTCCAACAATATTATTTGAATCAGGGCATTATAATGATGATTACAACAGAGAAGTATCTAGAAAATATGTATGCTTTTCATTAATTTATTCTATTCAATGCATAGCAAATAAACTATTCACAGATCATAATAATTATTATAATATTCCAGAGAATAAAACCCAGTTAACTGATATTAAAATTGTTAATATTAAAGTTAAACAGAAGTCGACTTTTAAATTAACTAATCTTACAATTATGTTTAAAGAAATTTTAAACAAGGAAACTCAAACCGTAGAATTTAAACCTGAAATTAACGAAATAGGTACTTTATTGAATACCTCAGGTCATCTTGTTTTAGACTTTAAAATTATTGATACCGTTTTTGACTTAGCCAAACCTAACTCAATTGATAATATTATTTTGAATGTTAATAAATTGCGAAATATTCACTAATTACTTGAATTAGATAAAAATAATTCAATATATTTGCAATTCTGTAAATTAAAATTCAATAAAATGGCAAAATTTAAATTAGATGAAATTGATCACCAAATACTAGATCTACTTATTGATAACACTCGTACAGCTTTTACTGATATAGCAAAGAAATTACTTATTTCAGCAGGTACTGTTCACGTTCGTGTCAAAAAGATGGAAGATGCAGGAATTATCAAAGGATCATCACTTACCTTAGATTATAAAAAACTTGGATATACATTTATCTCTTACATCGGGATTTTTCTCGAAAAAACTCACCAAACTAAATTTGTACTTCAAAAATTAGAGTCGATACCATTTGTAACAGTTGCTCACATTACAACTGGGAAATTTAATATATTCTGTAAAGTTCGTGCTAAAAGTACCGATCACGCAAAGGAAATTATTTTCTTAATTGATGATGTTGAAGGAGTTTCTAGAACTGAAACCATGATTTCTTTGGAAGAAAGTATAAATGACAAGAAAAGACTAATGCATAGAATTTTTAACGAATTACAATAAAATTAGTGAGAGAATTAACAAAGAAAGAAAGATTTAACGACAAAGTTCTTTCAAGATTTAACCTTTACAATAGTATTTTTTCAACTCTTCCATACGAAAGTATTGCTAATACCGGAGTTATGCTTCCTCTATTTGAAGCGATTTGTGTTAAGGGTTATAATAATAATAAAAATCCCTCTGAAATCGTTGAGGAATTCTTTGATGTTTATATGACTGACTCCAATAATACTGATCAAATATCATTATTATTTCGTTTTATACAATATATTGAGAGACAGGTAGTATTATTTGATGCTGTTGAAGACGCTTCCTTCTCACAAATAAATAATCTTGATGGTAGGGGTACTTTACGAAGTCTGAAAGAAGAAGTCGAATCAAAAAATAAAAAGTCTGAGTTTAAAAGATATCTATCTACATTTAAAATCAGACCTGTTTTAACTGCGCATCCAACACAATTTTATCCTGGATCCGTATTGGGTATTATTACTGATTTAACTGAAGCTGTAAGAAAAAATGATTTAGCTGAAATTAAAGTTTTATTATCCCAACTAGGAAAAACACCATTTTTTAAAAATAAAAAGCCAACTCCTTATGATGAGGCTGTTAGTCTGACTTGGTATTTAGAAAATGTGTTTTATAAATCAATAAGTAATATTTATAAGTACATCAAAACTAATGTGTTCGATGGTCAAGATTTTGATAATGATATTATAAATTTAGGATTTTGGCCTGGTGGAGATAGAGACGGAAATCCTTACGTAACAACCAAAATAACCCTTAAAACTGCTAATAAACTTAGAAGTGATATTATTAAAAATTATTACCGTGATATAAGATCTCTTAGAAGAAGACTTACTTTCAAAAATAT
>Ga0222716_10000366_pt1 | contig 38528 bp, 59 predicted proteins | sample C33_13DmetaG_FD_165044 | JGI IMG/M metagenome (GOLD analysis project Ga0222716, IMG submission 165044) | Estuarine water microbial communities from San Francisco Bay, California, United States - C33_13D | ecosystem: Environmental > Aquatic > Marine > Unclassified | place: USA: California... | reverse complement strand
TCTGGTGGTAATTTAGAAATTTTATCTTTAGCAGCTTCCATAGTAGCATTTAAAAATGCTTGTTTTCTTTCCATAACTGTTAAATCATCAACATTTTTCTTTAATGTTTCAGCATATACTTTATAAGCCTCGTCAGATTTAACAATAATACCAATATTATCTAACATCATTCGAGACTGTCGTCCAATACCAGTTACTAGTGATTCAATAGAAGACCTAGTATCCCTACCTAAAGCATCACCAAGTCTCTGAGCCATATCAAACATTTCAGCCATTTCATCAGAGTTTTTTGTTACTCCTAATATCATAGCATTGTTTGCTTGTTGAAATAAATCCATTTTAGAAACAGTACCATCAGTTGCTTTAGTAAGCTTATCTATAGCTACAGTTGCTTTTCTACCCCCACCACTTAAAGTATTAAAAGCTGTTTCCATAGCATTGACTTTAGATGCTTCATTAACAAAATGACCTATTTTTCTGATACCTAAACCCATTGCAAAGTTAAATAAAAGTAGTTTAGATCTTAGTACAGCAAATGTTCCACCTAATATTCTAGTTCCTGTACCAGCAGTATTTAGTGCATTACCAAATCTATCTGTGCTATTTTTTGCATTTTTAAGGGATTCATTATATTTTTTAATTTCAACAATGTGAGCAGAGGTTTGCAATCTTAACAAAGCCATTGCATTTTTATTACCTTTTAATGCATTGGTTAATGTTTCAGTAGATACTCTTGCGTTTTCAAAGTTAGAATCTAATTTAGAAACAGATAGTCTAAGTTTTTGTATTGCAATATAATTTTTATTTAATTGTTGAAATTGTTTGGCTTTAGAATTTGTTGATTTTTTTTCTGTATTATGTAGTTTATCTTGAGTATTAGTTAATTGTTTTGATATGTTGTCAAGTTTTTTAAGCTGATTAACTAAACCTTTGTCTTCAGCTCTAAATTCAATTGTTACTTGTTTATTTGCCATGCTTAGTTGCCTCTATTTTTTTACGAGCAATGCTATTCTTAATAAGAAAGCTTTTTTCTACCCACTTTGATGGTTGCTCTCCATACGTTCCTTTATACGGGGATATACTAAATTGCTTTGAATAAATGTACCTAGATATGTCTTTTTGAGCTTGCGTGTCAAATAAAACATTAGGACAAGCAAAAAAGGGTAACTGCTTAACTACAGAATCTGCTAAGTTAAAACTATTACCCTTATTGTTTTCTTCTTTAACTTCTTGTATTAAAAGCTCTATAACAGCATTAATGTCATCTTTTGATGTAAAGGTTCGAGTCTCATATTTTCCATCGATTGCGATAGGAATTTGAGCCTTATACGGGTATGTATGATACATACAGCCCCCACAATAATCTGTTACTTGAAGATTGTACTCTAGTGTGAGGGTTTCTATTCCCCCAAGCGTTGATATTCTTGCACAGCAACTGATATCTCATTTTTTTCATCATCTGTTAAAGACTTAATGAATTTATCATCTGCTCCATCAACACCCTTACGAATCCATGCTGTTCTAGCTTTTGCTAAGTTTTTAATAGTAACTAGTTCATTATTATCGTATTTCATTTCAGGCACATCATTGCAGAAATCTATATCGTCTACTGACATTTCTATAATCTTAACTTTTTTATCAGTAGATAGCTTAATTTCTTTCATTATGCTTTATCCACAGTTAATACAGACTCTGTATCAGTATGAGCTAATGCTTTCATTTCAACATCTAACATCATAGCATCACCTTCGTTATATGCTACATTAGTTAAAGCTGATCTAGCTATAGCTAAAGAATAATTGCTTGCAGCAGTTTGAGTAACTGTAAAAGAACCAGCTGCATCAACAGTTCCAGCGTGAAAATTACCTAGTATTCCCCTACTAACTGAATCTAGTTTAATTGTAGATGATGCAGTTACTGATGTTTCTGCACCTCTTGCAAATGCTTCAAAACCAACACTAGACACCCCTGTATATATAACTGGACTATCGATTGTTACATTAAAACTTTGCATAATAGCTGTTATACTATTTACTGTTTTAACACTTGCAGTAGATAATGATATTGGTGTAGCTACAAAGCTATCAGCTTCCCCAGGTGCTTGTGCATTTTCTAATAAAGGAACTAATCCTGTTGTAATAGTTGCTTCAAATTTATACATTCCACCATCTCCCATATCAGCAGATATTGCAAAATTACTACATAGGCAACCTCTTAATATAATATTGTAACCACCTGCTTGGTCTGGAGATGCAAGTACAGTAGTAAATGTTGCATTATCTACAGATGATGTTCCATATGTTCCAGATGATCCAGTATGATTGTAAACAATTGCTAAGGGGTCTGCTGTACTTCCCATAATATTTTCAAGAAGTAAATTATGGCCAGGTGAATTAGATAAAGTTCCAGATACAGATATTTCTGTTACAGAATTTTTATTATCATGGAAAAAATCAACTGCTTTAGCTACTCTACCAGCTCCAGCTCTTACTTCTGACACTTGATTAGCATTAAATGATGGAAAACTTATAGAATCTACATTTAACTTTAATAAATTTGATGTAATTGCAGGGGCTGTAACATTTTGCCCGCTTACAACATTTCCATTTACAGCAGTACTAGCACCCTCTAATATTACATGGGCTTTAAAATCTTTTGGTGAAAAAACTGACATTATTTAGCTCCTTTTACTTTTGATGTTTCTAATTGATCTTTACAGCGTTCTGGCATTGAACTAACTTCAATTTCTTTCCCCTGGTTTAATGAAGTCCATTGCTCCATTGTTAAGCCTTGATAGCTATTGTTTGATGAGAGTTTCTCACCACTTTTTAATTTAACTTTCATATCTTATTCCTTATTACTTTATGATACGTTGCCTAAAAATTTACCTCTCCATTCCCATCTCATAACATTTAATCCTTCAATTAATGCTTCATCGTCTTCTATCTCATTAATACGACAAGATGTTAGTCTGCCGTCAAAGAAAGTATTGCTCTGATTCTGAAAGAATAGACCTTCTATGTGTGATACTTGCCGAAGTATATGCTCCCAAGTATCTCGTTTAATTGTTTTTTCTTTAAAAGTATACGATACATCTAAAATATACTCCCTCATTTCTCCTGCAGCTAATCTATCAATTAAATCACTACCTATAGGGTTAAGCCTTATAGACTGATTCCCCATATCTTTAAAGTCTCCTGTATAAACAGGAATACTACCAGCAAATTCAGCATTTAAGAATGTCCTGATAGTGTCTAATATTTTGTCGTCCCATATATTAACAAATGTTATCATCTACGAGTCATTCGCATAGAAAAAGGCATACCAGTATCTGTTGTTTCATACTTACCTGATACTTCTATCTCCCAATAATCATTTAAAGTTGCTTGATCTGCTGTATCCCCAGCAAACCTAATTTCTAAACCTCTTGTTAATATTTGATAGTCACCGCTAATTGTTTCAGAATAACTTGCTGTTTCTGCATTATTCATCTTTTCTGTGCCAAGATTAGTAGAATCTGTTTCCCATACAGAGTATACAGCAGTTCCTATTTTACCAGCAGTGGTAATTTTAACTCCTACCTTATCATAAATACCTGAATAATGGCCTCTTGTATCAACAATTCTAAGGTTACCATTAACTGTACCTTCTCTAATAACCCCAATTGAAGCATCACCAGTTGTTTGCCATGATAATTTAGTACTACCTTGGTTTAATGATGCTATATTTAACTCTGCTTCATCAAATAAAGCATTAGATATTTCAGATGTAGGGTCAGATGCTCTTATAAGAAATGAACAAGCTATTAATGCTGTTGTTCTTACAAGTATATAATCATAATTACCATCTTTATCTTTGAATTGTTTTCTGGGTAGTTTACCATCTAACCTAGAATCAAGGTATTTTTCAGCATTTGATATATAGCGTGTTTTTAATGTAACCCAATCATCACCAGACTCCATTAATATATCATTGGGGTTTGTGGCACTGTTATAATAATAGACAGCATCCAATGAAGGTTCATAAAACCATTCTCCATTAGCATCAACTGCTCCACTATTTGCTTGAGCAGAACCTAAATCCTGGCCATTGGCAAATAATTGTGTAACTAGTCCACTGTTGTCTGCTCGATATAAGTTACTGCTATGAACTACCCAGCCATATACAGGAGTTTTTGTGTCAAACTCGTCTAGTGACGGAAATACATCTTTTAAGTCTCTATCTGTGCAATAAGCCATATGTCCCCTAAATTACTTTAAATTACTATTGTTATACAAGCTCTACATGAACAAGGTCATCAAATTTATTGTCCTTAGTTTGCCCATCGCCATCCCAATCACAACCAACTCTTACAGGAACTTTCATTTGAAGTGCAATACCTCTAATCATGCCACACATATAATGAAATGTATCTCTATCATTCCAATCAATGGGGTAAGGTGCAAGGTCGACAGCTTTGCCTTGAATATGCTTTGAATACTTCGTCTTACTCGCCCCTTTTGCTACTAACTCATTTTGTCTTTCTTGCGACCTAACCCCTTCAATAACAGTTACATCCATTATTTTGATAAGTTGGTTTAAGACATTTATTAACTTAGGGTTTACTCCCTTAAGTCTTTCTCTTGATCTTTTACCAAACCTATACATTACTTCTTCTTTTTTTTCTTAGATTTAACTTTTCTTTTTTTCTTTGATTTTGGTTTCCCAAAGCCATAACCTTTACCTTTTGGCATTATTTTCCCTTTCTCTTTTTTATTTTTTTAATTTTACCATTCTTTGTTCTAGCAAATCTATAGTTTTTAGTTTCTCTGATTAATTTACCAGAATACCTTTTATTGCCCCACTTCCAACTTACTGTTTTAGCCATTACCACTTTACCTTATTTGACCAATATGCTGCTGACATTTTTCCCCTAGATATGTTCTTTCTATGCCTAGCTTTAAAAGATTTACGTCTAGCTTTTTGTGCAGCACTTTTTGGTTTTTTACCAGCACCACTTACGCCTTGCTGTCCAAACCTAATTAATTTTATTCTACCACCTGATTTTGCTAAAACAACATGAGATTTAGTCTTATGCCCTCTTGTTCTTTTAGGTTTATTAAATCCCTTTAAACCAAATCGTTTTAATCGAGGATCTCGTTTTTTAGGCATTATTTCTTAACTATACCTTCAATAATGTCTGTCACTAAATCAACAACTTTTTCAAAAAAGATTTGTTCTTTTTCTTCGCTTACAAAAGGAATGTCAATTTTTTTATTAATTCTTGTTGCTAAAGATTCTTTAAAATCATCAGATTGCACATGGTCAATCATACCATCTGCATATTCTTTTACAATATGGTCTTTAGCTTTGTCTATAATTCCTGCTAATATTATTTTACTCATTTTAATTTCCTTATATTTGTTATTTTATATCCTAAATATATAATTGTCATTATTGCTACTAAGCATTGTAATGTAAGACTAACGCTTGTTAGTGATAGTCCGTAATTTCCCATACTTGCTATTGCTACTTTTGTACTATCCATTAGTGTTTCCCATTTACCCTACTTAAACTACCTTTTATTTCCGAAACTTGATTGTCCAAATCATTAATTTCCTTCGTAAGTGAATCAAACTTTCTGTCAAGTTTGTCGTCACTTTTATTCCAGCGGTTAATAAGCTTAATAACCATACTTTCCATGTTTTCAAGTGTTTCACTTTGCCCTTTATTTTCTATTTTTAAATTTTGTAGTGATTCTGCTTGTTCGTTTCCTCGTTTATTCATTGAGTAAACCATAAACATAAACATAGCCCCTACAACTCCTATCATACCAGCTTCTGAATATATTGCCAAAAAATCCACTATCGTGTTCTCCGCAGTTCTCTGTTAATAAAGTAATTATGATTAAAGTCATCCTCTGTTAAGACTACTTTCTCTTTCTTTTTTTCTTTCCCCAAGATAAGGGATTTAAGTTTAATTCTGTTTGATACCATTCTAACTGTTCTTGCATATGTGTTATTTTAACTTCTTCTTCTTTTATGTGCTTATTGACAAGCTCTTCAATTCTGGTATCAGATAATTTAACTCTACGCTCAAGTTCTCCAATTCTATTTTCAATACGTAAGTAGCCAAGCACAATAACAGCAACTCCCACAATAATCTGCCCAAGCCACTTAATGTTAAGACTAATACGAAAGTTATCATCAATCTTTGCCATGCCATATGATCTGTATGTTTTCTCATCGCTCATGGTTTGTAATATTTATAAAAATCTTCTGGATTCTCTTCATCTACCACTACAAAGATTGGAGAAACTATTGCGTTTCCTGTACCAGAACCACCAACTATAGCATATAAATACCTACCTTCTTGATAAGGTGATTTAATTGTATCATTATCAAATAGATGTAAAAAACTAGTATCACTAAATACTGGGACATAGATGCCATTTAATATCTCATCTACCTCTATTCTACGATTACTATTATAATCAACAACTTCTCCTATGCTAACTGTTCTATGTGGTTGTGATGGAAACTTACCCATACCATTTACTTCAATCTGTTGATTATACCACATTTGAGATGCTTTAACAATCTTCTCAAGATTAGCTTTAGTTTGTTTAGCTTTAGCACCTTCACCAATCCTACTAAAAGCAGGAGCGGAAGTAGTTGCAAGAGTAGCCATGATAGCCATAGTAACTGCGAACTCAGCAAGACTGTTTCCTTTATTACTTAACAACTGTTGCTACTCCATCTACTAATGTATGTTTACCTATTTTTATAGCACCTGTAGTATCGTCATAATGTTTTTTACATTCTATATCATAAGCGGATTGAGCGGTAATCCAAGAGTCTGATCTCTTAACTACCGCCCCATCACTTGTTACAATATAAGACTTATTTTGAGCATCGAAAGAGACTGTTTCATCTTTACTAAACTTATAAGAGACATTCTCTTTAGTTCTTGGTTTAAAGATGTATATTTTTTTTCCCTTTGAAGATCTCCGAACAAGCATTACTTTTCCTCTTCTACCTCAGACTCTAAAGAATCTTTTAGTCTTGAAATAAAAGCCTCTTTTCCAACTGTTAATTGGTCAAGATTAAACGCAGTACCACTAATCTTATTCTCAAGATCTGCGATATGGTTTACCATTGCTTTTTGCTCATCCGTTAAGTCATCCAACAAATACTCTTTGTCAAATAAGTTTAGCTTTTGAGGCTCGTTTTTTTCTTTTTTAGCCATTATATGCTCCTATTGGTTATTGATTAAAGTGCTTTTAAATCTTTTTCTAGTTCTTCCATGTCAGCTTGTTCATCTTGCATTTGCTTAATGTTAGCTTTCATGCGACTGATTTCACTAGCAACTTGCTCTAAGCTATAAGACTGAACTGAGTCATCCAGTGCTTTACCAGTGCTTCCATCGAATTGCTTCTTAACTAGTTGTAATTCATCATGTGACTTTTCTGCTTGTGCTTCTCTAACAACATTTCCATCGTCATCTTTGACTTCAGAAACTGCTTTAGAATCAACAACTTTAGCCTTTTTTACAGACCAGCTTTTAGCAGACTTCATTGCTTTATAGTTTTTCATTTACTTGTCCTCTAATTGTTGTTTGAGTTGTTTTACTTCAGCAGATAACTCTTGAACTGCTTTAATTAATGGTGTAATTAATTCTGTCTCACCAAGTTCTTGCATACCATCTCTGTTTTCTTTCCAAACTGGAAATTCAGAATGACCAGCATTATCCATTGCTTCTTTAACTTCTTGAGCGATAAATCCATAATGTTTTCTATCGGGATTTTTACGCTCTGTAGTATTGGCATCGTATTGCTCAAACTCTTGAGGGTATTCACTTGGTGCTTTTTTCTTAAATGTTACTGGTCTTAAATCATTAATAAAATCAAGACCTAATGCAGAATCTTCTATATCTTTTTTAATTCTTTTATCAGAAGAGTGTGTCCAAGTAGCATTTTCACCAAAGTCATTTGTAATAAAGTCAGATGCTCTACCTATTCTAACTGTTTCAGTACCAGCTCCAGTAAAGTTATCAGCATAATTAACACCTGAACCAATAACAATTTCAAAAGTAACATCATTAGCTGATGCGTTTGAATGCATCCCAATACAAATATTGTTAGTTCCTGTTGTTATGTTGTCACCTGATAGATAACCAATTGCAGTATTATAACCACCACCTACAAGACTCCCTAAACTAGCACCACCAATAGCTGTATTCCACGAAGCATTTGTAACATTAAGAAGTGAGCTATTCCCTAATGCAACATTATCTCTTCCAGTTAATGCAGTAGAGTCATTTCCATATCCCGATCTTCTGCCTACGAATGTATTTGATAACCCAGTCGTAAGATTTGCACCAGCTTCATAGCCTACCATAGTAGAATAATTAGAAGTAGTAGTATCCAACCCTGCATTATACCCCACTGCAGTATTTTCAGCACCACTCGTAAGGGCAGTAAGGGCAGAGTAACCTATTCCTACTGTTCCATTCCCAGCTGATGTAATTACTCCAGCTCCAGCATTAGTACCTATAAAAACACAGTGATCTGCATCGGTAGTCGTTAACATTGCTTGATATCCCAATGCTACATTTCCACCAACAGTCGTTCCAACAGTCAATGCTTTATAGCCAATTACTACATTTTGATTAGCTCCGTTTAAATTGTGATTAAGTGCAAAAGAACCAATAGCTACATTGTATTGAGAACTGTAAGCAGTCCAAGAACCACCGCCTACATTATATCCTATAAATACGTTATCATTTGAAGTTTTAGCTCCGTTTCCCGATTGATTCATTGCCATCGTATAAGAACCCAATGCCACATTTCTTTGCCCAGTCGTAATATCTAGCATTGAATTTATTCCAATAGCTACATTATTTGATGCTGTAGTGTTTTTTGGTAGAGCATTAGAACCTATTGCTACATTATTACCACCAGTTGTCAAAGCTAATAAAGATTGATTTCCAATCGCAGTATTATTTTCTCCTGAGGTAGCGACCTTTAATGATTGATAACCAAGTCCAGTATTTCTTGAGTGTTGCGTTCCGTCTCCTACACCTGATTCGTGCCCAACATAAGTATTAAATGAAGCAGTAGTTATAGTTGAACCAGCAGTATAACCAATGGCTAAATTACCGCCACCTGAAGTAAGAGAAGTAAGAGCATCCATTCCAATTCCAACTGTACCATTTATTCCAGTTGTTGTACTTCCACTTCCTTTTACTGCATTTTTACCTATTGCAACTACTCCGCTATATGCTTGACCACTTGAAGCAGAACCCATAGCATCATTTCCTAGAACAACACAATCAGTTGCAGTTGTTGGAGCATAAAAAGCAGCATATCCAAGAACAACATTTCTTGAACCAGTTGTATTAGAAAAAGCTGAGTATGCTCCTATAAATGTATTTGTATTTCCAGTAGTTGTAGATGCTCCAGCTACGTATCCAATTCCAACTTGAGCATTAAGAACCGCACTCCCTGAACTTGCATTACGATTGGCATTACTAAAAACTCCATATCCAATCGCTGTAATTCCATAAGCTACAACTTCAGAACTTAGAGCTGATTGACCTAAAGCCACATTGCTATGCCCGATTGTTAAAGCATCTAAAGAGGCTGTTCCTACTGCAGTATTATTACCGCCAGTTGTGATTGAAAGCATTGAATTAGAACCAACTGCCGTATTATTGCTATTTGATTGCCCTGATGCTCCATAACCAGCTTTTGAACCTAAATAAGTATTATTAGCTCCAGTTACATTATAAAATCCAGCTTGATTTCCAACGCCTGTATTTCCAGTGTCTGCATTTACTGTACCATGTACTTGAGCATACAATGCTTTGTAACCAAGAGCAGTTGAATAGCTACCATGTTGCTCACTATTTAAAGATTGGTAGCCTATTGCACTATTATATCTTCCAAGTTGTAACGAAGTACCTGATTGCATTCCAAAAAGTGAATTATCTTGCCCTTGATTTATTGCATCTCCAGCTTGTCTTCCAACAGCAGTATTATTTGCTCCAGTCGTAACATTTAGTAAGGCAGTAGCACCAACCGCTGTATTACTTATTCCAGTTGCAAGTTTTAATGCTTGAGAACCAACTGCTGTATTATAACCATTTGAGGGTACAGTCATTAATGCTTGGTAGCCAATAGCAGTAGTATGACCAGCACTTCCAACTGCTTTCCCTGCTTCATAGCCTACAAAAGTTCCACCTTCTGCCGCACCGTGATTAACTGCTAAACCAGCATTATGCCCAATCGCAACCATATTATTTGTAGTTGTTAAATTACTTAATGTACTTGTGCCGATAGCGACATTTTGACCGCCAGAAGTAAGAGAAAAAAGAGATGAAGAACCTATTGCAGTATTTCTATCTGCACTATTATTATTAAGACTTTTTAATGCTCTAAAACCTAACGCAGTATTATCTGATGGATTAGATGAACCACAATCAAGCATTGTTTCATAACCAACCATAGTATTTCTAAAAGCATTAACATCATTTAAACCCATCATTGATCTATAACCAATAGCCATGTTCCCACTGCCATTACTTGCAGTACCATCGTGTCCATTAGTCGTATCATTTGCCTTGTAAGCATCTTTACCAATAGCAACAACATTGTAATCTGTAGTAAGTGCGTAACCAGCATTTGCTCCAAGAACTGTATTATTTTGACCTGTTGTACAACCAGCTAATGCCGAGTACCCAACTGCTACATTTGAGCTTCCAGTTGTTGCTCCAAGCATACTAGCATAACCTACAGCAGTATTATTACTATGAGATTCACCACTAGCTCCTCTCATAGTTGCATAACCTACAGCAACATTATTGCTTCCAGTAACATTATAAAAATCAGCTCTGTAACCAAGCGATGTGTTTAAATCACCAGTTGTAACATTCGCACCAGCATCTTCTCCAAAAAAAGCATTAAAAGTTCCACCACTCGCTAAATCTAATCCAGCACCTTTACCAAATACTGTATTTGAAGAACCACTATCATTATTACTAAGACTAATGCGAGAGTTGTCATCAAGAATTAATCTGAAACCACTAGAAGAACTACTACCATAAAACTTCATTGTACCAGCGTTATTTTTTATTCCACTTTGACCGCCATTACCATCATCAACAAAATTAATTCTTTGTTCATCATTAGCTCTTAGATTTAAATCGGGATATGATTTTCTGATTTCTACATTACCACCCGATACAGAAAAAGCCCCAGCAACTGTAAGTCCAGTATTATTTAATGTCATTTTATCGGCATCATTTAACCTAAAATACATATGATTGGAGTTATGGGCGTACTTTATGCCACCGACTGAATACGAAGCTGTATCTGAGAAATAAAGATTACTTGAACCTTCAGTACCGCCTAATATTTGTAGTTGAGCAGTTGAAGAACTAGAAGTTGAATCTGCTATAAATAAATCTGTATCGCCATGTGCTGTCGCAGTTCCAGTTCTTCTTATGTAGGCTTTACCTTCTACATGGAGAGCTTCTGAGGGCGAGGTTGTGCCAATTCCAATGCGATTATTTGTTAAATCAAAATGCATTCTTTCTGTACCAGCATCTCCAGCATCTGTTAAAGACCTAATTTTAAAAGCATCAGCTTCTGTAACCATTTGTATTTTTTTAGTATTTCCGCCACCACCAGTATCTGTCATTATTATATCAGCTCTAGTACCACCTTGTATTAACATTCTTCCAGTAGTGCTATGCTCAATTTTAATTTCACCTTCTGAAACATGGAGCTTTTCTGAGGGCGAGGCTGTTCCAATGCCGACTCTATTGTTACTACCACCAATAGACATAATGGTTGTACCACTAAAATTTTGAAATTTATGAAATTTACTATCTGTGCTTGTTTTATAAGTTGGAGTGCCTTCATTAAAGGCTAACCACTCTCTTGTAAATCCTCTATTATCTGTAGCAAAAGAATGTATTGCATTTCTTATTCTTATATCGCCTTCGACATCTAATTCATGGTCAATATCAGATGTAATTCCTATGCCAACTCGTTTAGTGCCGTTATCAATAGCCATAACTACAGCATCACCAGTTCCAAGAAAGTGCATATCTACATCATAAGTACCGCCAAATTGTAAAGTTCCAGCACCAGTCTTTGTAAGTCTATCTTGCAACATAAGATAGTCATACATATAAATGTTACCACCACCATTAATTGAAACATGACCTGATGCTGTTATATCAAAATCACCACCGCTAGTAATATATAAATTAGCGTGTTTATCGTTGCGGTCATCGTAGCCAGTTATTTTTAATCCTTCACTATCTGCACTTTGTGCTATTTGAAGTTTTGCACCACTTGGCGTTCCACCAATCCCGACCAGTCCTGCTGAAGTAAGATGTATGACTTCTGTTGAGTTTGTTCTAATACTTAATGGATGATTTGAATATGTACCAATAGCACCAACACTATCGCCACCCCTAATACTTACTTTTAAATTACTATCTGTATCTAAAACATCAATGTATGCGTTAGAACCAGTAATTTGTAATGTACCCTCGATTATCTCATCATAAGCAAAACTACCAGCACCCTCAACTTTAAAATCGCCAGTTATTACAAGATCACCATCTATTTCACCGCCTTTGCTTAAGTCAGGAGTTACGGCACTCCCCATTCCACCAATCATTATACTTCCACCAATCTTACTGCACCAGTTGTTGTTGAGGTCGAGTTGTAATTAAAACTAATTGTTAGCCCTAGCCCTCTTGGTACTGTTAAAAACATTAAAGTATTTTTAGGTATAATCATATCGTTTGATGCATTTACATCTGTAGCCGATGCTGAGAAATTAAAATATATTTCAACAGCACTATAGACCCCTAAAAGGCCAGTAGCTGATTTTAAACTTTTATGTGTTGTGTTAGTTACAGCGGCTGAACTACCAGCAGTCCCTGCGGATGCTACTGTCCATTCTCCCCCAACTGTAGTGTTTAGTGCTTCTTGTACTGAATAAGTATGAGTATCTGCCATTTTTCTTCCTCTCTAAGCTATGACACAAGCGTGAACGAGATCGTTATGCTTGAATTATTTTTTCTTTAATTTTTTAATGGTTTTCTTAACAAAAGATTTTTTGTATGGAGAAAAATCATCTTCATCCATAATTCTTTCATAACCTTGGTTTTCCAAGTCAAACAACTTTTCAGGATGTTTTTTTAATTCGATGTCTTCGACTCTTTGAACTCTACCATTATTAGGTTTTTTCCAGTATTGCATAGTTATCTTTCTTTTTACTGAGGGCAGTCGTCACCGCCCCCAATAGTTAGTTAAAAGACTTAAGCTACGTTAGTAAACTTAATACCTTTTTTATTGTCTGAATCGTCAATTAACTTCACACCATACAATAAGTCACTTACGACTTTTGTACCAAGAGCATCGACAGAGTATTCACTCTGAACTCTAACTTCTTGCTGTGAAGCAAAAGCACAAGCTGACTTATGGAAAATAGCTCCAGGTATAACAGAAGCGTTACCACCAGTAGCTACAGTGTTAGACATATATACATCTATACCATAAAGTGAGCCAACCATTCCAGACCTAAGTCCTCGGTTACCTTCTCCGACTGCATCATTTCTAATGAAGTACTGAGCAATACCAGCAGATGGGTTTAAAATATCAGCAAACAGAGTTGGATTAACAACCATTGCACATTCGCCATCCATATAAGGGATTTCAGCTTCACCAAGAGCAGCAAGAGCAGCTTCAAAAACTGCAGCTGTTAGGGTGTCGTCAGCAGACAAAGCTTGAGAATCATTAAGACCATCTAACTCAGCCCAAATATCAGCATCAACTTGACGAGCAAGAGCTTCGCCCATCATTCTTGAATACTTAGCTACCAAATCAGCTTCTGACTGAATTAATGCTACATCCTCAAATAATTTTGCTACGTATTTGTGTTTATTAATTGATAACTGAGTTGTTGTGGTTGCAGTTGCATCGTAAGTTACATCTGCACCCGCATCTTTACCTGTAGCTGAAATAAGACTCATTTCTGGGATGTTAATTGCATCTCCATAGCCTTTACCGCTTACAAGTGCAGAGTAGTCATCAACTAATCCACGAAAGACAGTTTTACGTTCAAAATATTTATAAATTCCATCAGCCCAAATTTCTGGAATAAAGTGCTGATCTGTTGTAGTCGTTACTGGACTACCTTGATAATGTTTAGCCATTTAAAGTTACCTTTTCATGTATGATTGCAATACTGTACCCCAATTTCTTCTTCGCTCATCATCTGGCATATCAACCCAATCTGTTGTTGTTTTAGTGGGTATTGTGCCTTGTCTATCAGGAGGATTTACTTTTTCTTGTTCAGTAAACTCTTCTATAATGCTTAAAAGAACTTCGGTTTCAACATTGACAAATTTTTCTCGTTTAGATTCAGGAAGTTGAGCTAAAGCACCTTCACGAAGTCTTGCATCCATTGCTTCCCATCTTTCCTTGTAAGGTTTATAGGATTCAATTTCACCAGCAAGATCTGTATTTAGCTCTTGCCATTTCTCTTCTTCACGAAGCTTTGCTCTACGCACTTCTTCCTCTTTAGTTTTAAAAGACTCAAGATTCTCTCTAAGTTGATTTCTTTCTGAAATAACTTCATTTAACCTTGAAATCGGTACATTGTTTTCGACTTGTGTGTCGGGTTCCTGTTTTACATCTGGCTCGATGGTTACATCTTCTGGCATTTTGACCTCTTATGTGAGTGATTAATTTATACAAGATTCCCTTGCATAATAGATACATCATAAACTAACTTACAATAGTAATCTAATGCAAGAAAAAAATTACGAATTTAAGAAAAAGTGGTTTAACTATTTAAACTATGAACCACATGACGGGCAATTAGCTTTGCACTATCCTGAAAAACAAGATGCTAGATTTCATGTAATTGTATGTGGAAGAAGGTTTGGCAAGACTTGGGCTAGTGCTATGGAAGCTACCTACGTAGCCTCTCAACCAGATAAACGTATTTGGGTTGTAGGTATGTCTTATCGCAAGGCTAGGCTTATATTTAGAGAAATATGGCAACGAATGGTTGTAGGTCATGGGGAAGATGTAGATAAAGCATCTGAAAAAGATATGTACATTCGTTTTAAATGGGGAACTACTGTTGAGGGGATGTCGGCAGATAATGCGGATTCATTAGTGGGGGAGGGACTTGACCTACTCGTAATTGATGAGGTAGCCAAAATGAATAAAAAGATTTGGGATATGTACTTATCTCCTACTGTAGCTGGCAGAAAAGGTAAAGTTTTATTTATTACAACACCTGAAGGTAGAAATTGGATATATGATTTATATAAACTAGGCAGTCAAGATGAAGAATGGAATAGCTATACTTCACCATCCTGGAAAAATCAACATGAATTTCCTTTAGGATTAGAAGATCCTGCAATTGTAGAACGTAAAAGAAATATGTCAAAAGAACTTTTTGGTCAAGAGTTTGGAGCAGAGTTTTCTGTGTTTGAAGGTAAGGTTTGGAACTTTCATAGAGATTTAGATGTAGGAGACTTTCCATATGACCCTAATTTGCCTACATTTTGCACAATTGACTTTGGGTATAGGCAGCCAGCAGTTCTCTTCATACAGACCCAATTTGACGGTAATATAGACCATATTAGAGTGTTTGATTGCATATTACATAAACAAAATATTAAAACTGAAGACTTAATAAAAATGATTAAGATAAAAGGATACCCAATTATGTCTTATTATGGTGACCCAGCGGGAGCAAATGTTCAAGGACAAAGCGGAGCTGGAGATATGGAGATATTTAGAAAAAGTGGTATTAGAGTATTATTTACAAGAAATAGAATGAGTCGCAATATCGTTAATAGTGTGTCTTATACTAGAGGGTTTTTTGAAAGTGCCGATGGTACAAGAAGGATTCATGTACATAAGAATTGCAAGGAAGTAATTGAAGACTTTGAAGAGTATAGATACCCTGAAGCCCAAGATGGCAAACCTATTCGAGAAGAACCTTTAAAAGATGGTTTTCATGATCATGGAAACGATGCTTTTAGGTATTTTATAATTAATAGATTCCCAATGAAAAATAAAGAAATGAGAAGGATACAAAGATGATTGAAAAAATGTTAAAAGATAAGTTATTAGAGACAAAACTTATGATGTCTCACTCTAGAAGAAATGAAATTAGAAAACACTTAGATTATTACTCAGGGGTTTCAACAGACCAGTATATTATGAGGTATTTTAATGGCGATGCTTTTAATGAAATTCCTCCAACTTTAACTAATTTTACTAGAAAATTTATTAACAAAATTAGCAGGATATATAGTTTAGGTGCTAAAAGAAATGTTGGTAAAGGAACTGAAAGATATGAAGAGTTAACAGTAACAAAAGATGTTAGAATGAAACATTCAGAGAGAATGACTAGGTTAATTGGTACAATTGCCAATAGAGTTCATTGGAGAGATAATGGTGTTTTTGACTATAGGCCTATTTATTATTTTGAAACATATTTTGAAGATGACCCTTTTCAGCCAAGTGCTATAATATATCCATTACTACATAGCACAGCAGATTTATCAAATGCCGAAAATTTACAATGGGAATATTGGGATAATGAGAAGTATGGCATTATGAATGAAGATGGAAAGATGATTGAAGAAACAGAAAACCCATATGGTATTATTCCTTTTGTTTTTACGCATAGAGAAGATCAAATTGATTCTTTCTTTGTAGAGGGAGCATCAGACATAGTTAACTGTAATGAGCAAACAAATATAGCTCTTACAGAAATGAATTTAGGCATGAGATTTAATATGTTTGGACAACCTTGGGTTACGGGTCTTAATTCTGACCAAGCATTGGTAAGAAGTGGTTCAGATACAATTTTAGACATGGGTGATGAAGGTGCTTATAATATAACAAGCCCACAAGGCAATATTCTCGAAGGTATACAGAACATAAAGTTTCAAATGGAATTAATTGCTATGAATAATCATTTGTGGGTGACCTGGGCAGAATCAGGCGGAGAAGTACCTAGTGGTATATCCCTTATGATTAAAGATATGGAAAGAAAAGAAGACTATTATGATGATATTGCATTATGGAGATTGTATGAGAAAGATTTTTATAATGTAGAGCGTGTTATAGCATCTTATAATGGAATAGACCTACCTGAAGAATTTGCTGTAGATTTTGAAGAGGTTGAGTATCCTAAAACAGTACAAGACCAGATATTAAAAGATAATTTTGACTTAGAAAATAATTTATCTACCCAAGCACAAATAATGGTTAGAGAAAACAAAGATCTTAGTTTAAAACAAGCACAAAAACTAATTGATGACAATGGAAAAACAAATGAAAAAAGAAAGCAACAGTCAATTTTTAATCAATTCCGTCAGGGAGCTGGACAAAATCAACAATTTAGAAGTCAAGTTCCAGGGGACGATTCAAGAGATAATAAATAACCCAGAACGATGGGCTGAAAAACAAGCAGAACGAATATTGTTTGAAAATGAAAATAAATACTTGCAAGCTAAAAAATTAGGAAAAGAGTTTTGGGATGGCATTAAAGATAAAAACAAACTTTAGTTTTAGTAAACTATCTAAAAAAACACCAGACTTATTAAATAAATACTTAAGTGAGTATGCAAAAGGGTCTGTAGGTGGCACAAGACAAAACATTAACACTAGAAAAAGCATTGACGGCAATACGCTAGTCTCAATGAGCAAGGAAAATGGGCAACCATTAATAAATACTAAGGATATGTACAATACTTTAAAGGCAACTAAAAATACTCTAAACATTAATGAGTATGGATGGGGTCATAATGAAGGTTTGTACAGAGTTAAAAAAGGTACAGAATTAAGAAATTTTATTGGAGCTTCTAAAGAAATTGAAGCATTGATTGATAAACAGTTTGATTTAGAAATAGATAAAGCTCTTTCAAAATAACCATTTCTTGCATACCAAACAAAATTAGAGGTATTTTATGGCAACTATAGATAAGGAAACTTTAGATGACAAAGACAGAGGATTATTGCTTCTCGTTGCTCTTGGAATATCTTATGACACTCGAATCTTTGGTGAAAGACTTAGACAGGAGATTAACAGACTTGTCAGAAGTGGAGTTAGCCAACAATCAATTGCTAGCATTATTAACTCAGACTTCCAGTCAAATGGAAGAATCTTCGGAGAACTTAAAAATGCAATCAAGCGAGGAGTCGTGGGAGGAATTAATCAAGCTTTCCGCAGAAGTGGAAGGATGGGAAAAGAATTAAAATGGATAGCAGTATCTAAAAACATATGCCCAGACTGCAAAAGCAGGGCTGGTCAAGTAGATAGTTGGGAAGGTTGGGAAGTGAAAGGTATGCCTGGTTCTGGATGGAGCGTGTGTAAGGAATACTGCTACTGTCAACTACTTCCTGCAAGTTTAAACATAGAAGAAATTATAAAAATATGAGTAGATACCAAATAGCTATGTGGTTTTGTAAAGATTGTGCATGGCTTTGGAAAACACTTAGTGCTGATCGTGAAACTGAAGATCAGTGTCCTAGCTGCAATTCTTACAGATCTCAGCGAATTATAAAGCCAAAAGACACTAAAACTCTAGTATAACAAGTTAAAGTTTTGTATATTCTAGTATGTTGTTGCTCAAGGAGAGGACAACTTAATTAACTAGCATATAGGAGTTATTATGAGAATAGCAAAAGTACCCCTTCATTTCAATCGAGATGAATTTTTAACACCCTTTGATAGAATGTTTGATGACATTCTTAGCACACAATTTCCAGAATTTGCACTTCAAAGTGGAATATCCTTTGAAAAAGGCTCTTTTCCAAGAGTAGATGTAGCAGATTACGATGATTCAGTAGTAATTATTGCTGAAATACCATCATTAAAGAAAGATGCCTTAAAAATAGAGGTAGATAAAGGTATTTTAAGTATTAGTGGAGATAAACATCAATTAGATGAAGATAATGTTCGTTATATACGTAAAGAGTTAAAACATTCATCGTTTAGACGATCTTTTAAGTTAGGAGAGGTTTTAGATGCCGATAATATAGTAGCAACTTTTGAAGATGGTGTTTTAAGAGTTGAAATACCTAAGAGTGAGCCAAGTGCTAATAGTAAACGGGTAGTAGACATAGTATAATGTGTATATATATATACTTATATATAGTAACCCGATTATGGGTATAGCTTAAAAATGGAGTTGTTGATATTGTTGAAGTTACAGGCACTAGATATGATTACCTATATCAAAATACAGTATGAGGGGTATAAATACCCTATATCTAAAAACGGGTATAGGTTAAAGGATTTGTTTTTCTTTTTCTATAACAAGATTTTGCCAGGCTTCTTTCTGAGCGGGGGTCTTTCTTCCTTTTGGCAAAAGAGCAATCCCAACAACTCTAGCCCTATCTCTCCACTGTTTGGCCGTTTTTCTTTTTTTATTTTTTATTTCTTCGGCATTAAAAGTCTTAACTTTTACAGCTTCAATAGCTGAAGGCGGTTTTTTAGTGATAGGTTCTATTATTTCATCCTCTTCAACTACGGCAGCTTCTGTGATTTCAGCATTTAAAAACTTTTCAAAGGGGCTTTGGTGGTTAGCTACTTCAACTCTTTTTATTAGTTTACCAGAATGCTCTAATACAAGTCTACCAGCTTGTACATTACCAGCTTCTGCTTCTCTGATCATTGAACTAAGCACTGCGGGCAGTTTAGAACCAAATGATATCATATATCTTTGATAAAAAACTTCTACAAATTCTGGGTCTTTTAACCACTTGTGTATTGTTACTGATGAGACTCCCGATTCATCTGCAACATCTTTTATTCTTGCACTTGGTTGAGACACTAAAAGCTCTACAGCTCTTACTTTAGATGTCTTCCAATGGGTAGGTAAATTTATGCTCATTATCTCTCCGACTTTCTAGTTAATATTACAGACTTTAAGTATACTAAGACAAGAAACAAAGTTTCTTATTTCTGCCGACCTAAATCCACTAATGGCAGAAATCCTACTATACAAGCATAAGTATAGTGGTGGGACATTCTTTTGGGCATTTCACGAGGAGAGGGGTAACTCGCTCTGCTATAAAACAATATACGGGTACGGGGGGTCAATTGCAAGGCCTAAATAAATAAATATGTTTTAGTTGACTTTCTCACATATTATATGTATGAGGCTTGGCATTATACAAATAAAGTAATTAAAGTGCTTGCATATTAAAATAAATCGACTGATCGTACCAAATCCAGGGGATAATCATAAAGCCATATAGATAGCCGCCTTACTATGAGATACGGCCATTTAGGGCTAAATATGGAGGTTTACTCTCTATAGAATTAAATTAGTTTTAATTGGTTGTTGACATTGTCATTCATAGTGTTTAAAATCAATTGTTAATTAAATAAAAAAGGGGTTAAACATGAGTGATAATATATTAATATTTAGTATTTTTCTTGGGTTGTTAGGGTTACTATTACCCTTAATTCATGCGGTTGTTTTTGAATTAATCAAACTATTTAAAAGGGGTTAAACATGACACACACAAATAATAAAATGTTAAAGAAAAATAAAGCTTTTAATCATATTCTAGAAACCATAGAAGACCTAGAAACAATCGAAGACTTGATACTATCTGAAGTTTTCAATACGGGAGATGATGAAAGAATGACACAATTTAGAGAATCATTAAATCATGCTAGAAATTTAATATGGTTTAAATACATAAATAAAAAGGGAGAAAAATAGAATGGATTTTATACACAATCACGCTATTGAAATTTGTATCGTATTTATGATAATAGGGTTACTAGGTGCAATGGGTTGTATTGGTGGCCTAATTATGCTAGATATACAAGGCTATCGAAAGCGTAAAAAGGAGGAGTTGCAAAAAAAAGCTAAGATGGTTTTATGGCTTGCATCCAATACTAATGAATTTGAATACTATGAAGCTTGCGAAAGTTTTGGTTTGTGTCCTAAAACTAGTGTGACGGAATTAATTTTGGGGGTTCATTGTGACTAAATCAGAAGCAAAATTAATTTTAGGTAGTGGACTTTCATGTACTTCAAAAATGCCTTGTTACAGTTTTAATTTGTCCGCATTGGATTGCAAGACGGGGTCAAAATTAGTAGGTTTAAAAGGGTCTGTCTGTGAAGGTTGCTACGCTTTAAGCGGTAATTATCAACGCTATAAATTACCTTTTAAGATGCAACCTAAAACGGAAAAAATAAACAATCTTAAATGGGTTGATGCAATGACAAAATTAATTTTAAATCAAGGGAGTAAAAAAGACTCTAATTATTTTCGTTGGCATGATAGCGGAGACATTCAAAGTGTAGAACATTTGAGAAAAATTGTTTTAGTTTGTTTAAAAACTCCAAAGGTCAAACATTGGATACCAACAAGAGAGTACAGAATAGTAAAAGAATATCTAAATAAATACGGGCAATTCCCTTCGAATTTAGTTCTTAGGCTTTCAGCACATATGATTGACAAAAACGCACCAATGCTAAAATATAAGGGTCAATTTTTGCCAACGTCGACAGTACATAAAAATAAGCCCGCTTTTGGTACAGAATGCGAAAGTTACAAGAATGACAATGAATGTAAGGAATGTCGCTTGTGTTGGAATCCTAAAATAAATAACATATCTTACAAATATCATTAAATAACCCCTACCACAACGAAAGCCCCCTTTTTAGGGGGTTTTTTTGTATCTAGACCCGTTAAAATCGTCCCATATTCAAGATCTGTGGGGCTTTTATGGGTCTAGGCATACCTATGGCAGCCCGCTTGGATTTAAGCCGAATTTGAGCGAATTTAAGCCTTCTGTGATGATTGATTGACGACAGAATATACAAATGAGATTGCGTCTCAATAACAACAAATAACTAGGAATGATTACTACTTAGGAAATTTCTAGATTTATAATTTATATTTATAATTTATAATTTATATTTATAATTTGCTTGACTTCTAGTAAAACACTCCAATTTTATTTTGGACTGATCTTAAAATAATTCTTGACTTTTAGAAAAAACATCGAACCACTTTTTGGTTGGACAAAATCCAGGGAAGTCAAGAACTTTTTTGTAAAATGTAAAAGTTTTTTTCATACTGCGTTTAATATGCCTATTTTAGCGTTTAGAGACATTTTTTAAGTACTCGACATCTAATATTAAAAAAGTTTTTTACGGCCAATGTGGTATGATCTTGGAGCTTGCCCCTCGGAGAAATTGAGCGGTAAATATAGTTATTGCTAGATTTATGAAAATAATTCAAAATATTACTTGACTTTGATTGTTGATATAAATTAATCTTTATCAACTTAAAAAAAGGAAATACAATGAAAACAATAAATGAGTTTAACAGAAATAATCTTGATATAATGAGAGCTTCTATAAATAGTAAATTAGCTGAATTAGAATCTGATTTTAATATTAAGATTAAATTAGGTCGTATTAGTTATAGTGACAGTAATTTTACTTCTAAAGTGGAATGCAATCTTGTCAAAGATGGTCAAGTTATTGAGACTATTGCTACTGATTTTGATAGGTATAAAGATGCTTGGGGATTGCAATTTTCTCTAGGGTATACTTTTTTATCTAATGATACCCGTTATAAAGTTGTTGGTTTAAAACCTAGGAATAGAAAATATCCCATTATCGCTGAAACATCTAGAGGCACAAGGTATAAATTCTCTGAAAATAAAATCAATGATATTTATGAGAGTAGTTTATAATGAAGGTTCTTGATTTATTTGCGGGTTCAAGGTCATTTAGCAATATTGCTGATGGCCTTGGCCACGAGACATTTGCCGTTGATATTAATCCATTTGACGGCATCGATTATGTTACTGATATAATGGATTTTAACCCTAAAAAAGTACCCTTTAAACCCGATTTAATTTGGGCTTCTCCACCTTGTACCACATTTAGCGTTGCTTCAATTGGTCATCATTGGGGTGGTGGTAAGCGTGGGTATATTCCTAAAACTGCTAATGCTTATAGAGGTATGGCATTTGTTAAGAAAACTCTAGAGATTATTGATTTTTATAAACCAAAGTATTGGTACATGGAAAATCCTAGAGGTGTACTTAGGAAATTAGATGTAGTCAAAGACTTACCTAAAAATACTATTTGGTTTTGTACTTATGGAGACGACAGAGCTAAGCCTACAGACATATGGAATAACGATTTAAATTGGATACCTAGACCCGTATGTAAGAATGGTAATAAGGACTGTCATCATGCACCCGCTCCTAGAGGCTCAAGAACGGGTACACAAGGCCGTAAAAACAACTATGAGCGTAGTAAGTTGCCTAATGAATTATGTCTTGAAATACTAGCAAATAAGGAGGTTTAATTGAAATCATATAACAGAAAATATCCTAAGAAACAAAAATGGGTTGCTATTTATATTACTGATTCATGTGACCCTATTGTTTATGGAATTTTTAAATCTGAAAAGTCTGCGAATGAATATGTAAAATATATGTACGAAAATGAATGGACAGAATATGAGCATAATAACGATGCATATTTACAAGTAGAAGAAATTAGGGAGTTGACAATTGTTAAATAAAAGTAAAGTACTAGCTGAATTACAACAGATGCAAATTGGTTTAGCTCATTCAGAGCGAAGGGATATTTATAATTTTCTTTATAGATTTCTTGATGGATGGGATGAAGAGTCAATTAAAATCTTATTAAATCAATACAAAAGGAGATAAAATGAAAATACTAATAGCTTGTGAAGAGAGTCAATCAGTTACAAAAGCATTTAGAAAATTGGGTCACGAGGCATTTTCTTGTGACCTACTAGATGCTAGTGGTGGTCATCCCGAATGGCATATTAAAGGAGATGCTTTAAAGGAGGCTTATAGCGGTAAATATGACATGATGATTGCCCACCCACCATGCACTTATCTAGCAGTAAGTGGTGCTAGGTGGATGTATAATAAAGACGGCTCAGTTAATCAAGAGAGGTTGCAAAATCAAAAAGATGCATTGCAGTTTGTTTATAGCTTAATGGATGCACCTATGGATAAGATTGCTATTGAAAATCCCGTAAGTGTAATTAGCTCTCAAATCAGAAAACCCGAACAAATAATTCAGCCTTGGCAGTTTGGTGATGAAGCTCAAAAGACTACTTGTTTGTGGTTGCATAACTTACCACAATTGAAGCCAACTAAAATTGTTGGTAAGGGCGAGTTTATTGAATGGACAGATAAGAATGGTAGGAAGAAAAAACAAGCCAAGTGGTATCTTGAAGCTCTTTCAAAAGCAAAAACCAATGCAGAACGTAGGACTCTAAGAAGCAAGACTTTCCAAGGGATAGCAGATGCAATGGCACAACAATGGGGTTTATAATGAGAATGAACAGAGAAGATCTGAAAAATCCGTTAACAAAAGTTAAAAAAGGTTGTGCTAATCATAATACGGGTCACAAATGTTCGGGCATAATGATTAATCGACAATTGCAGCAATGGATAAATTCGGAAATGTGCGAGAAGATTTGCCTTATAAAAGAGGGTAAATCATGTGATTATTTTACTAACATAGTTGAACCATCAATAAAGGAGTTATAATGGAGGACTTGGATTATATTAGAAAGCAACCATTTGATATATATGAAAAACTTAAAAAATATCACAAAGCACTTAGTGAGATAGCTAATTGCTCAGAGCAAGGGAATCCAATTTATTTAAAAAAAATAGCAAGAGAGGTATTAGAAGATGGCTAAGATAAAAATAGATAAGAAATCAAAAAGAGTTTATAATATGCTACAGCGATTAGATGTTATAAAATACATAAAAGAAAATGAAACAATTACTCAAGATCAGTGGAAAAATCTTGTCGATGCAATTTACTATGAGGTTTATAATGAAAAAATATAAAAAATTAATAAGAATATTGAAAGCCTATGATATATCTCAATCAAATTATATAGGTGGATTAGAAGATTACGATGATTGGATAGAATTTATTGATAATATTGATAAATCTATTAATAGTAAAAGTTGGCGGTGGTTAACTAAATAGGAGAAAAAATGATAAAAAATGATTATATTGAAAAAGAACAGATATTAAGAAAATGCATCAAGTTTATAAGGTCACTATGGGTACATACTGAAGGAGAAGACTTGGGGCAATACTCAATATTAAAAAAAGAAATGAATATATTATCAGATAAAGTAAATGATATTATAATTGAATTGGATGCTTATGAGCAAAATAAAAACAAATCTTAACCTATCTAAAAGAATAGTCTCTCAATACGAACTAAATACAAGTATTGCTATTATGGATAATATAGGAGACTGTGGATTTTATAGCGTTTTAAGTGATACAATATATCTTAATAAATCTTATAATTCTTATGCTGAGTTTTTATTAACCTTATTACATGAAATTTGTCATGCATTAGATAATAAAAGATTGGGAAAAAAGTTTATTAAGAAGTACAATCAAGCATCTCAAGTAGCTACTTATTATGGTTTAAATGCCCATGATTATAATAAGTGGGAGATCAGAGCAGAAAAATGGGCAAAAAAGGAGTACAACAATGGAAAACTATAGAAGAAAAACAGATGCAAACATCGAATCTTTAAAGTACTATTTTAAAGATAAGGAATGGTTTGATAAGACAACTTATACTAAAGGTAGGCAATTTGATTATTGGAGCAATAAGGCAACTGCAATACCGCCCAAAAGATGTCCTAAATGCAAAAGAGCTTTTCAAATGCTCATTCAGAATGTTGACCATAGGCCTTATACGTATTTATTAAGTGCATTGTTTGTTAATGTTAGATTAGAAAAGGAGATTTGCCATGAATGTAAGTGATAAGTTAATATTGGATTTATGTGGTGGTACGGGTTCTTGGGCTAGACCTTATAAAGAGGCGGGTTATAATGTAAAAACAATAACTATTCCCGAATATGATATTGTAAAATGGCGACAATACCAAGATATCTATGAGCCTATAATGGCAAATGAGGTTTATGGTATCCTGGCCGCTCCGCCTTGTACGATGTTTAGTTATGCTAGAACAAATGCTAAAACTCCTAGGAATTTTCAAGAAGGTATGTACACAATACAAGCTTGCATGGAAATTATTTGGCAATCTCAAATGTGTTTTGAAGCTAGTTATACAAAAAAATCTAGATTAAAATTTTGGAGTTTAGAAAATACGGGTGGTTTTTTAAAGAATTTTCTAGGTAAACCTATTTATACTTTTAATCCGTATGACTTTGGAGATAATTATAAGAAAAAAACTTGCCTTTGGGGATGGTTTAATGAACCTATAAAAAATCCAATTGATTGTGATATGCCTAAGTTTGATCGGTTATCGACAAAAGATATTCATGGAGAATTTTACGGCAAATTAACTAGGACTGAAAGAAGAAGTATTACACCCCAAGGGTTTGCCAATGCATTCTTTGAAGTTAATAAATAGTTTGCGGATAGGTTTATAATTGGTTAATATAGACATATCAAAAAGGAGATTCAATAAAGTTTTTGCGTGGTTTATGTTGAGGGTTGGTTTCCTCCTTTTTTCCAGCCCTCCACGCTTAGCAAAGGAGATTATATGAAAAGTGCTTACATGGGTTTTATACCCGCAAATGTTAGGTATGATAACAGCCTATCTGCTAGAGATAAGGTTATATATTCAGAGATTACAGCAACCATTGATGGCGATAAATGTAAAAAAGGCAATGCCTACTTTGAAAAAATATTTAATATATCAAGTACAACTCTTGGCAATTGTTTAAGAAGTTTAAGAGAAAATGGTTATATTGAAGTTCATATTGAAAAAGCTAAAAACAGTCATAAAGTTTTAAATCGTTATATATACCTACCCTGTACCAATAAACGGGTAGGGGTAGAACAAGAATTAGAAACACCCTCTACCCAAAATGTGATAGGGGTAAATTCTAGATCAGAGGAGGATTTATCAAATAAAGAGCAAAAATCATCTCAAAATCGGGCTACATCTTATAGTAATAAGATAACATATATAAACTCTGATAGGTACACTAAAAATCGGGTAGAGTTATTGCCTGAAATTAATTCTAAGCAAGTAGAATATTTAGATAGCATTGTTAGAAAGTTTTACACAAGAAAAAGAGAACAACTACCAAATGTTATACATTCAGAGTGGCATAAAGATAAGACTCTTATAAATGATTCTATTAATACTCTTTATATGATTATAAAATTAGATGATTATGATGAGAAGTTGGTTAAAAATGTATTAAATTGGGCAATTGATGAAAAGTTTTGGCATTTAAATCTTACATCTTTAAGAGGTCTTAGAAAGAAATCTAATAATGGTCAAAGTAAGTTTACCAATATTTATTTAAAATACAAACAAGGAGAACAATAAAATGGAGACAATATTCGGAATAGTAGTGTTAGCTACATTATGTGGATTATTGGTATTAGTGGCATATTTAAAAACTGAATTAAATATTGCTGAAAATAGAATAGATGATTTGGAGTTTTTGTATGACCTTCGAAAGTAAGGGCATATTTATAAGAGGTACAAGTGGTCAAGAAAAAACAAAATGCCCTGAATGTTCGCCAGGAAGAAAGAAATCTTTTGACCCATGCTTGTCTGTTAATATAGATGAAGGTGTTTGGAATTGCCATCATTGTGGTTGGAAAGGTTCTTTAATGAAATCAAATAAAACATTTACAGCTCCTTTGATCCAAAAACCAAAGCAAGAAGTAATAACAGATTTACCTATTGAAATAGTTAATTGGTTTGTCGATAGAGGTATTTCTGAGGAAACACTAACTGCTGAGAAAATTGGATATAGTAATGGTTGGATACAATTTCCTTTTTATAAAGAAGAAGAAGTTGTCAATATCAAATATCGTAAGGTTGATAAATCATTTAAGCAAGAGAAAAATGCAGAGAAATGTTTTTATAGGTTTGACCACTTACAAGGTATGAAGACAATTATTATAACTGAAGGAGAGATGGATGCTTTATCAATAGTAGAGAGCGGACTAAATAATGTAGTATCTGTTCCAGATGGAGCAACTGCACCAAATTCTAATCCTACAGATAGAAAGTTTAGCTACCTTATATCTGCTGAAGACCATTTTATGAATGCAGATACTGTAATACTATGTACTGATAGCGATGCATCTGGAAAGCATTTAAGAGAAGAGCTTTCTAGGAGGATAGGTAGAGAAAAATGTTTTAGAGTTACCTACCCATTAGATTGCAAAGATATGAATGAGGTTCTAGTAAAGCATGGTCAAGATAGGGTTATGGAAGTTATTGCTAATGCACATCCTTATCCAATTGATGGTGTAGTAACTATAGGAGATGTTACAGAAGAAGCTATTGATTTATTAAATAAGCCTGAACATATGGGGCTATCAACGGGTTGGGTAGATATAGATAGTTTTTATAGAGTAAGCCCTAGTGAAGTAACTGTTATAACGGGTGTACCTAATATGGGTAAATCAGAATGGATGGATGCTTTAATGATAAATATGATACAAGACTATGGTTGGAAGTTTGGGATATTTTCAGCAGAGAACTTTCCTGTTAAGCATCACTTATTAAAATTAGTTGGTAAATTTGCATCTAAGCCTTTTTATGGTGAAGAAAAAATGTCTGAAGAAACTGCAAGAAACTCTATGGCAATACTAGATGACCATATTAAATTTATAGGTACACAAGAAAATTCAGTTACCATAGCTTCAATTATGGAGCAAGCTAGACTGCTTAATTATAGGTTTGGTTTAAATGGATTGGTGGTTGACCCTTGGAATACACTAGAACATAAATTTGGAGATGGGGAAAATGAGACTAATTATGTATCAAGAGTTTTGTCAGAGCTTAGTGCTTTTGCTAAACTTAATGAAATACATATTTGGGTAGTGGCTCATCCTAGAAAAATGGAAAACGACAATAACAGAAGACCCGTAGTGCCATCACCTTACGATATCAGTGGATCAGCTAATTGGTTTAATAAATGTGATAATGCAATCACTATCCATAGACATAGAAGCGATGAGGATGATTATGTGGGTGTTCATGTACATAAAATTAGATTCCAATATAAAAATGGCAAACCTGGAATGGGTAAGTTAAACTATAACGTAAAAACAGGAAAGTATATTTACCATGAAGAAAAACCTAAAGAAAATCTTTTTGGATAGAATTGAAAAGCTACCTAATAACGCTGGCAAAAGCGAAGATTATCACTTAAAAAAAATGTGTAAGAAACTACACGATGAGTTTGATAAAATATGGGTTAGGTATAACAATAACAAGTCTACTTATAATCAATGGGAAAAAGCAATGAATAAGTGGCTAAGTGCGGAGTGCATATGAAAGTAAAAAGATACGTAGTAACACCAGATAAACATTTTCCATTACATGACCAAAAGGCCATTAATGTATTATGTAAGGCAATAGAGATTATACAACCTGATGGTTATATAGACCTCGGAGATGTGGGAGAATTTTCAAGTACTTCCCACTGGCAATGGGCAAAAAAGAAGAGGCCGCCGTTGGAATATCAATTACCATTTGTTCATAAAGATATATTCGATGTTAACCAAGGTATGGATATGATTGATGAATCATTGGATAAGGCAAATGTAAAAATCAAACATTTTGTTGAAGGTAATCACGATGATTGGTTAAATAAATTTGTTGTAGAAAATCCTTATTTAGATGATTTAAGATTTCCTAAAGCAGTAAGACTTAAGGAAAGAGGCTATAGATATCATAAAATAGGCAAGTTACTTAGAATAGGTAAGCTTAATTTTTATCATGGCCATCATTATGCGGGTGTACAGCATACTAGGAATCACTTAATTAGAATGGGTGGTAATGTAATGTATGGACACCACCATGATATTCAGCAGTCTTCAGTGACTCATATTGATGGAGCAAAATCTGCTTGGAGTATTGGATGTTTAAAAGATATGACTGCTGAAGCAAATGCTTGGCTAGGAAATAGAGCAGTTAATTGGGGTCATGCTTTCGCTATAGTTGATTTTTACCATAGTGGATTATTTACAGTTCATATAGTTCAAATTATTGATGGTAAAACATCACTATGGGGAGAGTTAATTAAAGGTTGACAGTCTATAAGTTACATTAGTAGTTTTTAACTAACAAATAAGGAGAATATAATGTATTACAATACAACTAAACAAGATGGTAATGATTTAAAAAGTTACAAATCTAAAGCGTTGTCACAAGAAGCTAAGATATTAAATTATTTTACTGTAAAAGGCAAGGCAACTCCCACTGAAATATGGTCAAGAATGTCAGCAGATGCTTTGCTTACATCAGTTAGAAGGTGTATTACTAACTTAACTAAGTCAGGTCGTTTAATTAAAACTAAAGTAAAGAAGACTAGTATTTATGGTCGTCCAGAGTATGTATGGGAATTTAACTTAGAGGGGAACTTATAATGAAGGAATATGACCGATTTAATACTTATTATGGGACAATTGTGTGGACAAATCCTAATACAATCAAAGATAAAAGCGTTACAATTCATAGGGCTTCACTTCGAGATCTTATAGAGGGAGTAGAGGAACATCTAGAAAAGTATAAGTCTAGAAAAGCTTTTATGGAGTCTTGTGCTGTTCAACATGACTTGAAAGATGGGATATCTGAATGGACAGATATTACAGAAATGGTGCAAAAAGAACTTAACTAACAGGAGTAAGAATGGAAACAACACAACTAAAAATACCAACTAACGGAAGTGCAGTAGTCGAATTAATGTTTGACAATTGTAAGCAAGGTACTAATGATTATGGCAATTGGAATCTTTATGGTTTGAAAAGTGAGGGGCAAGATGTAAGTCTTTTTGCTACTGACTTACTGCATGAAAAGATGAAGTATTATTCTACGGGCGATGTGGTACAGATTAATAAGAATGAAACTGATCAAGGTCGTATTCAGTGGGAGGTTATACCTAAAAATGGTACACCTGCAAGGGATGCATCTAACTCTACTGCAGCTCCAGTTCAATCTGTAGTTAGTGGTAAATCTACTGATAGTAGGACTGCTGATATACATAAGCAAGTATGTTTAAAGCTTGCAGTGCAGAGTATGGGAGATGATTTTGATGTAGAAGAGATTGAATCCAGGATGTATAGCTTATTGAGTGTGTTGCATGGTAGTGAATCAGATGGTCTACCGATCTAGTTGAAGAAACCATTAATAAAGAAGTTAGATAATGCGTGGGCTAAGAAAATTAGAGAATATGGTATGTGTGAAAACTGCCATAAAACAAAACCGCTTAATGCTCACCATTTCTACTCTAGGTCTATTCGTGTTGTGCGTTGGGACTTAAGAAATGGTTTTTGTTTGTGTGTTGGATGTCATGTTTTTTCGTCAAATTTTTCAGCTCATAAAACTCCCGCAGAGTTTGTTGAATGGGCTATTGAAAAGCGTGGCATCCAGTGGTATGAAGATTTAAAAATGAAAAAAAATTCAATGATTAAGTACGTAGATGCTGATTATGATTTAATTTATAATGACATCTGGGGAGTATAGAATTGCCCCTTAATTTTAATAATAAACAGTGGTTTGAAATAAACTGTTTGACTGAAATGAATTGGCGTTCATGGGGCAAAAAAATTAATATAAGGAGTACAATATGATAGAAGTAATGTTAATGTTTGTATTAGGGTTGGTTATTTATAATAGTAAATTGTGGGAAGATGGAATGTGGGAAACCACTAAATCTAAATGGGTATATTGGAGAAGTAAATGAAAGTGCCTGATTTTATAAAGTGGGCAAAGTCAATGCAAAAAGAAGAGAATAGACTTATGCTAGTTAAGGGTGAAGAGTATACTGTCTCTGATGAAGATAAGTTTAAAAACTTTAAAAGCATTGCTGAACGAATGGGGTTAAGTGCAGAGCAAGTTACTATGATATATCTACTTAAACATATGGACTCTATTAGGAATTATATTCATACGGGCAAAGAATCAAGTGAAGAATCTATTATGGGTAGAATACACGATGCTAGAAACTACTTATTATTACTAGGTGGTATCATTGAGGAGCGTAATTCTGTCAAAAAATAAATTTGGATCAATTCAATGGGTCATAGATGCCTTATATAGTGATGTAAAGGAAAAAACCCATAGAAGGCCTAGGGAAACTGACGAAATACGGGCAGATAGAAACTTATCTTGGTGTCCTGGATGCAGTCGTAAATGGAATATGTATGAAGGTCGCTTATGGGCATCTACAGATATAAAATTATGGAAGGAAAAAGTATGTCCAAAATGCGATTCCCCTGCGAAATAAAAAACGGCAAATTAATTATTACAAATAGAGATGAATTTGATAATACTATTAGTAATTATAGTGGTAACTACTATCTTGAACTAACTGAAACGGGAGTAAGATCTTCACAGCAAAATAATTATTATTGGAAGATTGTAGATTTATTAGCAGAAGATTTAGGATACACTAACCAAGAAATGCATCAAGCAATCAAAGACCATTTTAATATAGATAGTACAAAAGTCTTAACTACAAAAGAATTTTCACAGTTTATAGAGCGTATAATTAGATGGGCAGCAATTGATTTAAATGTTGTAATTCCAGATGTTAAAACTCTTCTTCAATCTTCATAGAAACATCAAATACATCAGGTGCTACTTGAGTCATATTTAAACTATTTTGAGCAAATCTAGCAAATAAATAATCAGAATAATCACTACTTGTTTTATCTTGAGTAAATATAAAAGGAGTATGGTTGCCATTTGTTTTATTCCATAGGTCTTCAATTATACCTTCATCACTAGGTTGAAATTCGTTATAATTATCAGGCATTATATCTGTTGAATTTAGATAGCTAAACTTCATATCATATGACATTCTACCTCCATAAGCACCAAATGCATTATAATAAGTGTGAAAAGGGCTTTTATTAGAATCGCTTATATTTTTTCTGCCATAATTAGACATTGTAGAATATCTTTGCCCACCTAAAGATTCTTGAATATTAACGCTATCAAAAGCTATTGTTCTTTTTACATTTAAATCAGGGCTATGTGGCATATCATGGTATTGACCTAACAATATACATCCTATTTTTAAATTAGTAGTTGGATTAAATAAAGCACCCGCACCACTATCATCTCCATTTGTTGTACCTTCAAATTGGATACCCCAAAACCTATCTTGGACTCCTGTAAAACTTATAATTGTATGACCAGCTCCCCAACTGTCAGTTAAATCTGGGCCAATTAAATGATCTGCTGGGTCACTTGTTACTCCACCTACAACATTAGATATAGCTTGTTTGTTTGAAGCTCCCGCATGATTAACGGCTATAATCTCAGCTTTATCTGTAGCGTGGTCATCACTACTTACTCTAATTTTTGCATCAGCACCTACCATATTATGATTTAATATTGCTATAAAATCTACTTTAAAAGAAGTGCTTTTTAAATCAATCCATAGTTTTAAATGACCATCAGTATTGCCTGTTGTATTAAATTCAACTTGATTTAATGGTCGCATATCATATAGTTCATCAACAGTGCTACCACTAGATAAACTTATATCATCAGAGTTACTTGCTTGTATTCCATAATGACCTCCTACAGGGTCACGAGTTTTTAAAAAATTAACGTAGTCTACATAAAATCTTGGTGTTCTTATATTCATATTTGACATTATGATATTACTCCTATTTCTCTAGCTTTAAATTTTATTGATCCAACTGTTCTTGATATTGATGTAATCATAAAAACCATATTAGTAAAAGACTTATCAAACATTTTTACTGGGTACATATCGGTAAATTGAACAGTGTTACCAACATTAATATCAAAGTATTTTGGGTTTATTAACTCAGATGATATATTTAATCTAACTACCCCATTAATATTGTTATAATAACTATAGAAATCATCGTTAGGATTATTTGATGGGCTTGAAGGTATTTCTGGATATACATAAGCATCAAGTTTTATATCTTTTTTATTTTCTTTTGCATTAATAACATATTCTGCTTTTGAAGAAGGATTGGAGCAGTTCTGTAAAAATAAATATTTAGTGTTGCTTGGGTTTGGATGTTTTTGATAATTAATATCCATTTTAGTTACTATAGAGTTAAAAGAGTCTGGGTTTATATTAATATTTTTTAAATCATATTGAGATAATGTTAAATCTGTTGAAGTATAAGAGTCTTTTATAAATATGTATTCTGGTTGGTTTTGATCGCCTCTTCTAAATCTAAATATAAAACCACCTTCATATTGCAGTTTTTCTAATGTATGTGCTAAACTAGTAGGTTCTAATTGCCAATATCTAATTTTCCAATCTTTTGTATCGTCTAATAATCCATCATTTGCAGCATCACTACCATAACCAATAATTTGGTTTGTATTAGTTGGGTCAGAATCAACATCAAAACCAGCAAATCTATTCATTAAATCTAAATGTGCTTCATGTATTTCTGTAATATTATTACCCGCTAAGCCTACTATATTATGCTGTAATCCATTACCACCTGAATAAAAATACTCTGTTCTTGCTAATTGTTCATGGTCATCTTGAACATCATCATCATTAGAAAAAGCAGGCAGTTCAACTACATGGTAAAGTTGTAAAGAGTGTATTTTACATTTAAAATCTTCTTGGTTATATCCACTTAATCCAGTTCCAGATGGAGTTTGTAATTTTAAAAGCAAATTATCTGGGCACATTGCTCCTTGCCTATTATCTATTTTATTCCCTGCTGTTAAGCCTAAAGCTATACCTCCGCTATACGTACTATTAGAGCCTGTTCCACCTCTTATAACAGTATCATAAAACCTTGCATAATTTCCAAAAGAATTATAATCTATTAAATCATCATTACTAGAATCAAATTGATTTGAAAAAGCATCCCAATTTATTTGCTGTTCAGTTCCTAAACTCCCATCAGTAGCTTCCACAGATATTCTAGCTAAATAATAATATACATACTCTAATGTAAATCTTTTTTTAGGTGTTTGTACCATTAAATAATATGTATCTAAAGTACTAACATCAAAAGATTTTGATGCAAACACTGTATCATCTAATACATTATTAGGTTTCCATTTAAACATATTTTCTTGATTATCAAAGTAAGTTACACTTCCTCCGTATTCAGGGTCAGTAACTTCTGTAGTAATATAACCAGCAAAAGCACTATTTTTCCAATCACCACTATTATCTTTTGCTCTAATTCTTGAACTTAAAATATTTAAACCACTATCATCTAATGTAGTGCTTGTTCCAGAATCAACTCTGTTAGAAGTATCTGTAAATATTTGACTATGTAACCTTAACGGAGTAAACTGTGCATTAAAACCATCTACATGATTATGAATAAATGAATTATCACTTGCTACATACGCTCTAGGCATTAAAGTCCATATAAAATTACTAGATATTTGTAAAACTGGAACAGGGAAAACAGTTCCCATAACTCCATATGCTTGATTACTGCTATTAGTATCAGCACCTCCAGTAAAATCTCCATAAACAACAGGCTCATATATGTTATGTAAAGGATGTTTTACTTGAGGAGATGAAATATTATCCCAAGGATTAAATGATTTTAATGATATAGATATAGAATTTCCACTTGTAGAAATATCAGATGTTCTAAAACATCCAATTAAAGTTGGAGTACCATCATTTATTTGAGAATATACTTTTACACTATAATTTAAATACACATTTGTACCAAATAATTCTTCAGATATTAATTTATTTTTATATTTAAAATCTGGAATATCAATATTAATGTTAGACCGACTACTTTTAGAGGTTGATAAGTCAATTGATTCTCTTATTGAGGGCTGATTAGTAACAACACCATGATAGTAATTACTATTGTATACTGTATCTTGAAAAGAAAGATGTAACTCTGAGTTTTCATAAGAAGCCCCATAAATTTTACCACTTTGATTATTTATAAAATCAGTTGCTCTTTTATTATTGTTAAATTTATAATAAGCTACTAAATCATCTAGTCTTACTTCAGTAAAATTTATATAATTACCGCTATTATATAAAGAATTAACATTAGCTTGATTTAAAAATACATTATAAACTGCTAAGTTTTTTAATTTAAACCTACCATATGCATCAGTGCCAACTACTTCTCTACCGATATAGGCAACTCCATTAGGGCTATAGCTTGGAGCATTATCATCAGAAGTCCCAGAATTAGTTACATTGCCACTAGCATCTCCATTAATCCAAATTTTACAATTAGAATTTCTATCTACTATGGAAGACTCAAAATTAGTTCCAATAACTACAAAATACCATTTATTTGCCTCAAGTGCAGTACCACTAGTCATAGTTTCCCTGTTAGATTCTCCAGCTCCAGCAGCATCACCCCAAGTGATTGCTATTTTATTATCAGATCCTTTAGCAATTAAAATACCTGAATAATTAGAATCTTGCGAGTTATTATAGAATATATCTTCTTGCGTACCTAAAACTGGAAAATTAATCCAAAAAGCTATTGAGCCATTACTTGATACGCTAATAGGAGAAGTACTTGTCGTACCCCCTAAATCAATATAATCATTAACCCCATCAAAATTAAGGTATGAATCTTGATTATAAAAATCAAATAACCAATTTTCTTTTATATTTGATCCAACTGACATTAAGCTAATCCTTGATTAACGCTTTTATTAATTTCTGGTATTAAAATATCTCTTACAAACCCTCTTGTTCCAATTATATGACCTCTTATATTTACAGTAACGTTACTACTACCAGTGGCATTCATTTGTGCTAAATTTTCTAAACCTATTGATTGTACAGCATTTCTAGACATTACAAACTCTCCTTTTTCAGCTTCAATTAATGTACCACCTTGAGAATGCCTATTACCGCCTACTTCACCACCCTTTTCAAACTTTTGAGCAGCGGTAAAAGCAGCAACAGCGGCTGTAACCCCTAACACATATGGAGCTCCTTTTGCTAAAGTTTTGGCTAAAGCTCCTGGGCCATAATAAGTAGCAATCTTAGCACCATCTTTCATTGCTTCAGACCCTGTTTTTTTGTTTTGAGCTTTTTGTAAAGCGTGTTCAATTAAAAAAGATTTAATTTGCTCTTTAATCATTTCTCCAAGAAATCTAATAGTAGACTCTAAAATAGCTCTTTTAATTGCTTTTTCAGCATCTAAAAAATTTGCATCTTTATCTAACATACTATCTACAAAAGCATCATAAGAAGACATTGTTGCTTGATAAATTAAATTCTTTTCTTCTAAATGTTGTTGAGATAACTCTGATTGCTGACCTTGAAACCATTTTTCTAATGCAATTTCATTTTCTTTACCAGTTAAAAGTTTTGCAAATTTATCTTTTTCTAGTTGTAGTTGTTGTAATTGAAAATTTAAATCGTCTCCAAATACTTTTTGCCTAGCACTATTAATCCTATCTTGATGTTGTTTATTTAATGCCTCTATTTTATCATTGCTTTTTTTCTTTATTTCTTCTTTTTTACCTGCTAACCATACATCAATTTGAGCTTGTTGCTCTGCACCATCTAATAAACTTTTAAAATATATTGCTTGATCATCTAATGTCTTAAATTGATGGTGTTGATTATTTTTAAAAATAGTATCTAAAGCATTTTTTCGTTCTTTAATTAACTTTTCTTCATCTCTTACTTGTTTAGCTTTTGCTTTAATTTCATCTTTAATATTTTTAATATCTTGTTTATCGGCTTCTTTTTTGTCCTTTTTTTCTTTTTCTAACGCCGCTATAATTTGAAATTCTTTTTCAAGCATATCAATAAGTTTTGGGTGATTTTTTACAAATTCTTTATCAAGTTTTAATTTTGCTATTTCAAAATCACTTACACCCATTAAAGCTGCTTTTTTTAATATTAAAGATTTTATTTCACTACCTATTCCTTTAACATTATTTTCTAATTGTTCTTTATTTCTTTTTTGTGCTTCCGTTAAGATATCAGTTGTTACAGCTAATGCATCAGATTCTTTTTCAAGTAATGCAATTTCTTCTTTTAAATTATCGGCATGATCTGTTAAGTCTTCAAACTCTTGATTTGTTTCTCCCATGTGCAACTTTGCCATTAATGCAACTATAAGACCTATTGCAGCTGATATTCCACCAGTTGCTAAAGCAGTTGAGAATGCAAGTTTCATCATTGCAATATTTACACCTAAAACAGCTATTTTATAAGCACCGAATGAACCAGCTATACCTATAACAGCACTTGTCATATTTTTCATGTCATTAACATCAATTGACTTTGCTAACTTGCTTACAGCTATAGCCGCTTCTTCTGCTTTTGGAGTAAAAAAGTCACCAATTTCTGCGGTAAGATTAGCTATATCTGCTGACATTTCTTGAAAATTATGTCTAGCTGTTCTAACTTCTGGTGGTAATTTAGAAATTTTATCTTTAGCAGCTTCCATAGTAGCATTTAAAAATGCTTGTTTTCTTTCCATAACTGTTAAATCA
>Ga0222716_10000361_pt1 | contig 38619 bp, 56 predicted proteins | sample C33_13DmetaG_FD_165044 | JGI IMG/M metagenome (GOLD analysis project Ga0222716, IMG submission 165044) | Estuarine water microbial communities from San Francisco Bay, California, United States - C33_13D | ecosystem: Environmental > Aquatic > Marine > Unclassified | place: USA: California... | reverse complement strand
GTCATTTGTTTCTATGATACTATTTAGTCTTTTTTCTAATTGCTCTTTTAACATTTGTTTTCCTCTTGATTGGTTTCTTAGGGGCTAGTGCTTTCTTAAAAAGCTTACCGTATGCTTTACGGACTTTCTCTAACCATTTATTAATCATGTTCATTGTCTTTATTCTCCTAGTCCTTTTTCGGACTATCCTCGGCTTTCTTCTTCTTACCGAATATTTTATCCCAGTTATCTCTGTAGTCTTGTGTGTAAAAGCCGGGTCTAGGATTAGCACCTTTGCTTCCGTGTGAGTTCTTATAGATTGGAGACGTAAATGTAACTGGCTTGTTGTTGCTGCCTATTTGTTTACCCATAATCTTTCTCGTTTATACATTTACTCCATTCTTCTGCTATTATTTCTTCTGGATAAGGAGTATAATGAATGGCTTTACACTTTTCAAATTGTTTACGCCAGTCAGTAGGATTGTACTTATCGTTCCATTCTTTTTGATTTGTATCAGGAATTATCTCAACTATAGGAGTTTGAGCACATCCCGATAACAAACACAAGACTATTAATTTTTTTACCATTTAACTTTGTTAGCCCAGTAAGCTGCAGACAACACACCTCTTTTAATATTTTTACCGTGCCTAGCTTTAAATGATTTTTTTCTTGCTTTATCTTTAGCAGTCTTAGGGTTTTTACCTGCACCACTCACACCTTGTTGTCCAAACCTAATAGTCTTAATGGTACTGCCGGATTTAGCAACAACCACATGAGACTTGGTAGGATGATTAGGAGTACGCTTGGGCTTGTTGTAACCACTTACTCCTGCTCGTTTTAATCTTCCGTCTTTTTCTTTACCCATTAGTGTGTTATCCTTTCTTCTTCTTTTGGAATTGTATTCATGTGTTCATCATCACTATCATCAATGTAAATACTATCGAGCTCCCCAACAACAACCAAGTGATTCTGAGCTGCAGCAAGTTCCGCTTTCTCAAACGTTGAAGCAATAATGTTAGGTCCTGCAAACGTTGTCCCATATGCTTCTATCTCAGTCAGAAATATCTTCATAGTCAGCCTCTGTAATGTTAATTGCCTTTTTCTCTGGAAGAATAAATATTCCACCACCAGCATTATGATTAACATCTATCCGGTCTGTCTTACCAACCCCTACACGATCTAATATGGTCTGTGCAGCTTGTAACTTATAGTTAGCTTGAGGTACAGGCTTATCTGACTTCAAAACCTCTATAATCTTGAATGCTGCTGTAGGGGCTTCCCTTGCAAGTACGTTCTGTGCTAAATCTACTACTTCTTCTTTTAATGATTGTAATACTTGATAGTGATTGCCTGAGTAACCTGCAAGTTCGGCTGACTTTTTAAAGTTACCTCCTGTGTCCACGAGGTGACCTAAGAATGCTTCTTGTTTTTCTGTGAGTTTTCTGTCCTTTGTTTCAGGCAGATAGTTATTGCTCATGTCTTTATTATAGTATCGTTTGTAAAGTTTGTCAAGTGTTATGAAGTTTTTTTATGTTATTTCATAAAAGGTCTTGACAAATGCGAAATAAATGTGTACAATGGGATTGTTAGGTTCCCCCGGGTTATATATACATACAACACCCCACCCTAGTCGTTCCAGACTAACCCTAACATCCAATAACATCCAAACTATTGACTGCCTATTAGAGAGAAACTATATCGCTTATAGGGCTTTTAAAGTTTATTCAATATTATATATCAATCCCTTATAAAACTTTGTAAAGTTAGGGGGCTGGTTAATGTTCTAAAATCCCTAGAAATGTATATGTTTTATATATATATAGGGGTACCCCCCCTGTACCTCCTGCCTACCCCTACATACTCTATAACCTCTACAACTTTTCTAATAACCTTCACTACGTTCAGCATTAAAGCGGGATTTCAAAGTCTTATCTAATGGGACAGGTGCCCCGTTTAAACGTACTCTATAACTGGGAAAGCGATTTCAAAGTTACTCTATAAATGCGACAGTTGTTCTATAATTACAACGCCTTTTCAAAGTCATTTTCTAGTTAATATAACCAAAAGTTATGTATATTGAATAATAATTATAATTAATCTACTCTAAAACACGCTATAACCTCGACACCTTATACAAGGCTCTCAGCTCGTCTCTAAGGCACTATCTAATATTCTTAAGGTTTAGTACCTATTTTTGCTAAGCTCGATTTTAGCCCATAGTTATCCACAACTTATCCACAAGTAAATTAATGCAATTATTTGCACTAATTCGCTTGACATCAACTCTATAATTTTTAATAATAGGTACTAATTAAATAACGTCCTTTATTAAGGACATAACCAAAAGGTGAAAATATGATGAAGCAATTAGAAGTAAAAAAAATAACGAGGGAAACATGGCTTGAACAAGCGACAGAGTTATTGAATACTGAAGTATTTAATCGAGCAGGTTTAAACGTCCCCAATGATGTCAAGGTATCTTGTGGCTTTCCTCTAGGTGTTCGAGCTGGTAGCAAACATATGGCAATAGGCGTATGTCATCCTCGAAGCCATTCAACAGGTGGAGTCAATGAGATATTCATTAATCCAAATCAAGATGACTCTTTAAGGGTGCTTGATGTTTTAGCCCATGAATTGATTCATGCTATAGATGACTGTCAAGACGGACACGGGTCTAAGTTTAGAAGCATGGCTCTAGGTATTGGGCTTACTGGTAAAATGACAGCCACAGTAGCAGGTGCAGAGCTTGAAGAGAAACTGAAAGATATTCAAGTCAAGCTGGGCGATTATCCCCATTCAGAGGTTAAGATGCACAAGAAAAAGCAATCAGCGAGAATGTTAAAGCATGTATGCGAGTTAGATTGTGGGGCTAGTTGCTATCAATCAGCTAAGCAGTCTGATGAGAATCCCATGTTATGTTCTAACTGTTCAGAGTTAGATGATGACGGATACATGGAAAAAGTCTACATGGTACAGGCTTAAATAATTAACGGGGGTTTAAACGCCCCCATAACTGGAGGAATAAAACAATGGAAACATTATCAGAGACACTAGCAGAATTAGATATTTTCGAGGGTGAAGAGATCGAGTTAAGCTAGACTAACACCACCAATAACAAGCTCCTTAACTGGGGCTTTAGGTGGTAGAAACATAACAAACTAAAGGAGGTTTCTAAAATGAGTAGACAAGATGATTATCAAGAATTATATGACAACTACAAAACCACCACTAAAGAAGAAGATAGATTCTTTTGCAGTGAAGAACTTTTTGATATGTCAGAACTGTTCGATATGTGGGTAATAAAAAGTGCCTTATCACAAATAACCCACCCATATAATTTAACATGGTGGCGAGGTAAATCATTGTGGTATATATGCGAAGTATGTAGACAAAGCCAAGCAGGGTATAACAACGACCAAGCAACAGCACAACAAGAAGAGAGGGACATTGACGGATAGATAACACCACGTTTAAACAGCCTCATTTATTTGGGGCTTTCGTGGAAAAAACTATTGACAATCATGCAAGAGTATGGTTCAATATAAAAACTAACAGAACCTTAGGAGGTTTATAAAATGACAAAGAAAGATTATATAAAAATTGCTAAATTAATTAGTGATATATCTGATAATAAAACAATGGCTATTGAGGGAGGTACTTTAGTGGTTAAGTTAGCTACAATTTTTCAAGAAGATAATCCTAAATTTAATAGGGGTAAATTCTTTGATGCTTGTATGGTAAATGTGGAGGACGTTTAAACATGGTTAAAACAATTAATGTATACGAGTTCATAACTGAGTTCGAGGCTAGAAGACCTAACCAATTCACACGCCAAGGGCTTGAAGCTTTGTTTGAATACTTAGCAGAATATGACGAGGACATAGAGCTAGACGTTATTGCTTTGTGTTGTTCCTTTGCAGAGTATCACAGCCTTGAAGAGTTTCAAAGCGATTACGGGGATGACTATATTTATGAGTCTATAAATCAGATAGCAGAACAAACAGCAGTCATTCAAATAAATGATGACAGCTTTATCATAGAACAATTTTAAGGAGGACGTTTAAACATGATGCCACATATTATAACAGGTGTCTTTATAATCTTTGCAATCGCTATAGCTTTTGTGATGGAGAGATAAAAAAGGTACAGATTTTACTCTAAAATTCTAAAGACTTCTAAGCCTTTGATAATTGTGTCAAGGGCTGAAGTCGTTTAAATATTTACAAGCTCTTAGAGTGGACGAGAGGAGACGAGAGAGGGTGTTTAAACGCAGTCATTTAATTACAATTTAAGAGGGTAAAAATTGGTAGTGTTTAAACGCTTGTCAAGGTAAAAAAAATTAATTTAATTATTTTTAATTTAGTTATTGACAAGCGATTAAAAGTATGGCTTAATTACAAAATAAAAATTGAGGACTATTAATATGAAAATAAAAAGAGTAAGTAAATATACATTCGACAAGGACGGACACCCTATTAATAAGAGAGGGAAAAGATTGACGAATAAAATTACAGCTACGTTTAAACACTCTCCGAATAATGCAGGGTCAAGAGTAGACTGGATTCATTTTGAAAAGGAGGAGGTTGTAAAATAATTTAAAAAAGTGCTTGACATTTTTTTAGATTCGTGTATATTGAAACAATAAATAAATAAAGGAGTTATATTATGAAAGGATTATTACAAACAATAGTAGGCGAGGCAGTGGAGAGAGGATACTATTATGGTATTGACTGTGGCGAGGGTTATGAATTTACGAGTGAGTATTTTTTCCAACACCCAACGCAGGACTTAGACTTACTGTGCAATCAAAAACCTGAGGATGAGTACATAGGTATGGATAACCTTGATGAGGGTCATATCTTTTTCTTTACCAAGGAACAAGCAGATCGTTTAAACAATGCAGTAGGTAAGGTCAAGTTCGACCATGAGATATGGAAGAGTGAGGAAGAGGAAGACAACGGAGACTACTATGAAGGGTGGATAATGTGGTCTAACTGGAATGACGGAGTGGAAAGAGTGTGCGATTATACCACAAACTTAGACGACTTGATAGGGTTGAGAGAGACGACTGACAAGTGGGAAGAAATGGTTACAGAATTTACAAACAAATTATAAGGAGGGTGTATGAAAGGATTACATTTTGCAGATGAGCTACATAAAATATCTGATATGTTAAGATGTAGCGAGGATAGTTTTTTATATTCTTACAGTTATTTAACAGAAGAAGATTATAAATCTACCCACGATTACATCATAGAGGTTATGAAAAAACATTACCAAGATAATAATATTAAGGCTGATGTTGAAACTTATAAGGAGTACATATGAAATTCTATAGTAAAGAAAACTGTTATGATGCTTTGAAAGAAGCTGACATATCAACAGCTTGTCTACTGGATGACGTTGCAGTGAACCAAAGCAGTGAGATAAACCTAGAGGAATTGCAAAAAGATATAGAACATATTCTAAATCAAATACAAATAGCTCTCGATTATATTGAGAACGTTTAAACGGAGTAAGATATGGAGAACGATATAACAAATATAAGATACGTTGAGATGACCTACGATCACACAATCACCTTTGATATAGAGGAGATAGCTAACGCTAATAACTTTCTTACGAGAGATATCGAAGAGGTAGAGTGTGGTAAGTGGGCTAAACTAAAGATCACTTTGAAAGATGGTAGGGTTATAGAAGAGGACGGATGTTTCTATAATGCTATCCCCGATTTAAAGTGGGCAGATAGAGAAGCTTTTTATGATGGAAGTTATAATGAACTTGTTTAATTGTTGCACAATTGTTACATAACTGTAACACAAATGTAACATTCGTATGGTTAAATAGATTTTGTAGTTAGGAGTGAGCCTTTATAAAATCCCACTGAGTGTAGTGTTAAGGCTAAAAGTAAATGAGAACTAAACCACCATGCACTAACTACAAATTGAATGGTGCTGACGAGATTCACGAGGTCAGTTAAATGAGACTTGTTAAATACTCAAGCCATTCACAGTTGCTAGACCTGTAAAACTAGCACCTAATTTATAACGGAGGAATGATATGAGTAGAGTGTATGACACTTATTGTGAGACTAGAGATAGTATCTATATTGCAATGGGAGATGCAGGATTAAGTGAGGGACTGTTTAAACAACTTCACAATGAGCAGGGCAGAGATGCTGTTGCTTATGTTATAAGAGGACAACTAAACAAAGAGCCAATCTTTTTTGATGAAGCTCTTGATCAAATAATAAAGGAGGTAAATGATGAGTATAATATTTGAACAAGAACGACAAGACGAGGTGCGAGATTTGGTGCATGAGTTATGGCAGTTAGATTCGAGACCTGATCTTGAGGACGACTGCGTTGAGTATGCTTATGGTAGGTATGATGAACTACCCGTGTATCAATCAATCATTGCGTTTCTATCTAGTCATTGTGGACAGGCTCTATCTAACCAAGACCTAGAACACATGGCAAAAGAAACTAACTTGTAACATGATTTGCTTTTTAATTAAAAGTATGTTATACTCTACTAAAATTAACAAAGCAAATAACAAAATATATTTATTAATTATTATTTAAATAAAAGGAGAAAAGAATTGAGAGATTATATTAAAGAAGCTATAGATAATTACTATGATAGTCAACCTTTAAAGGGTACAAGACCTAATGAGTTTGATTATCTAGTGGATAAGGATGTTAAAAAAATGGAGGAAGAATATGATTCAATATCAAAATCAAAAAGTAACAGCTAAGACCTATGCTAAACACCAAGTATCAGATTACTTGATGAGGTTGTTTGATGATCCTAATGTTCACATGGATAAAGACTTTGAAAACTTTACACCTAAAGAACAAGAAGAAATACTTAGACAGGTTAGTTTGTTTGAAGACAGAATCCATAAACTACTAGGGGTATCGTTTAAACAGATCATAAGCTCTAGTAATTTTACAAAGGCTATATAACAGGAGGTTAGTTATGGAATTTATGTTAGCAGTAGTGGGTGTAGTTTTAGTTTTATCAATGACAACTTTGTATATGTACTTGGTTGATGATGAGAAGATAGAACCACATGTACCATCTAATGCACAGCGTGGAAACTTTTGGGATGCAGAGACTAAAAAGTTTTACAAATGGAATGAGTTAATGGAACTTAAAAAAGAGAGGGAACAAAATGACACAGCATGATGAAGCTGTTGAACAGCAACGAGAGATACTTGAGCTAGAAAAACAAGCCAAACAAATTGTAGCTGTTGACACAAGGTACAAGGATGGGTTATGGTATAAACAAACTGTTGACTATGTTGATGGTCGAAGGGTTACAGAGTACAGAGACAAACGCAAAACAACCATAGAGGAGAATAGGTATGGCGAAGACGTGGAATAAATCAAAACATAACTCTGCTACTAAACAAGGTGGCAAGAAGACAAGTCAAGGTAGAGGTAATGTTAGCACCTCCACCATGAACAAGAACAAGAAAGCTAACTTAAAAAAATATCGAGGGCAAGGTAAATGAAAGAGAAAATGATAACAATTAAAGTTCCTGAGTCTAGACTTAAATGGATTAAGGAAGAATACAAACTAGCCAAGTGGGGAGTCAATGGTTTGTTTGAGTATGGTGGTATGGATATCAAAGAAGCACATGCATTAGCAGATATTCTTTGTCATGTTAGTGAAGTGTTTCAACTTGAGGATGAGTGATGAACATATTTTATTTCGATGAGTGTCCGACTATATCAGCAGAAGCACAACCCGATAAGATGTTAGTCAAGATGCCACTGGAAACAGCACAGATGTTATGCACAGCACACCGAGAACTAGATGGTGATGAGTATGCAGATGCTAGTGGACTTTACAAACGTGCATATTGGAATCATCCGTGTACTATATGGGCTAGAGAATCTAGCTCTAACTACTCATGGTTGTATCAACATTTCCTAGCACTAGGCTTGGAGTATGAGTACAGATATGGTAGGAAACATGCAAGTGTTGTCAAGCTAGAAGAACCATTGAGTAAGATGCCCGACAACATTACACACACAAGTATGACAACACTAGCACAGGCTATGCCTGAGGAGTATAAAAATGAGGATGCTATTGTTGCTTATCGTGATTACTGCGTTAACGAAAAACACTATGCCAAATGGGAACGCAATAGAACTAAGCCTACTTGGTGGACAACACAGGAAGCTGTTTAAACATTTTAAAATTAAGTATTGACAAGAGTTTCTATCCATGTTATAATGGCACCTTATGTATTTAAAAGAAAGAGGACAGTACGACACAGAGATTTTAACTCGTGATGAGTATAGAAAATTTGGTGAGTACCTAACTGCAAACAACCTAAACATTGGGCACGTTGTTGAAAAGTTAGATGATACATTCAAGGTAACATTATCTAGTACACCTCTTACCTTTTGGGAGGAGATACTAACTGAGATTAGAACTCTTGATTAAGCATACTAAGGGACAGCCCTCAAATGTAACTTCCTTTAGTCCTTGGTATTCGACAGAAGTCGAGCAAGTTTTCGGTGCTTTGTGCAATAAGAACCGACTCCGTTTAAACACACTTAAAATTAATTTAAAAAACTACTGTACTTTTTTATTAAAGTATGTTATAATGCACACACTTAATACAACAAAGGAGGAAACTTATGTATGAGTATGTAGAAGGAAAGGCAATGTGGGCTAACGTCACTACGCCTAACACTAGGTTCGGTGACCCTAAATATCAAATCACCGTGTTGACTGATAAAGAAACAGCAGAGAGATTAGAATCTGTTGGACTTTCTCAAGTAAAAGATAGAGCTGGTAACTTCAAGTATGAAGAACCTGCGTTTTCTTTTAGTAGGAAAGTTGAGGTTGCTGGTAGAACAAACACTGCACCTAAGTTAGTTGATGTTGATGGTAATCCAATGGATGTTTCTGTTGGCAATGGTTCTGATGTTAAGGTAAAGATTAAACCTTACACAGGAAAGTATGGTACGTTTGCTGAGTTGATAGCTGTTAAAGTTGATAACCTAGTAGAGTATACTGAAGCTGATACAGATAACGAGGAGTTTTAATTATGATTATTAGTATTAACAACGATGATGGAACTACATCTTATGATGTCAACAACATCAACGATGATACTGTAAAGCAAGAAGCTACTGTTATAGTACAGAAAGTAGGTAACTTACAAGTTATCATAGAAGCTTTAGACTTTGCAAGTCGTACACATCGTGCTAACTTAGAAGAACTTCTAAAAGATAGAGAGGAAGCAATCGTTGAAACAGAACCTGCTCGTAATGAGAAAGGTCAGTTCGTTGGCGATGACCCTGAGACTATTGAGGATGAATCAAAGGTAGCTAGTAAGTCAGATAAATAATAACCATTAGTGAGGGCTAATATGGAAAACAAAACTTGGCATAAGTTACATCAACCATGTCCACTTTGTAAGAGCAGTGATGCTGTAGGAATCAATGAAGATGGTTCAGCAAAGTGTTTCAGTTGTGGAGAATTTATGCCTAACTATAATAATTCATGTGAAGGAAAAGATATGGTACAACAAACAACAACAAATCAAACAACGTTTAAACAACCTGATAACTTAGATACAGGTACTTTCTCTGCACTAACTGATAGACGTATCTCTCAAGGTACTGCTACAAAGTATGGTGTAAAGGTTGTACATGATCTACAAGGTAAGGTTACTAAACACATGTATCCATATTATAATGGACATGAGATTTCTGCTACAAAAATTAGAAACGTTGAGAAGAAAGATTTCTTTGTCAATGGTTCTTACAATGAGACAGGATTGTTTGGTCAGCAGTTGTTTAAGAGTGGCAAGTATGTCACCATAACCGAAGGGGAGTGTGATGCTATGGCAGCTTACGAACTACTTGGTAGTAAGTGGGCTGTAGTATCCATTAAGCGTGGTGCACAGGGAGCAGTCAGAGATATTAAAGAAAGCTTAGAGTTCTTTGATGACTTTGAAAATGTTATCGTTGCTTTTGATAATGATAAGGCAGGTAAAGAAGCATCAGTTAAAGTTGCGAGACTGTTTAAACCCGGCAAGGCTAGGATACTCACACTTCCCAATGGCTTCAAAGACCCGAATGAAATGTTACGAGATAACAAGCACAAAGATTTTGTTGAATCGTGGTGGGCTAGTAAAGTTTACACACCCTCAGGTGTCATCAATGTTACTGAACAACGTGAGAAGTTTCATAATCGTGAGAAGAAACAAAGCATCCCATATCCTTATGAAGGACTAAACAAAAAGCTTTATGGCTTGAGACAGGGTGAGCTTGTAACTCTTACAGGTGGAACAGGACTTGGTAAGTCTAGTGTAACCAGAGAGATAGAGCATTGGCTTGTGAAACAAACACAGGATAATGTAGGTATCATAGCATTAGAAGAAGACTGGAGACGTACCATTGATGGTATACTTTCCATTGAAGCTAACGCTAGGTTATACATTGACCAAGAACGTGAGAAGTTTTCTAAAGAAGAACTTGATAAGATGTTTGACATGTTATATGATGGTGATAATAAAAACAGAGTGTGGGTTCATTCCCACTTTGGCACCAACGACATTGATGATATCTTTACTAAGCTTCGGTTCATGATTATTGGATGTGACTGTAAGTGGGTTGTTGTAGATCACTTACACATGTTAGTCAGTGCGGTACATGAAGGTGATGAGAGACGTGCTATTGATTCTATTATGACTAGACTAAGAAGTTTAGTTGAAGAGACAGGTGCAGGGATTATCCTTGTATCTCATCTCAGACGTGTCGATGGTAACAAAGGACACGAGAACGGAATTGAAGTTAGTCTCTCTCATCTACGTGGCTCTAACAGTATTGGTCAGCTATCAGATTGTGTTATTGCATTAGAACGTAACCAACAATCAGACGACCCTGATGAAGCTAGGACAACAAGACTACGTATACTTAAATCAAGATATACTGGTGACGTAGGCATGGCGGCTCGAGTTATCTATGATGCAGAGACAGGTAGATTAACAGAGCTAACGGATGAGGACATAGAGTTTGACCCGTCAGCAGATGAGGCATTTTAATTATGGATTTAGTATTTGATATTGAGACAGATGATCTACAAGCAACACTTGTACATTGTATTGTAGCTCAAGATGCAGAGACAGGTGAGATATTTAAATTCCCTCCTCATAAATTAGAAGACGGGTACAAGTTTCTTGCAACAGCAGACAGGCTTATTGGACATAACATTATTGGTTTTGATATACCTATGGTGAAGAAGTTCGGCGGTGTTGATCTCAGCAATAAAGAATTAATAGATACTCTTGTATTATCAAGGCTGTTCAATCCGAACAGAGACGGAGGTCATAGTCTAGGAAGCTGGGGCTTTAGACTTGGACTATCTAAGATTGAGTTTGAAGACTACTTAAATTATTCTAATGAAATGTTAGACTACTGTGTCCGTGATGTTACTTTGAATACTTTAGTATACAAAAACTTACGTAATGAATCAAAGGGATTTAGTAAAGGATGTATTGAACTAGAACAATCTATCGCTGGTATTATAAAACAACAAGAAGTAAATGGATTTAAGTTTGACATGCAATCTGCACTAGTTCTTTTGGCAGAGTTAAGAGAAAAGAAACAACAGATAGAAGACGAAGTTCACGCTACGTTTAAACCTAAGTGGGTGGATACTAAACTAGTTACGCCTTACATTAAGAAAGACGGTGATCTTTCTAAACGTGGTCTTACCGATGATGAATATGCAAGGTGTTTAAACACTATGAACTATGAACCATTTATGAGACAAACGTTACAAGACTTTAATCTTGGTTCTCGTAAACAGATAGGAGAATATCTTATAGACTTTGGTTGGAATCCTGAAAGGTTTACACCTACAGGTCAGCCGATTGTTGATGAGAAAACGCTATCAGAGGTTACACATATACGTGAAGCTAAACTTATAGCAGACTTCTTATTGATACAGAAACGAATAGCACAGGTTGATTCATGGGTTAGTTCTGTTAGAGATGATGGTAGAGTCCATGGATTTGTTATACCTAATGGTGCTATTACAGGCAGGATGACTCACCGAAATCCTAATATGGCTCAAGTCCCTTCGGTTCATAGCCCATATGGTAAAGAGTGTAGGTCTTGTTGGGTTGTTGATGATGGCAATGTTTTGTTAGGTGTGGATGCCAGTGGGTTAGAGCTACGTATGTTAGCACATTATATGGATGATGAAACTTATATTAAGGAGATATTAGATGGAGATATACACACAGCTAATCAAAAAGCTGCAAAACTTAAATCAAGAAATCAGGCAAAAACATTCATCTATGCACTCATGTACGGGGCGGGAGATGAAAAGCTTGGTAAAGTGGTCGAAGGAAATACGACAGATGGTAGACGAGCTAGAGAATATTTCTTCGATAATAACCCTGCATTTAAATCTCTTAGAGATAGAGTTACAAGAGCGGCTAATAAAAAATTCCTTAAAGGACTAGACGGTAGGAAACTTTATATAAGAAATAGTCATGCGGCTTTGAATACTTTATTACAAGGAGCAGGTGCTATTGTTATGAAGAAAGCGTTAGTTATATTAGATGATCTTTTAAAACTAAACACTATACAATATAAGTTTGTTGCTAACATACACGATGAATGGCAGATAGAAGTCAAAGAATCTCAAGCAGATTTTGTAGGGGAGTTAGCTGTAAAAAGTATTATAGAAGCAGGAGAACATTTTAATCTACGTTGTCCGATGGATGGCGAATATAAATTAGGGAGGGACTGGAGTGAAACACATTAAAGAACACTGTACTATTTGTAATGTAGAACTGACAGATGATAACTGGTCAGCATCTTGGAAAAAAAGAAATATAAAAAATTGTACAGCGTGTAGTAAGAACAACAATAATAAAAGTAATCCACGAAACAATCCACAAAGAATGTTTGTTAATGGTAAGTACATACCAAAATCTCATCCTTTGTATAAAGCAGGAAACTTTAAAACTTTTGAAGATGCAGCCTTTAGTTCATTGTCTAGATACACTACGTCTTCAGAAGGAGAAGTATATATCATAACTAATCCTGCTTGGAAAGGCTGGATTAAAGTTGGTATGGCTATTGATTCTGAAGATAGATGTAAAGGTTACCAAACATCTAGTCCTCTTAGAGATTTTAAATTAAAGTTTAAAAAATACTTTGATGATAGACGAACTGCTGAACAAACAGCCCATACCTTATGTGCTAAGAAAGCAGACAAACGTAAAGGTGAATGGTTTAAGTTAGATATAAAGATAGCAAAAGATATAATAAATAACATGGAGGTCGTTTAAACATGGCTAAATCAAAGAAAACTCTTGACACACTGGTCGAAGATATATATAATAAGATAGGTGTACTTGCTGATGGTGAGCATATTGACTTAGACGAGGACACCATTGAACAGTTTGGAGAATCCATGAAAGAGATTCTTTATAACTGGTCACATCCTGAACCACGTGGTAAGTCTACTCTTCGTATGTCTAATATAGGGAAGAAAGAAAGACAACTATGGTTTGACATGAAGACTGAAGGTACTCCTGAAAGGATGCCACCCTCTTTATTTATTAAGTTTTTATACGGGCACTTGCTTGAAGAGATTGTATTGTTTCTAATAAAGTTATCAGGACACACAGTAACTAATGAACAGAAAGAAATAACAGTCTCCGGTATTAAAGGGCACATGGATTGTGTTATTGATGGTGAGGTTGTAGATATTAAGACAGCTTCAGGTTTTGCCTTTAAGAAGTTTAAAGATGGAACACTAGCAGAGAACGATATCTTTGGGTACATGGCTCAACTTGCAGGATATGAAGCAGCAGAGGGCACTAGTAATGGTGGGTTCTTAGCTTTAAATAAAGAGTCAGGTGAGTTAGCTTTATACAAGCCAGATAACTTTGACAAGCCTAACATCAAGAAGAAAATAAGAGATGTTAAAGCAGCAGTAAAGCTGGACAAGCCGCCTAATTTATGTTATAATCCTATACCTGATGGCAAGTCTGGTAACATGCAGATACCTAGAGAGTGTGTGTATTGCAGACATAAGTTTGAATGTCATAAAGATTCTAATGAAGGTAAAGGTTTAAGAGTATTTAAATATTCTAATGGGCTAAGATACTTAACTCAAGTACCTAAAGTTCCTAATGTCATAGAGGTGACACAAGTATGAGTGGTAAAAGATCAAAGCAGCTAAGAAGAAAAGCAGAAGACTTACTCATTGAGTGGATTAGAACTATGGTTCCCGATGGAGAAGACCCTAACAGAATCAAGAGACAAAACCTAGATGAGTTTCTACCTACGCAAACACATATCTTTGCAGGTGGACAATTTAGAATGAGTGCTTATACTTTAAAATGGTTTTATAAAAAAGTAAAGTGTAACCCTAACATAACACTGGAGAACATCAATGCCTAAAAGAGTACCTCGTAAACCGAGACCAAAGAAGACTGGAGTACCCAAAGGATATGATAGCAAGTGGGAAGCTAATCTACACGAAACTATTTTACAAGATTGGAAACACCACTATGAGTCTATTAAGTACATCATTAAAAAAGATTATGAAGTAGACTTTGCTAAAACAATAGAAGATAAAACTATATTATTAGAAGCAAAGGGTAGGTTTTGGGACCACGCTGAATACAGTAAGTATCTTTGGATACGAGAAGCATTACCTGCTAACATGGAGTTAGTCTTTCTATTCCAAAAGCCTTTCTCTCCTATGCCGGGAGCCAAGGTTAGAAAGAACGGAACCAAACGAACCCACGCTGAGTGGGCTGAAACAAATAACTTTAAATGGTATAGTGAAGATACCTTACCTGACGATTGGAGAAATGATGAACTATAAATTTAACGAAGGACAATTGATACAAGAGGTACAAGCCTATATTGACGGTACATATGGTGAACATTATGCTTCCGATAAGTATCAAGCCACAGACATCATCATTGACTCAGGACATGGTGAAGGATTCACACTTGGTAACATTATGAAGTACGCTAAACGCTATGGAAACAAGGACGGAAAGAACAGAAAAGACTTGCTAAAGATACTGCATTATGGTATAATAATGCTTAACGTACACGATACAGAGAACTCATAATGGTTGAAGATAAAATAGGAATCAAGGAATACCTTGGTATAAAAATTAATTATAGTAACGAAAAGAATTTAGATAAGTTTAGCCTTGATACTCTTAAGGATAGATACTTATGGGAGAATGAAACACATGCACAAGAAGCCTTCGCCAGAGCAGCAGTCTTCGCAGCCACCTACAAAGGTCACACAGATTTTGAGTTGGCTCAAAGACTTTATCACTACAGTTCCTCTTGTTGGTTCATGTTTAGCACTCCTATACTTAGTAACGGGGGAACAAGTCGTGGGCTTCCTATTAGCTGCTTCCTCAATTATGTACCTGATAGTCGCACTGGGTTATCAGATCATTATGACGAGAATATTTGGTTGGCATCTTCAGGTGGAGGTATTGGTGGATATTGGGGAGACATTAGGAGTAACGGTATTTCTACTACTCACGGTAGTAAGTCTACTGGTTCAATTCCTTTCATGCATGTCGTAGACTCTCAGATGTTAGCCTTTAATCAAGGCACCACAAGACGGGGAAGCTATGCAGCTTACATGGACATATCTCATCCTGAGATTGAAGAGTTCATTAACATGCGTAAAGAATCTGGTGGAGATATTAATCGTAAGAATCTTAATCTTCATAATGGTATCAACATTACCAATGAGTTCTTACAGGCTGTTGAAGAGGATGCAGACTTTAGATTGATTGACCCTAAGACTCACGAGCCTACAAAGATTGTGAATGCTAGAGACTTATGGTGGCAAATTATTAATGCAAGAGCAGAGACAGGTGAACCATACATGGTCAACATAGATACATGTAACGAAGCCTTACCTAAAGAACAAAAAGATTTAGGTTTAGAAATCAAACAGAGCAATCTTTGTTCTGAGATTACTTTACCTACTAATGAAGAACGGACAGCAGTGTGCTGTTTATCTTCAGTAAACTTAGAATATTTTGATGAGTGGAGTGAGAACCCTTTGTTCATTGATGATTTAATAACTATGTTGGATAACGTACTTCAACATTATATAGACAACGCAGTAGATACAGACAACTTAGGAGAGTACAATGCAAACTTTAAAAGATTTCAAAAACATATTAAGCCGGGCAAAGAGGGCTTTACTAAATCTGCCTACTCTGCTTATAGAGAAAGGTCGTTGGGTCTCGGTGCGATGGGCTTCCATTCGTATCTCCAATCACGCAGCTTACCTTTTGAAGGTATCTATGCTACGGGCTTCAATCATAAAGCGTTTAAACATATTAAGACACAGGCAACCAGAGCTTCTCAAAGACTTGCAGACGAAAGGGGCGAAGCTCCTGATGTCAGTGGTAGTGGCAGGAGGAACGCTAATCTACTCGCTGTTGCTCCTAATGCTAGTTCTAGTATCATATGTGGTGGTACTTCTCCTTCGATTGAGCCATATCGTGCTAACGTTTATACGCACAAAACTCTCAGTGGTTCGTTCCAAGTTAAGAACAAATACTTAGAAGAGATACTACAAGACAAAGGATTAAAGAAGGATGAACTCACAGCGTTGTGGAAAGACATTGCAGGTAACGAAGGTTCAGTACAACATCTTGATATATTAACAGATGATGAGAAAGAAATATTTAAAACTGCTAATGAGATAGACCAGATTTGGATTATAGAACATGCTGCTAAAAGACAAGAGTTTATATGTCAAGCACAGTCAGTTAATCTTTTCTTTACTATACCCACAGCCACTGAACCACAGGAAGTACACGATGAGTACATGCAGTATGTCAATGATGTACATTGGTATGGCATGAACAAACTAAAGTCTTTGTACTACTTTAGAACTAATGCTGCTAGAAACGCAGAAAATGTGAACACTAAAGTTCAGCGTATTAAATTAGATGATGCTGAGTGTATAGCTTGTGAAGGATAGTATGGGTTGTTGGCACTGTGGAACAGAATTAATCTGGGGTGCAGATCACGATATAGAAGATGAGAACGATGAATACATTATGGAAACTAATTTAAGTTGTCCTAAATGTAACTCGGCTGTAATAATTTATTTACCAAAGGATTAATATGAAACAATCAGAATTTGACGAGGTGTTTAGTCAGAAGTTTTCTGGCTTTACAAGTAGGATGTGGTTAGATTATTGTGATGAACATAATCATCCACTAACAAAAACAAAAGATTACGCAGGTTACGTAATTGAAAATTTTAAATATTTAGTTAAGAGATTTAACAAGGAGAACAGATGAGTTTATTAGACACAAGAGATTACTACAAACCTTTTGATAACCCGTGGATGTTTGATTACTACGTGTTACAGAATCAAATGCATTGGATGCCGGAGTCAGTACCGTTACATACAGATGTTAAAGACTGGCAGGAGTTAGATTCAAAAGAAAAGAATTTACTCACACAAATCTTTAGATTGTTTACTCAGTCAGATGTAGATGTGGGTGCAGGTTACGTTGATAGATACATGCGTATCTTTAGAAAGCCTGAAGCACGTATGATGATGGGTTCATTTGCAAACATGGAGTCTATCCATCAACATGCATACAGCTTGTTACTTGATACAGTTGGTATGCCTGAGATAGAGTACAAAGCTTTTGCCGAGTATGAAGAGATGGCTAACAAACATGAGTACGTTCATAAGATTAAGACTACTAAGTCTGACAAGAAAAGCATTGCAAAAACTTTAGCAGTCTATTCAGCTTTTACCGAAGGACTACAGTTGTTCAGTAGCTTTGCAATCTTGTTAAACTTCCCACGCTTCGGGCGTATGAAAGGTATGGGACAGATAGTCACTTACTCTATACGAGATGAGTCTATGCACGTTGAAGCTATGACTAAATTGTTTAGAGAATTTATTCAAGAGAACCTTGATATATGGACAGATGATTTCAAAGCAGAAATCTATGAGATATGTAGACAGATGGTAGACCTTGAAGATAAATTCTTAGACCTAGTGTTTGATATGGGAGACCTTGAAGGGCTTACTAAGAAAGATATGTATGCTTACAATAGATATATAGCTGATAGAAGATTACTACAATTAGGATTAAAAACAAACTATGACCAACGTGAGAATCCTCTTGGTTGGTTGGATGAAGTGATGGGTGTTGAACATCAGAACTTCTTTGAAGGTCGTGCTACTTCTTATATGAAAGCAGGACTACGTGGTAGACAGGATAAAATAACCTTTGCAAACTTGGAGAGTGATAATGGTTAATAAGAACGAAGCAAACTTAGTAAGTTTTAAAGTGCTTCTTACACGCAAGAATGAAATAGTTACAGAGTTTAGTATGTTACCGGAGGATATGGTCGATGAGATATTCCCTCTTGATGAAAGAGACTTAATCAAAACAATCCTCCGCAATGGTAAGAATAAACTGGGAGACTTACATAATTATTTTCAAAGAGAGTTAAACGTTTTAAAGTAATTATCCTGCTAAAGGATTCTTGTTCTCTTCTTTAAATATTTTTATATCAGTCTTAACACTTTCGATATCAGCTTTCATACCTGACATATCAGACCTGATAGATTCGAGGTTATTAATTTTAAGTAAGATAGTCTCATCAATAGTTTTATTAATATATTCTACTGATGTTTCTAACGCTTCAATTCTATTGATAACCTCATCTACTCCTTGCTCAGTTTCTTTAGCTTGTTGAGCTTTTGATTCTAAGTTTTCAATCCTATTTACATAGGTTGCCCCAGTGTATCCAAACCCAGCCAGTGTACCAACGATACCTGCTAACGCAATAAACTGTGTTGTTCTATTTTGTAACCAATCCATAATGTTCTCCTATAATTTTGGTTGTAGTTTTCTCATTTCAATTAGAGTATCTAAACTCTGTCCTGCCATTTGATAAAAGCCTTCGATGTTATCTGACAACATATTGTTGGCATAGATATCTGTTGACTCATACCATGTTTCTTGGTCCGGCATTGTAACTAACCTATAGTTATTAAAGTTAGGAACAAATCCCATGTAAGCTATGATAGTATTTTCTGACCCGTACTCTCCTGTCTCTTCTTGTTTAGCTTCCACATCATCTTGAGCTGCTTGTAAGTTCTGTGCAATAACGTTGGCTACAGTTTGTTCTGTTTCTGTAGTTGATGCATCTGTTGATACTGATACATCTATTTGACTTTGTAAAGTTTGAGTGGGTGTTACACTGACTACGACATTCGTTGTCTCAACTGTCTCAGCTTCAACGCTTACAGAGCTTGTAGAGTTACTAACACTAAAGCTTGTACTCATGTCTAACACTTGATTGTTTTGTGCTACAGAAGAAGAAAATTGTTCAGAAATACTAGGTGAGTTACTAACACTTACTCCACCACCTGAATTTGATGATGATACGCTAGAAGCTCCTGTCGTACCTCCTGTTGAATGCACAGAGTTTCCTGCTGTAGTACCACTAACACTAGCTTGGGCTGTGTTTAAAGTAGAGGACACAACGTTCAGTGCCATTTCCCTACTAATTGAACTCTTCCCTTCTACTGATACTACAAGTTCTTCTTCTTGTAATTCTTCCATTCTTTCTTCTTCTACTTCAGCTATACGTTCTTCTTCCATTTCCTCACGCATCTCTTCTATTTCTTCAAACACTTCTTCTACAGCTTCCTCTTCAAAGACCTCTTCAATAAATTCTTCCTCCGGCTCTTCTGCATACGCAAGTTCTTCTTCCATCCTTGTCTCTTCCTCAAACCATTCCTCCAGTTCTTCAATAGTTTCTAATTCAATAAACGTGTTTGGTTCTGCATAATCTTCTACAAGAAATGTTTCTTGAAAGATAAACTCATCAATTAACAACTCTTCCATCGGTATAAAGATTTCTTCTTCTTGCATAGGTAAATCTTGCATAACCTCAAAAGGTTCGTAGTATTCTTCACGAGAAAACATTTGTTCAAAGATTATCTCTTCTTCATATACATACTCAGGCTCTTCAAAAAAGTCATACTCAAGTTCAAAGACATACTCTTCAAAGACTTCTGGTTCTTCAAAAGTGTCATACATGTCATACTCTTCTTGATAACCGTAGTCAATCTCTTCTTCAAAATAAGCTACTGAATCTTGTTGTCTATAGCCTTGACAGAACGGTCCGTATTGTGGGTCTAGATTACACTGTAGGTCGTCATAAGCTTCCCAATAGTAAGGACATGACTCAGAGTATAGCTGGTCTATATCGCATTGTTGAGTTTGATAAGCTGCTGCATAACCTGAACAGCTTGAATTGTTTAGTGGATTACTACAATCAATAGTCTCAGTTGTACCATATAAAGAACCACCACTTTCTAATAAAGTATTTGATGTAGTGTCGTTCCAGTTTTTATTAACACAAGAGCTAGAGTTAGTAGAGCCTGTGTTACACTCATCATGGAACAAGTATTGATAGACTTCAGAGCTACCACTACCCACTTCACCAATTAAAACATCGTGATTAACTATATCTAATGCACCATATCTATACTCAAAGGTATCGTTAGTCCATAGTATAACTTCAAAACTGTTATCAGATGCACGATTGTATTCACGCATATCATACCAACCAAAGACTGTCTTATCACTAAAGCTTTTAGCTAACATCTTTGAACCGTTATCTCGTATGAGGTCAGTCCAAAAAGGTAGCATAGTATAAGTATACTGATTTGCTAAAGGGTCTGGTGTGTAATCGTTACAGTAAGCTCCAGAGGTTTTAAAGTGTAAGCAACCGTTGGTAGCCATTCTACCTTGAGTAAACTCTTCACCATAAAACTTAAATGTAAAATCTAAGTTAAAAGCATTCGAGACTTGGTCATCTCCAGAGTTTAGATTGGTTGTATTTGATTCGTTTGTGAGGTCTATTAAAGACTGGTTGCCTTCGTAGATATATTGACTAAAGACATTAAGACTTAAGAGACACGCTACTGCGTAGCATAGAATTCTTTTTTGCATTGCCTTTTAGTTTTAGTTTTAGTTGTATAAATAACTTTGACTGCCCCAACAACATCTTTGTTTATCTTGTCTCTGTTAGGATTCCTATCGTGTGTGCATTGCTGTATAAAAAGTTTCTCTTGTTCTTTAGCATCAGGTCTTTTAGATTTGTTTTCTGCCCAAGCTTTAGTAGCTTCTTTACCTATCTGACCTTGGTAAGGGCAAGGAGTACCAGCCATTTCCATAGCTTTAAATACTCTAGGGTCTTGACATAATATCGAGACTGAAGCTACTTTCATACCGGTATCATAGAGGTACTTGGAAAGTTTTAAGCGTTCACAGTTCTCGTCAGTCACAGTAGCTCCTGTAGAGAACCCAAACACTTGCCCTTGGAAGGCACCAGAACGTCCTACAGTACAGAGGTCTTGCGAGTAAGACATGATACTAGGAGCTATAGCAGAAGCAGGAGGTGCTTTGCTACGTACATTCTGGTTGATAGTCTGAGTAGAGTTAGACTCGTTAATATTTCTATTAGTATTATCAGACTTATTGTTATTGTTGTTTGTGTTAGTATTGTCGGTAGTCACATTAGAATCTGACGTAGATTGATTAACGTTAGTATTGTTATTAGTATTTGTATTGTTACTAGTAGAATTACTGTTGTTATTTACGTTCTGATTTACTGTAGAGTTTACAGTAGAGTTAGATGTAGACGTAGATGTGTTGACGTTGTTATTAGTATTGGTATTATTGCTTGTAGATGTGGAAGTATTAACGTTGTTATTTGTGTTAGTTGAGGTATTAACATTGTTATTATTGTTAGTCGAGGTATTAGTATTAGTATTTACATTAGTATTATTATTAGTATTACTATTGGTATTAGTGTTGGTGTTGGTATTACTATTGGTATTATTATTGGTGTTGGTATTAGTCGTCACCGTAGTATTAATAGTAGTTAAACCATTGTCTTCACAATACTGTGTACCTGAAGTACAGTCACCCGTCTGGTCAGCACTTAATCCAAATGAAGCTGCTAACATTCCCAATACAATTAAAGGTCCAAAAAAATTTTGATTTAATGTACGCCTTGTCACGTCTTCTCCTATTTAGTTTTTGATGTTGATGTGTATAACCCAAACCATGCAGCACCTGCTCCAACTACTACTGATATAAATCCTGATTGTTCCATTGTTGGGTCAGTAATATCCATGAACCAAAATGTAGTATAGTATAATAAGAACATGTACACGCTTAAGAAAGCACGAGGTATAATCCTCCAACTATCCACAGCTTGTGCTACAAAGATTAATTTTTGATAAGGGTTATCGTTCTTAATATCCTCTAACTCTCTTATCCTATCTTTAAGTTGTGACTTCTCCTGAAGAAGTTCCATAAACTTATTAAGGTCTATCTCGACCTCATTCCTATCCATGTCGCCACTAAAGCCACCCATACCCATGTTGTTATTCATATCTTATCCTTATTTTTTAACTAAACTTCCACCGAAGTACATACCTATAATAGCCGATACTAAGTTAGTATCTAACTGTGTAATTACCAAGCCTTGAAAAGTTACCCATTCAAAGACTTCTCTCCCATCTGTAAAAAACAAAAACCCCGGATGAAAGAGAGTATAACCTACTGTTACATCTACATCGGGGTAATAAACTGCTACAAGCTTTGGAAGTATAACGATTGCAAAGATAGATGAGAGTGCAATGATACGCCTTGTCCATTGAAACCCTGCGTTATCTACGTTACGTGCAGCATCTACAGCTTTGAGTTGAAACTCTCCACGAGTAATCAACATCTTCTGCTCATCTTGTTTAGCTTTTAATCTTTGTGACCACAGGCTTAATAAACTACTAATTAAAGTAGAGCCAAGCATGGTTATAATCTCAAATGGGAACATCATACACCTCTTCTAATAGTTCTTCGTAAAGTCTTCTAAAGTTTTCTAGTTCCATAAATGCTAAACCTTGCCCAATCTGGTGCATCCTATAGATATTATAGGCTTTGTTTAGTTGTTTTTCTGTGTATAGGAGCATTATACTTGTCCCATTACGACCTGCTGTAACTCCCAACTACGTCTACCTACTTGTCCGTACCATCTACTGTCTTGCATTTGTCTAGCCATTTCAAACCAGTTATGTTCTCTACAAGCTTGTAACATGTTACGAAACTTTGAAAGTCTTGTACCACCTAGGTTAAAACACATGTTGACTAACACACGTTGTATAGGTTCAGGTAAGTTATTAAACTCATCCTTGTCTCCGAACACGTGTATAGCTTCTGCATAATGCCTATCAAAGTCTATCATATAGTATCTATCTACGACTGATTGTGGAACAGGTGTCCCGATTTCCCAATCATATTCAGGGTCATTAGGTTGACATAGATGACCAACTCCTAGAGTCTTATAACCTAAACTGTCGTTATAGATTTCTAGGACTTCGCCCTCGTGTCGTTTGATTTCAGCTTTACATTGTTCTATATTCATATTATTTATCTTCTGTTTATTGTAATATTTCGTCACGCATTTTAGCACGTTCAGTATCTGCAATTTTAGGGTCTTCATAAGGCTTAAGCTGTCCACTTTTAATTAATGGGTCTACTCTTTTAAATATTTCTTCGTCTGTTTCAAATTGCTTAGTTGTAGGGTTGTAACGATTTACTATGTAATGTTCTTTAGGACCTTTTCCTATAACACTAGAATAAAAAGATACTTGACCACCACTACCATCATCACCATAGGCTTCGTTATCTACTGCATATTTATGTGTCTGTTCTAATAGTGCTTTAGCTCCTTCATACCGAGGGTCTACAATTTTACCATTATTATATTGCACACGTTGGAAGTTAAAAGGTAATCCTGTGATGGGGTTGATTCTATCAGCAGCATTATCCTGTGTAAAAGGTACTTCAGGACCTTCAATAGTTTCTTCACCTACTAGTCCTCCTAATGTTAAACTTGTCCTGTCATCTTCCATTAATTGTTCTGCACCACTATATATATCTTTACCGAAAGGAACTAACCTAGCTCCTGTCTCTATAGTTTCTCTTTCTGTAAACGGTGATAATAAAAACTGTCCTAAATCATCAATAAAACCTAATACAGGTGCTATTTGTTCTGGAACATTTGTTCCGTAACCAGAAAATTTTACCATGTTACGTGCTTTATCAACCCATACAGTGTTTAAACCTGAGAAAGATAATGTTTCTCCAAACTTTTGCCACCACTCTTCTTCGTTTCTTTGTTCTTTATACTCTTGGTTACTTGATAATGCTATTTGAGCTGACATAATAGAGTAATATAATGGTAAAGCAGCAGCTATACGCATAGCTAATGCTCCATCTCCTTGTTCCATACGTGCTATTAATGCATTAGTTTGAGAAGTTTTAGCTTGTGCCCACGATAAGAAACTTCCTAAAAATTTAACATAAGGATTTTTACTTTGAGAAAATAATCTCCTGTTACCAACTGTAGGAATAATAGCATCTCTATCTGCAGACTTTATACCGGCTTTAGTAAGGTATTGTTTGCCTGTTGCATCTGCAAAAGCATCATCAACGTTTTTAAACTTACTTAAATAAACCATATTATCTACGTTTAAATTTAGTGCATCTAATTCTTTTTGTAAAGCATTAGAAACTTTTTTTCCTTTACCAATTTTTCTAGATATATCCATAGCTCTATGAATACCTGCATCAAATGCAAACCCACGAGCAATCCTTGTTATTCTACCAAGCTGCACTACTTCAAAAAATTTTCTAGTAAAATCTGCTGCTCGTCTTTGAACTAAAGCAGCCGGTCCAGAACCCATTAAAAACACATCTTGTAGTTCTCTTTCAATAATATTATCATATCTATTATTACCTAAAAACTTATCTAAAAATGTTGCATCTTTACCATCTATTTGTTTTACAGTACCTCTTAAAGCTAATGTGTCTGCACCTTTACCAGTTTTCTTAATCTGGTTCAACGCAGATTTAGCTGCAGGACCAAACCCACTATTAGTAAGGGTTTGCATCCAGTCTCCCATACTTGGTATTGCTACCTTTGTAAGTCTTGTCGTAGCTAAAACTGATTGTAAAAGTACTGCTGTTGCTCTCCCTGCCTCAGTTGTTGGTAATGAAGCAGCACCATAAACTTTAAAATAAGCCTCTAGTGAATCTTTAATCTTTTGTTTTTCTGCCGATGCACGATGAGCAAATGTAGGCATAATCTGATATAGTTCTTTAGAATCTTTAAAAACTTTTTTAGTTTCTTTACTAGCAATTTTTAACATTTCATTATCTATATCTTTAAATAAAGTTTTAATGCCTTCTCCTCTAGCACCAAACACTCTAGAAAACTCTGCAACAGGTACAGTATTTTCTGTTAGCTGTTTTAAAGTTAGTAAAGGATTTTGTTCAAATAAATCAGAAACCAATGCTCTTGCTTCTTGGTCATACAGTGTTCTTTCTTTATTAAAATGTCGAGCTGCAGTTAGTACAAAGTCTTCATCTGTTGGTCTTCCTTTCTTATCTACCCACTGACCCACATCATTGCCCTGCCAACCGTCTCCTTCTTTAGACCATATAGAATTATTTCTAGGTGTTCTACTAGCTAATAAATAATTTTCTGCTATATCTAAAGCTTCTTGGTCTGTAAGAGCTTTTTTTCTAGCTCCTCTTGCCACTTCATTTTTACTCTGCATAATAAATGCAGCACTTAATCTATCTTGCAAACGGGCTTGTGACATTTTACTAATAGCTTTATCGTCTAAAATTTGTGTTAAACCATAACGTGCTTCGTCAGAAAAATCTAATCCTGTAGATTTTGCATACTCTTTAAATCTTAAAGTATAATCATCTACTTTAACAGCTAGTTCTTTAGCTTCTGAAAATTTAGGATTTTTTAAATCTTCTGGGTCTAAAAATCTTTTTTGCACACTTTTATTTAAACCACGTTCATTAACAATTTTACCAGCAAGTATCATTACTTCAGTGTCTACTTCACTAATCATGTCAATGAGTTCACCTCTCCAAGCAGCAGTTTGTCTAAGTGCTTCTTCTTCTACGGATAATCCTTTAGTAGATTTACCTACAGCAACACCACCGCCTTGCATCTTAAACATCCTAGCAGCATAATTAACGACTGGTTTTGAAAAAGCCATTAAGTCTTGTACGTGTGAACCGGCTGTCAAACTTTTTAAATAAGTAAACATACTACGTCTATATATTACATCAGCCTCTTCTTGTGCAGCTTTAAAAACAAAAGGATTTTTGGCTACTACAAGTTTATAAGGAGAGGTTTGAATCTTACGTTGAAACGCACCAGCAAAAAATCCCACAGCAGCCATTGCAGCCATGTTAGAGTTGGTATCATTCTTATCAGTAAAAGATGCTCCTATCCCTGCACCTATAACACCACCAAATAAAGGTCTAACTGCTTCTTGAACTAAAGCTCTAGCCATTCCTTCAGTTAATACATTTTCTTTAAAACCTGCTACCATTCCTTTAGTTAATATATCAAGTATATTTTCAGAAACTTGTTCTCCAGTAATTCTTTGTATTTCTTTTTCTAATAAACCTCTTTCTTTCTCTAACTTTTTAAGCTGTTTATTTAACCTAACTGTCGGTGCAGTTTTAAAAGTTTTTTTATCTTTAGAAGCTTTATCAATTTGTGATGGAGTAAGAGGCTTACCCTCTTTTATTTTGTTAATTTGTGTTTGAAGTGCTTCTTTTTTAGCTGCTATTTCTCTTAGTCTAGCATATAAAATACCTTGACTTTCTATTGCTTCTTCTGCTGCTTCTGCTGTGGCTGCTTCAGCTCTTTGAACTGCTGGTATATCTTTTTTATTTATAGGAGGTTGTTCTTTAGAAGCAGGTATTACTACTTTCTTTTTAACTTTCTTACCTGTTTCAGTTGTTACTGTTACAGTTTCATTCACTCCTCGTTTAGCGTAAGCCATTACAACTTCACCAACAGTAGCACCTGCAGCACCTAAACCTAAACCAAGTAACACAGTTTCTGGTTGTATTTTACCATATAAAGCTTCTTCACGTAAAGATAAATCAACAGCAGCAACACCAGCACCTGAACTAATACTAGCAATTTTACCAGCTTTTGCAATCTTAGTCCAAGGTATTGCAAAAGTTACAGGGTCCAATAAAGCCATTGAACCTCTACCTAAAATAACTGCAGCATCTTCTTGTTTTCCTCTAAACTCAGGAAACTCTTCTAAGATTCTTTCTTGTCTTTCGTTTTCAATTCTTGCCCTTGCTTCTTTATAATCTTCATCAGGGTCAAGACCAGCTTGAATACCTGCTTTGATTAAACGATAAGCACTGCCTACTGCTGTAGGTTCTTGAGCCATACCATAATTTACTTTACGAGCAAAAGCTATATCATCTCCTAACTCTTCTAAAGGTCTCTCAACCTTTTCAGCTTTAGCATATTCTAAATACTCAGGAGTTTCAAAAATACTTACATAACTATCATCTACAACTTCTTCTTCCACAACAATAGGTTCCTCTTCAATAACTTCTTGAGGCTGTGGTGGAGTAGCTTGTTGTTCTGCTTGAATAGCAGCCAATCTTTCTCGTTCTAATCTACGTCTTTTTTCTTCTTCTGTTTCGTCAGGTAGTTCAGCATCTCTTGCTGCAACATAATCTTTATATTCAGTAGAATCAAAAATACTTACGTATGCTTCTTGTACCATTTAGTTTTAAGATTTTAAAAGTTCTATTAACTCTTCAATTGCTTTTATTTTGTCTGGTTTAGAAAGTGTTCTTAATGAAGTAACATTATAATTTTCTTCTAAGTAGTCTCTCATACTAGAATTTAGCATCATAATAGGTCTTTTATTATCTTTAACACGTTCTAAATCTTTTTCTAAGTTATTGATTCTATTTCTATTAGCAACATTAATTACTCCTTCAACAACTTGTCCCGGTATTTCTGCAGCTTCTTCTCTTGCTTTATCTGCAGCAGCACTACTCATTACCTCTTCTTCATCCATACTTAATAAAGATTTAGATGTGGTAGGAGCCGGAGTTGGGGCTGGAGTTGGACTAGGAGTAGGGGTTGGAGTAGGACTAGGAGGAGGAGTTTCTTCTTTCTCTTCAGGTAAGTATACACTGAACTCATCTTTGTATTCTGGAAATTCTTTTATCAGTCTTGGTAAATCTAAAATCAGCTCATTAGGCATACCTCTAGGGTCATTTTGATATTTTTGAATAGTTTCTCTCATCATAATTATAGGTTGAGGTACCTCTGGAGTTTCATTATTATCATTAACAGGTGCATAACTTAAACTAATATCAACTCCATCATAAAAGAACCCCGGGTCTGTTTTAATTGTAACACCTAATAACGCTTTTTCTAAACCTTTTCTCATAAAAGATTCATATTTAATATTATCTAGGACACCTTGACCGTTTAGTTTAAAGTCTGTAACAAGTAGTTGTGTGTATTCTTTTGCTTTATTTATCAATACATCTCTATTACTTATACCACTCAGCTCAGTATCTTTAAAAGGAAGCTGAGATTCAAAATTTATATCATCTAGTTTTCCTAACAATTCTTTTAGACTATATGTTGTTTCATACTCATCTTTTTTATCTTTAAAATAAAAATCTTTCCCGACATAATCTGGATTAGATTTCATATTTTTACCTTGCCCTATAAACTCTTCTGAAACAGTAGACCAAGCCTCATCTACTTCTTTGTCTATTGGCACAACAGCAGAAGGTTTTGGAGTAACACTAATAATTAATGCTTTTGCATCTCTAGACTTAGCTTGTTCATTTAAAGTAATAGCACGTTTATTTTTTATTTCTTGAGTAGTTGTTGCTCTTTCTGATATCTCTCCAATTTTATCAAAATAATCAGTATCAAATTTTTCTAAAATATTAGCTGGAATATTTAGTATAGTTTTTTGACCGTTAGCTAATACAATCTCAGTAGCAATTTGTTGAGTATTTTTACCCCAACCTGTTTTGTTTCCAAGTAATTCCATTAAGTTATCATTCTTAAGTTCAGCACTTGTCAGCTTGTTTAAATTATTATATTGTTGATAATATGTGTCTTTATCATCAGCTATAGAAAATAAAGGTTGATATGCTGCTACTCTTTGTTTATATTCTTCATATTCAGGCAGTGCTTCTTTTTCAGCTATTTTTCTATACGCAGCATCGTCAGGAGGAGCTAAACCTTTTGGCACAGTAGCATTAATAGATTTTAAAAGTTTCATTTTGTCTTCAATAAAACTTTCTAATTCACCACCACTATGTCCTGACCTTTTGTTATATTCTGATTTAACCAACCCTAACTCATAAAAATCTTTATCTAATGCTTTCTTAACTGGAGTTAAACTATTGTTCCATTCATTATAACGTGTCATAGCTTTTTTACGTATATTAGAATTAGCTATGCTCATACCAACCATAGCAAGACCTGCTAGTTGTCCAAGCTTCTGTCCACGTTTAGCTTTCTTCTTAGCTGAAGATAGTAAAGATTCTCCTAATGCTTTAATTGCCATTATACTTCCTCTGTGTTATCAGGTGCTAATAAACTTTCAGGCACTTGAATTTCTTTTAACTTTGTTTCAATCTCTTTAGGTAGTACACCTTTTTGTACACCACTAACTTTATCTTCTTCAGCCTGTACTGCAGTTTTAGTAAGAAGTTGTTCCATAGCTGTAACCTGCTGTAGCTTATCTTCTTCGTCTTCTACTTCAGGTTCTCTATCTATTTTATATTCTAATCTTCCTGCTCGTTCAACCAATCCCATAATTAAATACATAGTTGGTTCAATGAGCAATGTCATTAGGTCAGGATTCCACAATCCTTCTTCAAACCCAGCATACAAAACAATTTGAGCTGCATCAGAAATAGTATTGTCTGCATCAATTAAATCTACAATAGCTTCATATGCATCATCTTCTGTTAAACTAACATAAAGAGATTCAATAGCTGGTTGTATTTCTGTAAACTCAGGTGGCTGTTCCCAAGGATAAGGACTATCAGGACTGTTAGTTAAACTCTGTCCCGGGATAGGTCTTTGCATTTGACCTAGAAATTCTAGACCTTCTTTATCGTATTGTTTTTGTTCCATTATGTTTTATTGTTTTATATTATTAAAAAGTTATTGAAGCACCTGCTGCATCCATACCATATCTTTTCATTGTTTCTGCGTAAGTATCTACAACTATTGCAGAATCAGTAGGTCCCATATACTGTCCACCTTGAGATTTTACAGAGAAATCCATATCTCTTGTTACTTTTTCAGGTGTAACTTCTAAGTAAGATACAGTTGGTCCTTCTTCACTTGATCTAATAGTTTGTGGTTGTGCATCTGCAGCTTTGATTATTTCACTTTTAGCTGTATCTAATGTAAATACTTTAGAAGCTGCTGCTGTTCCAGCTTTAAGAAGCCTGTCCCCCTGAGTCATTAATAAGTTATCAGAAACTTTAGGAGTAGCTATTTCTTTTACTAAATTTTTAGTTGTATCTAATCCTTTTGATTTAATAGTTTGAGCAGATTGTTCTCCTATATTGACAACATCCTGTCTTACGTTTGCAAAAATATCATCTCCTGCAAAAAGCTCTTCTCCCAATGCATCATCATATGTAGGCGTACCGGTTACCCATTCTTTTGCAGCATCGAACTTATTGGTAATACCTTTTTTAAGCTTGGCTCCTTGTTTCCCAACCCAGTCAAGACCTTTAGAAATACCATCACTAATAAATGTATAAGCTTGATTAATTTTAGCAGCTCCAAAGTTAATACCTTGTGCAAGTTTACCTGCAGCTTTAACAAATAGATTGCTGCTTTTAGCCAGACCACCTGCAAAAGTTCCAAAAGAACTAGAAGCAAGATAGCCCATGCCTTTCATTATACCACCAACTGCCCAAGGCATTATAAAGCTTAAAGCAATTTGTCCAAGGATACCAAGTTTTTGAAACGGTTTAGCAATCTTACCTAAGACTTTACCAATACCTTTTGCTACTTTTTTAATGCCTCTTCCAACTTTCTTTACAATCTTTTTTAAGCCTCTTTTTATTTTACTAAATATTCCCATGTTTACTCCTATTAACCTTTAAATGCTTTAATTAAATTAGCAACTGCACTAATAGATGAATTAAAATTCTCTGCAGTGCTTGTTTCATTTGCTAACGCTGTAGCATAAAGCTGTGTTTCTCTGTTTTCTTTTCCTTCAGCAGCTCTGAAATCAAAGTCTGCTTGGTCTCTAAGCTCTTGCCATAAGAAAGCCTGTGCTTGTGATGACATGTTAAAAGCGTTTTGAGAGTTCTGCATAGATACCTGATTAGCGGCAGCAGTGTTTAATGTGTTGACTTGTCTTCTCCAAGCTAAGTTAGATTGCTCAATAGCTTGTGCATTAGCAACATTAAACTTATCTCTATCAAATTCTATCTGCTCATTAAACTGATTAATTTGATTAGCCATTGCAGCATTAGCTTTATTTAAATCAGCTTCTGTTTGAAACTCTAAAGCCTGTCTAGCATTAATTTGTTGTGTATTAAACTGAGACATAGCATTAGTTTGTTGTGCATTAAACTGATCTACTTGAGTAGCTAAGTTTGCCATAAACTGCTGTGTTTGATTTTCACTAGCAGCATTGAATTGCCTTGCAGCGTTTTGGGATGCTTGATTACTTAATAACGTTTGTTGAGCTTGTTGTCCTTTTAAAATATTTGCTTGTTGCTCGTTATTTAAATTAGACATGTCAGTTGTTAAAAAAGCTTGAGCATTTTGTATCTGAGCTTTTTGATAAAAGTCTGCATCAGCTAAGTTAGCTTGAGACATAAGTAAAGCATTTTGAATTGTAGCTTGTTGTCTGTTACTTGCTTCAGTTAAACCTACAGTTTGTAAGAACTTACTGTTAGAAAGTGCTATTTGTTGGTCAGAACTAAACTGAGCCATGTCCATTTGGAAAACTTTACCAGCGTTATCGAGTGCTGTCTGTTGTCTAAACTGAGCATCTTGTATCTCAGCTTGAGCTTCAATAGCTTTCTGTTGTCCTACACTTTGTTGTATTGCTTGTGCATTAGCTTGTGCTAAAGGTACAGCAGATTGTATAATAGCATTGAGCAAGGCATCTCTTCCTACTGTTGAAGCTTCCATACCACGTTGTGCTAACAATTGTTCAACACTAGCTACGGCAGGTCTAGCCCACGTAGGAATCTCGCCCTCTTCAATACCACTTAATAAACTATCTAACTGATTAGAAACTAAAGCTTCTTCAGGTAGACCAGCAATAACTCCACGTTCAGCTTCTGTTAAATCCATTAACCTATCTTCTAAGTCTTCAGGGTCGTTACCTAATGTAGCTATATCTTCAGCACTAACACCAGCGTTAGCTAACTGTTTCTTAGCCCTTGTAACACGTGCTAGAGTTGTCCCTGCTACTTGAGCAGCTTCGGCTATAGCGTTAGGACTCATTGTTCCTATTACTCTTTCAGTTAAAGCACCGGGAATAATCTCTACTTCAGCAGCTTCAATAGGAGCTACACGTTCTACATCTGCAGCTTCTGCTAATGCTTCATCTCTTACCTCGCCTTCAGCTACAGCAACTTCAGGAGCTTCTGTAATCTGTGCTGCTTCCATCTGTGCAGCAGTTAGTTGTTCAGGAGCATCTGCAGTGTCTATAGTAGTAACAGTTTCGGCTGTTCGAGTTGTTGGCATTCCAGCAGTTTCAGCTACTAAAGCATCTCTAGCTGCTACTTCTTTAGCTACACCTAAGTCTCCTACTTCTACTTGTTTAGGAGCTTCAGTCATAGGAATGCCTGTCATGTTTCCAGAAACTAAATCCTTAGCAGTTTCTTTAGCATCTTGCATCCTTTTTCTATTTAAAGCTGCTTGTTTTGCTTCTTCAGCTAATCTAGCTTCTTCTTCTAATCGAGCTTTTTCTTCTGCTGCTAATCTTGCTTCCCTTTCTTCGTCTGTTTCATTTTCTGGAGCAGGAGTGGGAGCTGGTGTCGGAGCCGGTGTCGGAGCTGGTGTAGGTGCTGGTGTAGGTGCTGGTGTAGGTGCTGGTGTTGGTGAAGGTGTAGTTACAGGTGTATTGTCTCCCGGTATTATAGGCTCACCATCAGGTCCGATAGGAAAAGTTTTTTTTACTTCATCAAACTCATCTTTACCTCTACCTCCTTCAGCATAGCCAACTCTACCACCTTGACGATAGTCTTCTCTAGCTATTCCACCGCTTCTTTTTCTATTTCTTCTTTTTGCCATTATTAAATCCTATATACCTATTTTACTTAACTTCAAAGAGTTTGTCAAGCTTTTCACCAATTTTATCTATTCTATCCATGAGAATACCCATGTCATTTCTTAACTCATCCTTGGTTACGTACTCCTTTGCAAGTTCTTCACGTGTCTTATTGACAAGTATTTCGAGTCTTTTAAGTTCCTGAGTGTTAACACGGATGCTATTTAGAATTGGTACAAATACCAATGTTATTATCATATTCCAGACTATCATTGGTATTTCTATCATCTTAGTCTACCTGTGGTAGTTCGCCAAGAGGTCTTGTGTATACTGGGTCTGATTCTGTACCAGTATTTGAATACACATACAAAGCTGCTAAAGCATCTACGTCTGCAGCGTTTGTAATCTGTGTACACATAGAGTTAGCCTTTGTTCTTACTGCAGCTCTCTTAGTTGTTGTACCACTAGGTACTGCTGTACCACCTTCTGCAGCTCTAACTACCATCCAGTCTGTAGGTGATAAGTTACCAGCAGCTTGTGCGTTGATAGTATCTATGTGACCCTGACGGATACCTACTTGCTTTACTTCACCCTCAGTACCAAGACCATCGGTCTCGTCTTGAGCTGTAAAGAGTACATCGTCTATAGGTTTAGCTGTAGCTGTACCATAACTTGCAGTGACTGTACCACTTGCGAAGTTAAACGATTGATTAGTATTTATATAATACTTTTCATCTTTTAGATTTGTGTTGTCGATAACGACCTCATAAATCCCCATAGCTTCTAGTTCAGAAGCTGACCAAAGCATAAAGATATTAGCAGGATAGTTAACTTCTCCCACTGTTATAGCTTTGGGTCGTGTGTAAATTTGGGTTACACTTCCCGATTCTACTAATGCCCACATAATTTTTCTCCTATAATAAAGTGGTTAGTTAAATGTTTAACGTGCTGTACACGGAACACCTGTTGATGTTACGAATGGATTTTCTGCAAATGCTATGTAGACGTATGTATTACCGCTAACATTTGTATCAGTACTACTTGTTCTCAGTTTAAATCCGTTAGACAATATATCTATATTGTTTTGAGATGTATTGCCTAAATCTGAGCCGTTTTCATCAACAGCTAAATTTGCCCCCAGTTTTAAGTTTGCAACATTTGATGGGTTTCTCTTATGGTCAAACATTTCCCAGTTTGATGCTTGGCTTGTATTTCTAATCATAACCCAAGCAGGTTTAAATCCTGTATAGATAAATGGTCGAACACCACTACCTCCACCGACATACTTTCCAAACTTGCTAAACCCTTGTCGTTCTTTCCAAGCATAGACAATAAAATTTTGGTTAGGTTGATTAACTGCTGCATTTTCACCAGTTTTTATAACTGTAGTAGTTGGAGCTTCATTTCGGAATACAGTGCTGTTTGCTAATTCTCCATATTGATGGTCGTCTAATATTAAATATCTGTTCTCGGCAGGGGATGTTAATTCTTTATGATACATAGCCCACAATCTTGAGCCTGTGCGATTTTTAATTATAAACATATCGGGAACTTCACCCATTCCATGTCCAACATCTAATGGTTCAATGGGGTCTTTGCCTGTATAAGTAACCATAGCAAAACCTGCTGTTGAATTAAATTGAACAGTAGAGGTTAAATCTCCATCCGTATTGCTAACTGTCGTTCCACCATTACATTTCCACTGCCATGCTACATAATTAGAGCCACTTAAATTGTATGCCCCTGAAGATACATTGGTTCCACCAACACCAAAACCATTAGTGTTAAAAGATTCAAAAGCCCCATTAGTTCCTTCAGGAGCAGTTGAGTTAGTTTGTAAGTTGAAAACTAAACCACTTCCATTAAAACCTCTGCTTGTGTCCTGTAACACATGAGGGTTATCAGAAGTTCTTTGTTTAATCCAAACTAAATCTGGTTGTAAATCACTATTGCCATCATTGGTTATATTGTGGTCGGTTGTATTATTACCAGCGTATAAAGCAGTCTGAAAATATGCTGAAGGGTCGTCTATATTTGTATAAGCCATTATCCGTACTCCGCTAAGTTTTTAGTGCATAAGGCATAGAAGCCTGATGGGGGTGCGTATTCAAAAGTTCCGTAGCCGTTGGCATCGCTTTCTGCACTTGAGATTGCAAAAGATGAATAACCGCCAGTATTTGTTTCTCCACTAATGCTAGGATTATAAGTAGAACAAGCAAAAAAGTATGGCTCATCATTTATGGTGCTTCCGTTACTACCAGCAGCAGGGTCAGCACTGTTCATATAAGTTCCGTTTTTATGCCAATATGCTTTATTGTTATCTATATCTACAGCAACACCAATAATATCTCCTGTTGAAGAACTTACTCCACCACTACTACTGCCTTGCCAATAAATTTGCCCGTTAGCCATATAATATCCAATACTTCCATCACTAGCTTGACCTATATAATAATTTTGTGCAACACTTGAAGTTGCTCTTGCTACAGGAGTAAGACCAAAAAATGTATTACTGCCTGTACCGTGGTTTTCAAATTCCATGTACCACTTTCCATTTGTCATAGCTATGTTAGTATAAGCGGTTGTCCATCCTGTTTGTCCTCTTGAATATTTTGTACCACCTTCAGAAAAAGTCATATTATCTTGACCTGAATTAAATATAGTTCCGTCAGAAAGAAAAGTTTGAAAATTATTAGTAGGTGTGTCTACAGCTTGGTCGGCTGCTGCAATATTATTCATAGTGTCAGCATCTAAACCTGATGTTGCAGTACCTAAATCAGAACCATCTTGAAATTCTAAAAAATGGCTTGGTGAGGATATTGTTCCACTATATGCTTTGGGTTTCCATATGCCTGTATCTTCATCAACCTCACCTACATCTGTAGGAACAAGTTGCACTTCACTTACAAATAGATAATCAGCTATATAACCATTGAACCCTGAAGCACCACCACCCCACTCACCTAAAACTAAATGTTGTTCGTAAATATTTTGTGCTTCATCATTTTGACTAGGATATGTTGCAGAAACAAAACTTGTTTCTTCTACACCATTCACATAAAGTCTCATTCTATTTGCTTCTGTAGCCTGTGTTGAATCTATAGCAACAATTATATTGTACCAAGCCGATGTATCACGAAAAACTCTATTAGTGTTTAATTTTTTCTGAGAACCACTATAAGTTTGAAACCATTTTATTTCATCATCAGCTTCAAAAGATAAATAGCCATTTGCTGCTGTTGACCAAATAACTTGCTGTGAACCAAGTTCTGTTCTTTTGCACCAAAGACTCATACTGAATTTTTTCTTTCTTGCACTAGAAGCATAAGTGCTAAAGTTTGTCCATCTTAAATATTCTCTATTATCAGATTCAAACTTACAAGAATTATCAATATCATACCCTGTAGATACGCTACCTCTATTGGCTGCTCGTGCTAGTGATTCCATGTATTAAGTCTGTGCTAAGTTTTGTGTTCTTCCAATCTCTTGCCAAACGCTACCGTTGTATCGAAAGCTAAAGATATCTGTTTTGTTTGCTGTGGCAGTTACTGTTGGAGCTGTAGAAGCTGCAAATTCAAAGACAGTATTCCAAGCCACTGTACGGGCTGTACCGCCTTGTGCAAGTTCTAAAGTTATAACAGCTCCTTCTGTAGCATTACTTGGTGCAGAGAATGTTGTGTTCTCTGTAGTTACGTGATAAGCATTAGCTGCTGCTGCTGCATCCCATGCAACTGCGTTAGAGCTAGATGTTAAAGCTACTTGAGTAATCCTTGCACTTGTTGTTGAAACCATTAAAGGTGCTGTAGCAGAAGTAACAAACGTTATAGCGTGTGCCAATTTTGCATCTGTAATTTGGTCGTCTGCGATGTGTGCAGTATCAATACTACCATCAGTATAGTGTTCACTGTTGATAGCATCATCAGCTATTTTAGCTCCGGTAATTGCATCAGCAGCAATTAACTCACTTGGTATTTTTGTTGTTGCCATGTTTTATATTTCTCCTACTATCGGGCTGTGCCCATTATTCCTGTTGATGTTACGAATGGATTTTCAGCGAATGCCATGTAGATGTATGTTCCACCTGATGCATTTTGTGATGCACTTGATGCTCTTAACTTAAATCCATTAGATAATAAATCTACAGAAGTTGTTGAAGCATCTTCTGCTGAAGCATCATCAGGATAAAGTTTATCTTGTTTAGGGTTATAACCTGACCTTTTATGGTCATAAATTAACCAGTTATTAGATGTATCACTTCTTTTTATTATCACAAAAGCAGGTTTAAAGCCTGTATAGACAAACGCACCATTTGCATCTCCATTACCGACATACTTACCGAATTTGCTGTAGCCTTGTTTTTCTGCGAAGGCGTAGGCTACATAATCATTACTTGCTGTGGCTGTATTACCTGACTGCATACCAAAGACTGAAGATGTAACTCCTGCACCCCAAGCGTTAGAGTAACTTTCTTGTGCATCAGTTCTATTTAAGGAAAGAAGATAGCTGGTGTTGCCCGTTCCACCTGTTAAATGTTGATGCCATGTATACCATTGACTTGTTCCTTCTCTATTTTTTGTAATAATCATTGCAGGTTGTACGCCTAGTCCATGACCTACTGAAAAGTTACCTGAAGAAGCTGATTCAAATGTAACAATGCTAAAACCAGCATCGCTATTAACCTGTGTTGTAGAAGTTACAGAGCCAGATGAGTTTGAAGCTGTCGTACCACCATTGGCTTTCCATTGCCAAGCTACATAGGTTCTTCCACTTCCATTTCCGTCTGTATCTCCATTTAATGAGAAACCATCTGAATCAAAAGATTCAAACATATTTGCATCTGTTCCCTCATCTCCAGTATCACTTGGTTTTAAATATGGTCCGTCTCCTCGTGAGCTATCGTAAGTAATATGGCTTGTAGCATGGCTTCTGCTTTTATACCAAACCCAGTCTGGCTGCATATCACTATTACCATCGTTAACTATTGCTCTGTCTGAACCACCATTACCAGTCCAAATAGCAGTCTGAAAATATGCACTTGGGTCGTCTATTGCTGTGTACTTACCCATTAGGCTTCTCCTCCAAATTCTGCTAAGTTTTTACCACATATTGCATAAAAACCTGCAGGTGGTTGATAGGCAAAACTACCATATCCGTTTGCATCTGCGTATGTTCCTACTGCTGTAAAGACTGCTTGTGCATAGCCACCAAAGTTCATTACTCTAACCTGATTATTATTATTAATATAAAAACCACCGGCAGGTAATAAAGGTTCGTCTGTTGCTGTTAGTAAATTACTAAAAGCAGGAGTTGTTCCGTTTGCTGGGTTTCCTACTGTACTGTTTAATGAGTGCCAAGTTCCTTCGTTGTGCCACCAAATTTTTC
>Ga0222716_10000359_pt1 | contig 38655 bp, 34 predicted proteins | sample C33_13DmetaG_FD_165044 | JGI IMG/M metagenome (GOLD analysis project Ga0222716, IMG submission 165044) | Estuarine water microbial communities from San Francisco Bay, California, United States - C33_13D | ecosystem: Environmental > Aquatic > Marine > Unclassified | place: USA: California... | reverse complement strand
TACTTCAAGCGGACGTCGTGCATGAAAGGGGTCCAAAGTCGCCATGATAACGGCCAAAACGCACCCGTCTATGAAGAAACCCCTCGCACCGTCTGCCCGAGCAGACTCGGTTGGCGTCCATCACCAGAATTGGTACCAAGGTGTTACTTCAGAGCCCACAAAGGTGGCTGAAACCAAGATGACGCTTTCCATGGGTACGTCGCCTGCACCTGTGGCAACTTCTGAGATCGCCGTCACGTGTTCGCAGCCATCCGTAATGCTACCAAAGACCGTGTGCACGCCATCCAACCACTCTGGTGCACTGTCCTCGGGAATGAGGAAGAATTGGCTTCCACCTGTGTGTGGCGCACTGGTTTTTGCCATTGAAATCGTACATGCATTGTGGACACGTCCGTTGTCTGCTTCATCGGGAACCGTCCATGCAGACTGTCCTGCTCCGCTGCAAGATGCGTCCTCCGAGACTTGACCGTTACAATATCCGAAGAAGGATGCTGCATGGCCACCCGTTCCGTCTTGATTGGTGAAGTCGCCACCTTGAATCATGAAACCATCAATGATGCGGTGAAAAATAGTGTTGTCGTAGTCCCCGTTATCGATGAGGGTTTTGAAATTCTCAACGTGGTCGGGCGCATCCGCTGGATAGAGTTCAATGGTAATGGTTCCTGAATCTGCGCCACCGTTCCAAGTCATCTGAAGTTCAACGACATCGGTAGTCACATCGGTACGGTTGGCGAGGTTAATGGCTGCCAACACCAAGATTCCTGCCAGTAAAATAGCCACCATACTGGCAGGCGTGGGTGTTCCGTCGTTGAGCAAGCGTGGGAAGGTCGTTTCACTGATCCCTTTGTTTTGCATTTCGTTCAACAAGTCATTGTATACGTTGGCTGCTTTTTTGTCACGGGGGTTCTTTTTGATGGCTTCGCGCATCAAATTCGCCGCCTTTCGGTACTCGGCACGGTTTCCGCTCGCTTTGGCGTTGAGCCAGGTTGCGTGACCTGCGAGGCGCAAGGTGGTTACTTCCTTCCCGTCAGGGTCAGCTTCACGAAGAATTTTGAGCGCTGATTCGCCTTTTCCTTTGGTGATTGCTTTCTCTGCTTTTTCCCAAGCAGGACCCATCGCGTCATCGGACATGAACACTCCGAAGGGTTGTTTGGTTTTGAGTTTCACGCTCCCGTGAAGCATGACTTTGACTGCCCAAAAGCGGAATGTGCCGACAACATGTTCAAAGAGTGTATGCCAACCCAGTGGCCTAAGGACGAGTCTGCAGGCTCACCACAACCGAGGGATGAACACTCATGGACCGTATCATCAACGACTTTACCATCAACATTGCCACCGCTAACGGAACTGGATCGCAATCGGCCAACCTCATCCTGCTTCAATCCCTCTTCGAGATGGGCGTTCCAGTCAGCGGAAAGAATCTGTTTCCGTCCAACATCTCAGGCCTGCCCACATGGTACATCGTTCGACTTTCCGACCGAGGCTATCAGGCTCCCGGCGACCGAACACACATTCAGGTTTTGGTCAACCCTGCAACGTGGGAAGAAGACTTGGCTGCTCTTGAACCCGGCAGCGTTGTTATTTGGAACAGCGACACGAAGAAAAAAACCGTTGACCGTGACGACATCATCTCCTACCCTGTCCCCATGAGTTCGCTCGCACGCAAAATCAATCCTAAAATTGCTAAATTGGTAACCAACATCATCTATGTCGGCGTACTTGCTGAACTGCTTGACATTGACCAAGACTGCCTCGAGAGCGCTGTTGCGAAGCAATTCAAAGGCAAGGATACTGCCATTGAACTGAACATCACTGCACTTGGACTCGGCCGAGATTACTGCAAGGAACACTTGGCCAAAGAAGACCCTTACGGGGCAGAAAAGCGCACGGTTGAGAAGCCTCAATTCTTTATTGAAGGCAACGAAGCCGCTGCCCTAGGCGCCCATTACGGTGGCGCTCAATTATTGGCATGGTACCCAATCACACCGTCCTCATCACTCGCAGAGAACATCATCAATTACATCCCACGCTTGCGTACCGATGAAGAAGGAAACGCAACCTGTGCCGTCATCCAAGCAGAAGACGAACTCGCAGCAGCAGGCATGGTTCTCGGCGCTGGGTGGGCTGGAGGCAGAGGCATGACCGCTACCTCAGGACCCGGTATCTCGTTGATGCAGGAATTCATTGGCTTGGCATACTTTGCTGAAATCCCGTCTGTATTCTGGGACGTTACCCGTGTCGGCCCCTCAACGGGTCTACCCACACGAACTCAACAATCAGATATCGCCATGCTCTATGAGGGCAGTCACGGTGATACCCAACACATCGTCCTGATGCCCGGAACGGTTGAGGAATGCTTTGAATTCGGTTGGCGAGCCTTTGACTACACCGAACGCTTCCAAACTCCAGTATTCGGAATGAGTGATTTGGATCTGGGCATGAACCGCTGGGCATGCGATGGATTCACCTACCCCGACATTCCGATGGACCGTGGAAAGGTTGTTCGTGAAAAGGACGTGTTCGAAGCATTTGAGACCTTTGGACGTTATCTTGACGTCGACGGTGACGGCATTCCCTACCGCACCCTACCCGGGTCGGGCATGGCCCCCATCCTCTACCGAGGTACTGGTCACAATCCCATGGGCGTTTACTCTGAAAAGCCAGAAGATTACTTCAACCTCATGGCCCGATTGAAAATGAAAATTGAGAATGCACGTGATCAACTACCAGCACCCATCCTCAGGGAAGAAGAAGAGTGCGAAGTCGGCATCATCTTCTTGGGCAGCATGGAAAACTCGATTCAGGAAATCGACGACATTCTCGAAGATACAGGCATGAAAGTCAGCCAATGCCGTGTGCGCGCCCTTCCGCTTCATTCAGAAGTTGAAGAATTCATCCGCCGACACGAAGTTGTGATCGTTCTTGAAATCAACCGTGACGGGCAACTCTACGGCATTCTGCGCCGAGAATTACCCAATGAGTTGGTCACCAAGGTACATTCTGTGGCCTACAGTGACGGTATGCCCCCTCGAGCCCGAATCTACGCCGAGCGAATCTTGGCCACACTTGAGGAGGTGAAGCAATGAGCGACAAACCAGCACGCGCCATTAAATTGAATGTCTTGAACGAACCGAAGGATAGCTACACAGGCGGTCCTTCCTCGCTCTGCCCAGGATGTGGTCACGACCAAATCTCAAGCGTTATCATCAATGCTGCGTGGGAAAACGGAATTGAACCTCATCGTATCGCAAAGATGTCGGGAATCGGTTGTTCGTCCAAAACACCCGCATATTATCTCGGTCAGTCTCATGGATTCAACACCGTTCACGGACGCATGCCCTCTGTGACCACGGGTGCATACGCCATCAACAAGGACTTGCTGTACCTCGGCGTTTCCGGTGACGGCGATTCTGCCTCAATCGGTATCGGGCAATTGATTCACGCGATTCGACGCAACATGGACATGGTCTATGTTTTGGAAAACAACGGAGTCTACGGCCTCACCAAAGGACAATATTCCGCTACAGCAGATGTTGGGTCCAAGAAAAAGAAGGGTGCCGTCAATGAAACACAACCCATTGACCTGTGCGCCTTGGCCATCAATTTGGGATGCACCTTCGTCGCTCGTTCGTTTTCAGGTTCAAAGAAACAATTGACCTCCCTGATAAAAGCGGCCATGTCCCACAAAGGATTTGCCCTCATCGATGTGATTTCACCGTGTGTCACCTTCAACAACAACGATGAATCCATGCGCTCGTACGGCTACGTCAAGGAAAATGAAATCACACTCCACATGGCCGATTACATCCCTCACTTCAACCCCGTCGAGGAGATTGAAGTGCCAGAAGGCCATTTCCGTGACATCACGCTCCACGACGGTTCTACCATTCGCTTGGAGACGATTTCAGAAGAGCACGACCCTGCTGACGCAATGGCTGCTTTGACCGCACTTCATGAGGCTGAAACCACTAAGAAGCACGTCACAGGCTTGTTGTATTTTGACCCCACAAAGCCCTCACTCGCAGAAGACCTCGGCCTTGTCGAGCAACCTCTGATCGACGTCCCAGACGAGGTACTACGACCCAGCAAGGCATCTCTTGATGCACTTAATGCAGAGTTCCTCGCTTGAGGCACTCCCATCGCGACTCTCATAAAGGAGGAGGCGAAAATTAAGTCTCATGGTTGACCCATTCACCGCAGCGACTAGTCTCGCACTGGGTGGAGGAGGAATGTATCTTCTTCTCAAACAGTGGCGTCTTCGCAACAAGCGATTAAGGGCCAAAGCCTTGCTCGAAAAATACGGCACACGAACGCGACTTCAGCAACAATCAGGCCGAATGCGCCTCATTTTCAACAATCCACAAGTGGGTGACCTACCATCCAGTGAACAAGAGGCATGGCAAGAACGTGACCAACGCCGAGACCGCAGTTTCATTGAGCTCGATTTGATTCAGCCGCCTCAAGAAGAACCAGGCGAAAGTGAAGAAGAGCGAGCATCAGAACTTGAACGACGCCATGAATGGATTCAGAGCAACGAGCCTCCGATGCAAGAACATGCGGCTCTGGTAGCGGAGGAAGAAATTGGAAGTGGAGTGGTGGTCGCAGACCCTGCTGAAGAACTTGAAACCGCCATCGATGAACGACTGGAACGCGAAGGTGGTGCCTCAGGTGTTGTTCAAATTTCACTTGCATGGGACGATTACAATGATTTGGACCTGCATCTTTTCTGCCCTTCTGGCGAACGTATTTACTTCAACAACAAACGAAGTGATTGTGGAGGTATTTTGGACGTTGACATGAACGTTCGGCCTCTCTCAAATACACCTGTTGAAAACGTGGTATGGAGAGACATCGCACCGTTGGGCACCTACAAGGTTGGAGTTCATTTCTACAAACACCATCGGAAGCGAAAGACGAAGCGCGTCTGCACCTACCGCCTGCGAGTCATTACCCACGGCCGTGCCAAAGAATACGTTGGAAAAATCAAGTACGGTCAAGCCATGCAGATGGTGACTTCATTCACACTTGCTTCAACCAAGTGAGACATTGACGCCGTCAACGGCCACGAGGGCCGCACCCAAAGCGCCAGCAGTCTCGCCGTAGCGTGCAGCTTTGATCGGCATTGGGGTCGAAAGATGAGGAGAAATCTCCTTCCAATGTTCCATAATGCCGCCATAAAGAATGATACAGTCCGGGCTCACAAGGTTCTCAAAATAATCCAAACCTTCCTGAAACCGTTCAGCCCATTGCTCGATAGACCACTGATTCTTTGACCGTGCAGCGGCTGAAATATGCTCTTCCAGACATCCGTTCAACCTCGGATGCTGATGGCGTCCGTATTCGAGATTCGGCGTCATCACTCCGTTGTGGTGAACGGTCGTACCGATACCCGTTCCGATGGTGAGGGTCAGAAGGGTTCCCGTTTCACCTCGCCCTGCACCCATTCTGTATTCAGCAACCCCTACCGCATCTGCATCGTTGATGAGGGCAAAAGATCCGTTGTGGTGGCCCATCAGTTCTTCACGCAGATTCATTCCAATCCAATCATCGCCGAGGTTTGGAGCGGTGAGAACGGTTCCTTGTTGAATTGCTCCGGGAAAACCAATGCCAAGCGGACCGCTCCAATTCGCCTCTTCAAGGCAGGAGCGAAGACGGTCCACAAGTGTTTGCGGCGTGATGGGGGCTTGATGCTGATGTTGGTGGAATTCACCTTGCAAGGCCCCGGTTGTGATATCGAAAACACCCATGCGGAACCCACTACCGCCAATGTCAATGCCCATGCTCAGCATACTGTACCCTCACCTGTTTGCTCTGGCTTGGATGATGGCGTCAACGAGGGGGGGAAAGGTGTCACCCTGCATGTGCGGAGAGACGACATCGGCCGCTTTTGCGACTTCCTCAAACGCACCACCGACTGCAACTGCCCATCTGGCAAATTCGAACATCGAGAGATCATTGGGGGCATCTCCTACACAAAGTGCCTGGCTTGGCGACCAATTCATTCGTTGAAATAAATCCGTGAGACCGTGTCCCTTTGAGATATGTGGCTCCATGAGGTGAATTGCAAAGCCTGTTCGCACCACATCCAGGTGCTTCCATTCGCTTCTTGCCATCGCTTCATTCACTGCGTCAAGGTCTTCGTATGGAAACAGACACCACTCACTCTCACGCCATTGGTTGGTTTCAATCCCCTGACTGTCCAACCCGTCAATCTCACCTTCAAGCCACACAGCCGCTCTACGGGCTTCTTCTCCCGATGCTCGCAGGACATGCCCGTTCCAACTTCGATGCCACAACACTCCACCGTTTTCACAGCAGATAGGGCCACTAAGGCCTAGAAAACGCCACAACCCATAGGTGATGGCTCGTACATTGCCCGTAGCCAACACCACAGGAATGCCATGCTTCTCGAGCCGCTGTAAGGCATGAACTGCAACCATTGAAAGACGCTTATTCTCATCGGTGAGCGTCCCGTCAATGTCAACCACGACCACGTCCGGTGCCCAATCTACAGGGAGCCATTCCATGCCACACGCTGCAGGCTCATGGGCATGAATATTCGCATGAGGTGAGCATCATGATTTGATTTATGGGGAGGGTTCATCAACACCTGACGCTTGCAAAAAAAGTATGGGAGATGATGAAAGCAATGAAGTCTTCCTTTCTCTTGAGGACGATGAGGTTGTAGCCCCGCAACCTAAGTCACGAAAAAAGAACAAACCTGAGCCTGTTGCAGAAGACCTCTCGTACCTTGAAGCCGAAGTCGTGGACACCTCAATCATAGAGGAAGTCAGCGGCAGTTTTAGCGTGACATGGCCGCTTCTTGGCATGGATTGCCCCGATTGTGCTGCAAAGGCAATGGGTGCACTCAATCACATGAAACAGGTGGACAACCCGCATGTTTCTGCAACCTCGGGCGAAGTCAAGGTCAACATTGCACTCGAGCACGGCTCGATGTCGGAAGTATCCTCAGTATTGCGTTCCTTGGGCCATGCCCCCGATGTTGAACATCATGAATTGGTCGGGGTAAAGGCTGCTGCTGTAGCACACCGAAACGGCGTCCCCATCCCCAAACTCGAGCGCGTCATCAAACGGCAGCCAGGAATTCTTGATGCCGAAATTTCTGACGATAACCGAATCTTGGTTCAACTTGTATCGACTGCGAATCAAGAACTCTTGCAAGCCAGAAAGCGAGCCCTCGAACAGGTCATTGGAAGTGAGCCTTCCTTTGCGGTGGCAAAATCAAACCGATTGCGCCCCGACCAGTGGCGCTTGATCGGTGGAGGAATCGCTGTCCCAGTTCTTGGTTTGGTCATTCTCGCTGAAATGGCTGGATTCCACGGCCCTGTTATCGGGGCAATCGCTCTGCCCGGCGTGATCATTGGTGGCCTTCAAATGTTCAAAGAAGCACTTGCATCACTTCGAAACTGGCAGATGGGCTTCCAAGTCCTCACCAGCCTGGCCGTGATTGGAGCCTGTATTTTGGGCATGTGGGAAGAAGCGCTCATCGTTGCCATCCTTGTCGCATTCACTGCTCACCTCGAAGGTGATGCACTGATCAAGGCAAGAGAAGCAATGCAAGGTGGCCTCGACAGATTACCTCGCACGGCACGGAAAATCACCGATGCAGGCGTTCATTCCCCTACTCAAACAACACCCATCGTTGCAGCCGTTGGTTTTTCACTTCCAATGGCAAACGGGCCAACCTTGCCCGTCGCTCAACCAACAAAAGGAGCCAGTGAAATGGTTCCAATCGATCTTGTTCGTGTTGGCGATAAGATTGAGATTCGAAGTGGTGAATTAATTCCAGCAGACGGACGCATTATTGAAGGCAAAGGAGCGCTTGACAAAGCCCCACTAACCGGTGAATCCGTTCCCGTGGATGTTGGCGTTGGAGACGTCATTGAAGCAGGTCTGGTCCTCGCACGAGGGCCCGTCGTCTGTGAGGTAATAGCAGTAGGAGACAGCACTCGCCTTTCCGGGCTCATTGATGCAGTTCATTCCTTCCGAGAGGCTCCACCTCGTTTGCAAAGTGGTATTGAAAAATTCACCGCTATCTGGGTTCCATTTGTCCTTCTTGGAGCCTTTGCAATTTGGTATTTCATGTTCCCTGATGATTGGAAAATCATCCTCCTTCTTTGGGTCGTATCATGTCCGTGTGCACTGCTCCTAGCGACTCCAGTCCCCCATGCTGCAGCCCTCTCGAATGCCGCTCACAGTGGCGTCATTGTTCGCGGTGGAGATGCTCTTGAACGAATGGCGAGAGTCAACCACGTTCTGTTGGATAAAACAGGCACCTTGACGTCTGGAAAACCTACCGTCACCGAAGTCATCATGGGGAAGAAACGGCAACGGAAAGCAGCCCTTCAACTCATCATGGGGCTTGAAACTCGCTCCTCTCACCCCTACGCACTCGCAGTGATGGAATACTGCCAAAGCGAAGGCATCAAACCTGCAAGCATCGATAAAATCAGCGACATCGATGCTGGTGTCGAAGGTATTCAGGGGTCGACAAAGGTTGCATTCATCCGTCCAGACAAGGCCGAAACGCTCGGTATCTCGGTAGAAGATGCCTTGCAAAAAGGCTTCAAAGAAGCACAACAGCAAGGCAACGGAGCCAGCCTGTTGGTGAAAGATACCGTAGCCATCGCCCTTGTTACGTTCAAGCATGATGATGTCCGTGATGGGTCTGATGCTTTGATTCGAAAAATGGACAAGCGTAACATCAATGTTGAAATTCTCTCTGGCGACCACCAAGAAGCAGTATCCCAATTTGCACGTTCTGTCGGATTGCCAGAAAGTGCTGCACACGGAGGATTGAGTCCCGAAGAAAAAGTCAATTGGGTCAAAGCACGTTCAAGTTCACATGTGACGATGATGGTTGGAGATGGATTCAACGATTCCGCAGCCCTCGCTGTTGCAGACGTCGGCGTTGCGGTCGGAACGGGCGAATCGGTGAACCTCGAAGCCGCTGACATTCTGATTCCCGGTGACGACCCTCGCGTGCTCATTGAGATGATCGATTTAGCCCGCTCCGCTCAGCGAACACTGACTCAGAATCTTGTGTTCTCGGTGGCCATCACCATCACGCTTGTCGTCGCAGTGATTCAGCAATGGTACGATCAGTTGTGGGTGGGCGTGCTCATCCACGAAGCCTCGGTGATTCTTGTGATTCTCAACGGAGCACGTTTGGCTCAAAACGGCCAATCCATGTCCTTGCTAAAAGAAACACTGCGAAGCATGGTCCATGATACAAAAGTGGCTTTTTCTTCGTTCCGTGAGAGATATATTCCCTCCAAATCATGAATCGTTGCGGTTCTTTTCACGCGACATCTTCAAACCATAAGGCGTAATCTTCGCAATAGGTGGGAGAATGGCACGAGTACGAGGAGACCCGATTACAACCGCTCTTGCCCACCCTACGCGCCGCTCAGCCTACATCGCACTATACGGTTCAGAGGAGATGAGCACCGTACAACTGCAGGAAGCCGTCGGAGTCGACCGCTACAACCTCTACCATCATCTGAAGAAACTTGCATCCCTCGAGCTGGTCGAGAACCACCGAGATGTGGGTCGTGCTCGTTGGTGGCGTGTGGCTCAAAAGGTCAACCTCCCCGAACTTCTGAATGCCGAAGCCCTTTCCGTGGCGGAGCCAGCCTCAATGCCATCATCCAACAACCAAGCGCCATCATCCACCATGGCATCCCTCGCTATTGACGAAGAGGGGCGGGATTTGATCGTCCTTGACCTCGAGGGTTCTCGTGACCAAGTCAGTGCAAAGCAACTCATCACCAGGCTTTCAGAAGAGTTTGGCCTGACCTTGGACGTACCGTGGAATTTCATCCCTGAACGATTGGTCCTCTACGCAAAAAAAAGGTGATGAGCGATGAGTGAGGAATACACGATGGAATCCAAGATTTCACCACCACCCCTCACGTGTCCGAAATGCACTGGTATGTTGCCGATGAAATTAGGCGACCTCACATGTCTTTTGTGTGATGCAAAGGTTCGGGTTGACCACCCCCTGACACGACGAAAGTGGAAGGAAGAGAAGGTGAGTTGCCCCGAGTGCTCAAAGGTACTGGTGGCAGGCGTTGACCATCGTCCAGCACAGTTGAAGTGTGGGATGTGCGAGACACATTTCACCCTCGCTGAACAAGTACCTCGCGTCGAAATCTCCTGCCCTGGTTGTGAGCGAAACCTCAGAATGAAGCGACGCCCCGGCCGCAGAGAGATTGACTGCCCAGCCTGTGAAACCTCGTTCGCAGTCAAGTTCTAACTTGCTCGTGGCGAAGGACGCTTAGGTCTTCAAAGCGCCTCAATGACCCGTGTCCGCGTCGCGCTCCTTATCTATGAAGAGAAGTCCATGAAAAAGTGGATGGGATTCCAATGGGGATGAGCGAAAGCCATAACGGAGAGGCAGGAAACACTGCGCTCAAGGAGCACGATAGCACCGAGAAGGTGACGCTTGCTTCACTTCGATCCCAGTTTACATCTGCTGATTCAACGAGCATTGACGAGGTCATGGGAACCCAAGCACGATTCCGTCAGGAAGAGCGCTTGAGAGCTGACTTGCGACGGGAACGCCGTTTGCGACAGCAGGCCATCACCGAGCGAGTCACCGCCATGAAGGCGAACATTGCGAAAGAGTTGGCTACGCAACACGACTTGACATTGGACGCACTTGAATCCGAGTTGCGTGCCAACATGGAAGCAGAGCTTGAGACGCTGGAGCGTGAGGCACTCTCCCAAGAAGAATCGCGAGTCCGTCAAGAATTAGATCTCCGTCTCAAGCGGGAAATTGATGCCCTTCGCGACCACCATGATGTTGAGCAAAGCAAGCAACTTGAAGACCGAAAGAGCGAGATGAAGGCTTCGATAGAATCCCAATTGCATCAGGAATACGAACGTCGCCTGTCCATACAAAAAGAGCGCTTGCGCCTTGAATACAATCAAGCCCTTCAACACCGACTTCGAGACATTGAAGCCAACCTCGAAGAGGAAATGGAACTTCGCTTTGTCGACATGGAGCAACGTGAAATCGCTCGTCTTGAAGACGGACATGAAGCCTTGCTCTCAGAACGTGAAGAACAATTGCGTCGTGGCATCCGTACGCGGTTGGAACAACAGTTGCGACAACGTCTCAAGCAACGTGAAGCACGTTTGAAGGTTGAATTCGAACGCCGAAGCCTTCGTCTTGAAGAAGACATTGCTCAACAACTTCAATCGGACATTGAAGGTCAATTACGTAAGGACACAGACGAACTCGAAGAGCGCATGCGTGAGGACGTTGAATTGGCTATTGCCAAGCGACGCGATGACTTGCGTACCGAGATTGAATCCCAACTTTCAGAGGCGCAATCCGAGAAACTTGCCGAACGTAAAGCACGACTCAAAGCCAAGTACGACCTCACCTTTCGCAAGGCTGTCGATGACATATCGCGCAGTCTTCATGCTGAAATCGAAGTTGAACTGGAGCACCGAATGGAGCATGAGTTCAGTACCTACCGTCACGCTCGTGAGGCAGAAATACAGAACCGTCTCTCCCGTTATCGCTATGAACGGGAAGCAGAATTGCGGGAAGAACTTGAATTCCAATACGGTGTGAATAAGCAGGATTGGACTGAGCGCCTCGATCTCGAATTCCAATCCCGTGAAGCAGCCGCTCGTAAGGCAATCATGTCTGAAGTGGATGCGCAATTGCGCAATGAACGCTTAACCCATGAGACCGACCTCGACCTTCTCAAAGAGGAGACTTCACTGGAATTGGAAGTGGAAATGGAAGAACGTCTTCGCGACTTCAAAACCCGCAAAGAAGACGAAGTGGCCACACAACTCGAACGTCAACTCGACAAGCGAGAAGAGATCATGCGCAACAAAGCGCTCATTGATGTCCGCAAGCGTGAGGCGCAAATCCGCGCCGAAATCGAGGCTCAACTGGGCCTCAAGCGTGCTGAAATCCGCGACCGTCTCCAGGGCCTCTCCGAGAAAATGGACTCCTTCAAGGAAATGGCTGAAGAAAAGATGCGAGAATCCGTTACACAGCAAATCCAAGGCGAAATTGACATGGATGAAGAGGAACTCAGGACTCGAGAGCGTGAGTTCAGTTCCCTTCAATCAACGGACACACGTGCAGAAAAGCGTCATAAGTGGATGCAATCAATTTCCGGACAGGCACCAGCGGCTTATGGCGCAGGCGCCATGGACCCGAGTGCACTCGGTGCTCGACCCGATGGGTTGGGGGCTGCTGCAGGCCGCCCGCTACGCGGTCTTATGGGTCAGCAAAACGAACCTGAGCAACGTCTTGGCCTCGGAAACATGCGTGCCCCAATGACGAGTGCAAAGCCACTTGCAACGCAGCAACCTGCTGCAATTCAGCCGCGTGCGGTTCGTCAGCCCATTGGCCAAGCTGCCATGCCTCAACCCGTTCGAAACGTCCGCCAGCCAATCGCTCAAGAGCCTCAATTTGTCCCACAGGAAGAGGTAGTGGCAGAAGAAATGCTTCCGACTGAGGAAGTCGTAGAAGAAATGCTCCCGACTGAGGAAGTCCTAGTTGAGGAAGTTCCAGAGCCTGCTCTTGAAGAAGAAGTCGCATCCCAACCCGAGTTGGCTGAGGAAGTGATTGAGCCTGCAGAACCTTTGGAGTCTGAACCAGAGACTGCGGACATTCCGACCGCATTACTGCGCCCGATTCGAGGCGTCCTTCAGCCTCGTGATGATGGACCACGAGTCCCTACGGCTACAATCACTCCTGTTGGCCCAACGTTGGTGCCAGCTCCTCCCGTCAGTACCGGTGAAAAACCAAAAACCGCTACACTGCGACCAATCAAGGGAAGGCTAACCCCCGTTGAAAAGACGCCTGTGAAAACATTGCAACCTCAAGAAGAAGAGGATGAAGACCAAGATTGAGTGTTCGTATCGCTTCACAACCGTGCGACTTGTTCTTATCTTACGTGCCCGTCCGAATTTTTATGAAGCGTTCTCTAGCCATCTTGCTGGTTTCCCTTCTTTGCCTCCAAGCCACATCAATTGGCATGGTGCAGGGCTCACTTTCACTGCTTACGGATGGTGGGCAAACCGATGAATTAGACCGTCCCTTGGTTCTCTGGTCGGTGTTGAATGACGGCAAGGTTCTCACCGTTGACAAAACGGGGAATGTCAGTGTGAACGCTCTCAATCAAGGCGTACTGTCAGCACAATCCACCTACTTCTTGAAAGTGGATGTGAACAGTGCCCGCATTGACGACGCCCAGGAACTCGTCACCGTAGCCCACGATACGGGAGTGATGGTCGTGCAGATGAGCACGCAGACGCTTTTCAGAAACATCACGACCCCCGACCCCGTAGACGATGCAGCATGGGACCCACAAGGCGATCTTTGGCTGGTGTATTACGCTGGGAAGCGTCGTGCTGATGAATACAACTCTGAAGGCCCTACAGGAGCCCAAACCGCAACCTTTGGCTCAGGCATCTCTGCATTTGAAATTCTTGATGATGGACGTCTTGCCATCGCCTCCTATGACACAAAAATTTACATCGAAGACAATGCTGGAAATCCGCTTACGACATTGACAGATTCAAGCGGCATTATCTCAAAACTCAAAGCGACTTCAAACGATACGTTGCTGGCAGGAACCAATGGTGGAACTGCGCTCAAGTACAACAGCGATACATGGACCTCCCAATCGGTGAACCTCCCGCACACGAAGCAAACAACGCATCTGCAATCTCACGGGAATGATATGTTCGTGGTCGGAGCAAAACAAGGCAAGATTTCCTTCATCAACGCCACTTCATTCACCGAAGAACGCACCTTTACTGCTTCAGGAGATATCGTTGGAATTCTCGCAGAGTTCACAGGCCAATTTTATGCAGTTGGTGTGACGCCGTCAGAAACCAAGGTGAGATACTTCGACCTTGACACGGATGGGGACGGCGTCAACGACCTTGCCGATGCCTTTCCCCAAGATGCCACTCAAAGTGTGGACACTGACAATGACGGATACGGCGACAATCAAGACGGAACCAATCCAGACGCCTTCAAATTCGATGAGACTCAATGGGCTGACCAAGACGGGGACGGATACGGTGACAATCCTGTAGGTAATGACTCCGACCTCTTCCCAAATAACGCAGACCAGTGGCAAGACGCAGATGGAGACGGCTACGGGGATAACAAAGATGGACAGGACGGCGACCAATTTCCAAGCGAACCTACACAATGGGCCGACCAAGACCAAGACGGGTACGGAGACAATCCACTTGGATTCAAGCCCGACGGTTGTCCAACCGTGAATGCCTTCTCCAATCAGGACCGCTATGGCTGCCCAGATTCAGACCTCGATGGCTTTTCTGATGCAGACGAAAACTGGACTGTTGAGGATGGGGCTGATGCATTACCGAAGGTAGGCACGCAGTGGATCGATGGTGACGGCGACGGTTACGGCGATGCCTCGGAGGGCGAACAACCCGATGCATGCCCCTGGGAATTTGGCCGCTCTACGAAGGCTGTATCAATTGACGTGAACGTCCCGAAAGGTTACGTAGAAATCGAATCCTTTGGCTGCCTTGATGCAGATGAGGATGGTTGGGTTGACCGAACTGAATCCCCACTGATGGACATTGATCCAACGGAGCACTTCGATGGTGATGGCGATGGCGTCGGTTCAAATTCTGATTATGATGATTCTAGGGACTTTATCCAAACTGAACAAGATCACTGCCTCAACGATAAGAACGACACCTCGGAAGCCTGCATAGGTTGGAATGACCCCGCATATCAAGCCTACCGAGCAACCTTGGGCAACGAAACTGGACTTGGTTTCAACGCTTGGAACACCTCAAAAGATGACGACGCTGGTGGACAAACAACCCTCGCCGTCGACGAAGACACATTGAATCAAGTCATCATGGCCGGTATCATCGCTTTTGTCGCTTTGACAGGCGTGATTCTTGCTGCCGCCTACATCATCAATAAGCGGAAGGTATCGAAGGCCACCAAAGAATACGGTGGCGTGGACCCTACATTGTCCTCAAATGCCTCTCGTGAAGCCTTGGAGGGGCGGGGAGGTCTTTCAGCAGGTGGCGGTATCGTTTCAGACTCGTCTTGGGATGATGAAGTCGAACAACTGAACTTCGAAGTGGAACCCGATGGTTTTGCTGATTTGGACATCAAGGATGATGGGCCAGTGGGTGAGGTTGCATCCATCACCTACGAGGAAGAAAGCATTGAAGCGATTGCTGGCATGCCAGTACCCGAACCTGCACAAGAAGAGGCACAAAGCCCTCCCGATGAAGCTCCACCAGTCCCTGAAGGCGGTCTACCTGACGGTTGGACCATGGACCAGTGGCGATGGTACGGCCATGAGTGGCTGTCTAAGTACGGCAAGAACTAGAGCCAGACGATTGGAAGGCTTTGTTTGAGCGAACCCAATTCTGTTCCGGAATACAGTGGCTTACCTTCGACTTTGAAGGTGTTCATAACCAACCAAAGGAAACCATTCCACGCCGTTGAATCAGCGAAAATTTCAACCTTGCCGTAAACGGCTGCCATGATGAGTTTGGCTTCATCTGAACCTTCTCCACACAAACCTTTGACCAAGTCTTTCGCCGTGAAACGATAGCCCGGGGGTCGCCAATCCATCATGTACTTCACACCTGGAAAGGAGCAAGATTGAGGCGCTCAGCAAGATGTTCTACATCCACGTCCACGGCGATCTTCATTCGCTCTCGAAGCAAATCGATTTCACTCTTCATCTTGAGCATTTTATGGGTGCGAATCATTTCCCCCAGTAAGTCATTCACACTTTTGTGATTCCCTGTGGTCCTCAACGTGTTGAGTTGCCTTCGAATCTCATAACTCACACTTACGGAGGTCATTCCTTCGCCGGTCATGGTATCTACCCACTTCACCCTCGGTTTGCATGCCTACTTAATGTGTGCGAAGCCAATGAGGATTGAAAGTGGCTTTTCGCAAGCGCTGACTCAGTCCCACCGTCATCAACGAATGTCCCGCTCTAGACGGAGTCGGGACTCTTCAGTGACGCCGAATTCACGTCGCATTTCCTGAACGCGCTGATGAACTTCTTTGGAAAGAGTCCAATATTCGAGGCTTCCTGCACCTGCACCTGAATTCGTAGGTTTGTTGAGAATCACCGTAGGTGCTCCGCTCCACGGAGCTTCAGCAACCTTCGCCAACCGGCGGACGGTTGTATTGAACAATTTATTTGGCATCTTCTTGTTGACTTGGTCACAAACATAGGTGCTCAATTTCGAGCGACCGTCTACCATGGTCATGACAATCCCAAAAATTTTCAAATTCCTGTTGATACGACGCTGAATCATTTTGATGGAATTCATCAGCATGCTGAATCCCTCAAGAGCGTAGTATTCTGCTTGAACGGGCACAAGTACCCAATTGGCAGCGCACATAGCGTTGATCGAGAGCAGGCCAAGTGAAGGAGGCGTATCGATGATGATGTAATCAAATTCATCCATCACGGGGAGAAGGGCTTCCTGCAACCGTGTTTCACGACCGATTTTATGGCTTAATTCAATCTCTGCACCCGACAGATGAATGTCGCTGGGGAGGAGCCAGAGATGGCCTGCGTTGATGGAATCGGGTACTTTCTTTCCGCCATTACGATTGCTCCAGGCATCTCGCATTGCACGCGTAATGTCCTCAGGAGGAATCAGATACTCCTCCATCAGAGCCAATTCTTCACCAGAATCGTTTGTCAAGAGGTCATAGACGGTCTTTTTGATCTTCTTCTTCTCCAATCCAAAGGATGTCGCACAATTCCCTTGTGGGTCAAGGTCGACGAGAAGTACTTTCGCAGGTGGGAGTCCTTGACGACGGGAACCTTTGGCAAGGGCTGCTGCAATATTGACTGCAGTCGTTGTTTTTGCACAGCCCCCTTTCTGGTTGGCAACCGCCATGACCATTTTGTAAGGATTCATTGCAAAGACCTCCGGCAATTACGATGAGGTACGACCTCCTCTTTCAATGCAAGCCTCCAACGCCCGGAGATCAGGCTGGTTGAATCACTGGAACTGGCACTTCGGAGAGAATCTTTCGAACGATGTGCATACCGGTAATACCTCGAATCTTGGCCTCGGGCTTCATGTTAATTCGGTGGGAGATGATTTGCAAGGCGATGCCCTTGATGTCATCAGGGATGACATAGTTGCGTCCTGCAACGGCAGCTGCAGCACGGCCTGTCTTGAACAGTGCTTGACTGGCACGTGGTGATGCTCCATTGATGACTCGGTGGTCTTCACGTGTTCGTTGGACGATCTCAATGATGTATGATAGAATGGCAGGGTCGACGTGCACGGTTTCCAATGCCTTTTGCATGGCGACGACCTTCTTTGGGGAGGTCACTTGTTCAACAATGTGCTCGTCTTGTCCTCGCAACTTTCTGCGAGCAAGAATGGCTTTTTCTTCGGCGCGGTCCGGGTAACCCATGCTCATCTTCATCAGGAAACGGTCCATTTGAGCTTCGGGAAGCGGATAGGTTCCTTCTTGCTCGATAGGGTTCTGTGTTGCAAGAACAACGAAAGGAGCAGGGAGTTTGTGGGTAATACCCTCAATGGTCACTTGCTTCTCTTCCATGGCTTCCAGCAAGGCTGCTTGGGTCTTTGGTGGCGCACGGTTGATTTCGTCAGCGAGCAGAATGTTCGCAAATAGTGGACCTGCACGAAGTTTGAACTCGCCAGATTTTTGGTCGTACATGTAGGTGCCCATGATGTCTGAAGGCAACAAGTCAGGTGTGAATTGGACACGCTTAAATTTGCAACCCAAAGCACGAGCAAACGTGTTGGCAAGCAATGTTTTAGCCAAACCAGGGAAATCTTCGAGGAGCATGTTGCCGTTGGAAAGGATACCGACGGTCACTCGGCGCAGGTTTTCGTTCTTTCCAATAATGACTTTACCGACTTCGTTCATGAGACTGTTCGATATGGCCGAAACGGTGGCCATGAGGTCCTGGGTCCGTGCTGCTCCGGCGCCTGCGTGTGCACTTGCTTCCATCTTCATCCCTCAGTAATGACCCATGACTTGTTGATTTGTTATATGAATGTGTGCGCTTGATTCTTCAATGATGCTCATCGGATTGCCCGATGACGGCGAGGCTTAGCGGCCCCAAAAATGGTCTTCTTTGCGGTGCAATGCCACGATTTCCGCGAGGATTTCCTCTTCAATTGGTGTCAGATCAATCTTCTTCAGTCGCTTGGCATGCCGTTCTGGGACGTCAACGTAAAATTCGTCCAATTCCTCAATGTGTCTGCCAACCGTAGGTCCTTGCACTGCCACAGCGACTTCGTCACCCTGCATCGCTTCTTTGACATCTTCAGAATCTCGGGTTCGTAAACTCTTGATTTGTCCAACCGATGTACCGTCAAGTTTCATCAGACGTTGTCCAACATGGATACGACCGCCTAAGACACGCATGCCAACAATAGCAGGTCCTTTGGCGCGGAATGTGTGGTCCTTGAGAAACAAGACGCGACCGGGGTAGACCAGTGTCTCTCTTTGTTCGTCTTCGATGGCTTGTTGTGTTGCTTCTTGCCACTCCTCAAAGGCATCCATGATGTGGTAAATAATCGGGCCAGAAATGAATTTGATTTCAGCATCATCGCCTTGGAGTTGCTGAGCAACCTCCGAGGTATTCGCCTTTGTTGAAAACCCAAGAATCACTTGTTGAAGAGGGTCTGCAGCTGATTTGGCCATCAAAATGTCCTTTTTGTTCACGGGTCCAACCGTCGCTTGACGCACCGGGATGTTGCGCTGATGCAACTCAAATGCAAGTGCTTCCAACCCACCGACAGTATCTGCTTTGATGACAACCCCCGTTCGGTCTTCCTCGGCACCTCGGCAATCGCCAGACTGGGTATGTGTTTTGAAGGCGTGACGAGAAAAGATTTCCTTGCACGATGAACACATGATGGGCATGTTTTCGAAGATGCTTCGCCATTCTTCTCGTATTGATTCTCTCGCAGTCGCTTCTTCTTCTTCCGTATTGGCGAGGTGAAGGGTCGTTCCGGCAATGGTTGATTCAAGATTTGGGGCGACAATTTTGACTCCACATGCAGCGTCGATTTCATCAAAATTCACCCAACGTTTTCCAGCGTCTCGCATTTCTGCCATTCCCTGTGGCCGTTTCAAGCCCTTGATGTGCGTGGTAAAGGGTCCATCCTGGCCGGCAAGTAGGATGGTATCTCCAATTTTCAAACTCCCTCGGTAGAGAATCACGTCAATGGTTTTGCCCATTCCAACTTCGTCTCGCATCTCAAGCACCGTTCCCTGAGCAGCACCCAAGGTATCAGTAAGGCGATCTTCGAGGAAGCGTTCTGCCAGCCCAACGGTGACCGCAAGGAGGTCTTGCAAGCCCTCTCCATCTTTTGCAGACATGGGTACTAAGGCGACGTTTTGTCGGAAATCACGAATTTGATCGTAGCGCTCAAGGTTGAATCCATACTCCGAGAATTGACCGACGAGTTTCCAATAGCGTTCTTGGAATAATGCTTGGACATCTTCTCGCTGTTCACCGAAGGATTCGATAAAAGACCTGCCAGATTCACAACGCCAACCGTAGAGTCGGTCGACTTTGTTACCGGCGATGACAAAAGGTGTCTTCGTTTCTTTCAAGATGTTCAGTGATTCAATGGTTTGAGGTTGAAGGCCTTCCATGATGTCAACGACAAGGACTGCTATATCGGCTACAGAACCACCTCGGTTACGTAGCGATGCGAAGGAATGGTGCCCTGGCGTGTCGATAAAGAGCAGGCCGGGAGATTTGAATTTCTTTCCACCCATCATGGCTGCGCATGTTTCATTGAGAACATTGGCTGGGACTTCAGTAGCACCGATGTGTTGAGTGATGCCGCCAGCTTCTCGGTCCATCACGCTGGCCTGACGTTCACTGCCAACAGACCGAACCATGTCGAGGACACTCGTTTTTCCGTGATCAACGTGACCGAGTACGGAAACGATCGGTTGACGGTTGTGTCCTTTGACTTGACTTGGCTCATCGCCCTCAGATGCATCTGCATCATCAACGTCGGCCACACCATCACGCCCTGAGCCTGTTAGGTTCACTCGTAAACCCAAGCGCCCATGGTATTGTCCCAATCCATGAGGCCCTCAGGGAACCAGAGGCCAAGTTCGAATTCTGCTGTTTCAGGGGCATCAGAGCCATGAATCATGTTGAAGCCCATGTCCATTCCGTAGTCGCCTCGGATGGTACCGGGTTCAGCATTTCGCCCGTTGGTTGAACCGATGAGTTTGCGGGCAACCGCAATCGCTTCAACACCTTGCCATGCCATGCAGACAACAGGTCCTGATGTTACGAATTTGATGAGGCCAGGGAAAAAGGGGCGTTCTTTATGGACGTCGTAGTGTGAACGAGCGATTTCTTCGCTTGGCACCATGGCCTTCATACCAACCAACTTGAGGCCTTTTCGCTCAAATCGTCCAATAATTTCGCTGACAAGACCGCGCTGTACGCCGTCGGGTTTAATCATAACATAGGTCGTTTCCATGGTGTTCACCAATCCAATCCAAAAGAGACCCGTTTAAGGGCGTTGCGATTGAGCCGGTCCTGAGGTTCAACTCGATTTCACTGGATGCCGCCCTTGACATAGTGGCGAGTCCACTTGACACGGCGAGCATTGCGCTTGAGTTGAAGTTGATTCTTGCGAGCCTTGCTGCTCTTGAACCAAAGGACGCTGCCGTCACGGCGGACAAACATCATTCCGGTGCCGGGTTCGATTTCGTCTCCGGTAAAACTGCAAATTCTTCGTTCTGGCATATTCATCACCGTGCGTTGAGCTTACGGGCTTCACGGCCCGTATCCTTGAGCATCAAAATATCGCCAACACGGATGGGTCCAACGACGTTTCGGCTGATAATACGGCCGACGTCACGGGGGTTGGGAGCATCGTTGACACGAACCTTGACTTGAGTTGCTTCACCGGTCATTCCTGTACGACCGACGATCTCGACCACTTCTGCTGGCCATCCACCAAGTTCTTCACTCATCTTCCTCATCTCCAAATTTGGATTCAAGCCTTCTTGATGGCGTTGATTTCTTCGACGACTTCATGGAATTTTTCTTGGGCACCTTTGGTGATTTCCATAATGGCGACGGAGGCAGCGTTTGCGCCTTTGGTCATTCCAACACCTTTGGCGAGGAATTCTTGGCTGGGAACGTAGCCGTAGGGAATGTCTTTCTCTTCACAGATCAATGGGATGTGAGCCAAAAGTTCTGGAGGGTTGACGTCTTCTGCAAGAATGATGAACTGTGCAGTTCCACGCTCGGCAGCTTTGGTTACTTCGTTACTACCTTTCTTGACACGACCGTTCTTGTTCATGTCAATCATTTCGTAGATCTTGTTGGCTAGGTCTTCTGGGGTTTCAAAGGTCATATGTACACTCATTGGAATCTCTCCTTCCTCGTGATACGGGCGTTCCTCCGCACAACCACGCGGATATAAACGCAACGGAGGCGGTTTTGTTCTCAATTTGTGCCCGTGTTCTCCAAATTGGAACGCAGTCTACCACTTAATTGTTTGAAAGCCCAAGTTCGTCCATCAATTGGTGAACGCCCCGTGCTAACGCCGGACCACCCGAAATGACATCCCTGGCGTTGGCCAAGGACCCCGTTGCATGAACTCCGTCAACGTAACGAAGAAGCCGTGCAATGGCTCCTCCAGTAAAGAGTCCGTGAGAACAGGCCGCATGAACCTGCAGTGCGCCTTGATTGCGAAGTGCTTCCGCAGCACGGCAGATGGTACCGCCCGTTGCGATCATGTCGTCAACAATGGCTACCCTTTTTCCTGCAACGTCCAAGTTCTTGGCTTTGTGAACAATGGTGTGAGCATCGATTCTGGTTTTCTCGAGATAGGAAAATTCACAGTCAATTTGGTTGGCGACCTGCGTGGCTCGAGCAATGGCTCCTTTGTCCGGTGACAGAATAAAGTCGGGGTCGACCGTTGCTTTGAGGTGTTCAGCGAGTTCTGGCATGGCAGATGTAAAGGCGATGGGGACCTTCAGGTCACTCAGGACTTCGGGAGCGTGGATGTCAAGGACGATGATGCCGTCACATTGTCCAGCCATCAGGTTGGCAATCGACTTTGCTGAAATTGATTCACCAGGTTTGAATCGTTTGTCTTGTCGAGAATAGCCAAAATAAGGAACTGCAAGAAATACGCCTTTTCCTACGTCAGGTAGGGTCTGAGGACCGATTTCTCGTAAATTCTGCAAATCGCCACGCCGAACATCGTTAATGGCCTCAAGCATCAGGAGTGTTTCAACGATTCCAGAATCTGGAAATGTATTGGAAAACAGCACCACGGGCTCGCTACGAACTGTTTCGATAAGAGTGGAAGGTATACGCACATAGCCTTCAGTGTCAGGAAACCGACGGGTTTCGAGTGCATGGTGTGACCAACCAAGAGCATCTGCGAGTTGCTCAGCCATTGCTCCTGAGTTGCTGCCTGAAACGACGACCATTGACTCCCCTCATTCATTGGCAACGGCTGGACCTTCATGTTCTTTGCGAGACCTATTGGTAAGGCAAATTACGCTCATAGAAAGGAAATGGTGCGCGAGGCAGGACTTGAACCTGCGACCTCCCGGTTATCAGCCGGGTGCTCTAACCGACTAAGCCACCCGCGCAAGGGTATTCCGGCCCACCAAACCCCCCGTCATAAGCATGACGGCTTGAAATGAAACCGAGAAAAAGGCTACCTTCACTCTTCTTCGAGGCTGTTGATCGTAACATAAGAGGGCAATTGCAAGACCTTGTCAAAGGTTCGCGAAAGCACCACTTCATCCAGACGCTCACGTGTGCGTGCCAGGGCGGTAATCGGGATTCGTATTTGCTCCTCTACGCCGAATTGTGCCTGGATACGCATGCGAGTTGATACAATGACGCCTTTGTAGGTACGCTTTACACGGAACAGTCCGGTGATCACGCCGATTTCCTCTCCTTGGTTGTCAAGGACAGCTCGGTCAAGCATTTCGTCAGGCGCATACAATTTCTCATCGATGCGGACGGTGTTGCGCCATCGTCGTTGCAGTTCACGCATTGATTTCGACAACTTAACCGTCCCGTCGCCACGAATGCTGTGGACCAGTTCTTTCGGCAGCGGTGCTAATTCAGCAGGCTTTCGCATGTATTCGTCTGCTACATCAGGAATCACCTGAATTCGCATCGATTTCACACGTGCTTCATTGGGATGATGTCGTTCTCCGACAATCGTCCCCACCTTTACATCGTTCACATAGACTTCCCGTTGGAGTAACTCCTGGATGTCATAATCTTCTTTCTTCATTTTCCCATCTCTCCTTGCCGATTTGTGTTCGGCTTATCATCCCCTCCGACTCGGCACCTAATATAATATTCGTAGAATAAAATATCATTTCCAATTGCATTTGTCGCATAATTGATTGTGCCAGCAATTGAAATATAGAATAATATTCAATTTTCGATGTCGCATAACGCGCGGAAATTGTATTGAATTTCATTGCTTTCTTGTCTGGCTTAATGTTCGTTTTTCAATTGAACACCTCCATCCAACGGAAGGCCCTCGATGCCGAGGGGATCGGAGCGTGAAAAAAAGCCCGATTTTGTAATTTTTCCAATTGGTTATGAGATATCTTTGCGCTATATTCCAATTGAATATTAGATTAATCAATTAGATATCTCTACACACAATCATTTCATCAAGGGTTCACCTGTGCACTTACTGCATGGAAGAAGGCGGTGTTCGATATCATCTTGTCAATCCTGGCCACTCTCTTTCGAGGGCGATCCTCGAACGAGGCATACCCGGAGGCTGCCGTTTTTCAGTAGAGGAGGAAGCGTATGGTGCCACCAGGGACTCCTTAGGCTCACTGCTGGAATTGTTTGCTGATGCGCTCACCCATCCAATGATGCCTCATGCAGACGACGACCGTTTGGTGATGATTTACTACAACACACCACCTCGGCCCGACAAAGACCATCAAAACATCGTCATTGACATTGACGAGAACATTGCTGATTATTACCCCGAGGACATCAATATCAGCATCACAGACATGCTGTCGATTCAGCCACTCGATGGGACCAATGCGTGCATGAATACATGGTTTGAACGGGCGAGGTCTGGGGAAGAGAGCCCCTCTGCTCAAATCGGGCATTATTGGTGCAGTGCACAGGATATCGCAGAAGCACTTCTTCGTGCCTTCCCCTTCATGACTCCGGGCCTTGAACCGTACACGGTTTCAGGACGTCGATACTGGCCGTCCGAAGATACGTGGACTGAGGTTAAACTCCTTGCGGACCGAACCCTTGCAGGACAGTCGGGCCAATTCGCACTCAAGCATCTTCTCGATGACGGTGGCCCTGCTGTAGAAGTCGAAGTTCTTGACGGGCGTGGAACACGACGTCAACGTCCCAATATCAGTCGTTTCCATGAATTATTGGAGGACAACACGGGCGAGGGGTGGAATCCGCGGACTCCACTCAGACAATCCTTGATGCTCTTATTGGCCGAATGGATCGCTGAACAATCGTAATCAGGCCTCAAAGGGATCACTGAAGATATCTGCACCTAAGAGCGGAAGAAGCAAACTTGCATCTCCCTCGACGCACACATGCGGAGCTTCAGGTCGCATTTTTCCCCAAGAAATGGCTTCCCTCAGACGAGCACCCGATAAACTCCCGTCATGCTCTGGCGCTGTCGTGATGTAGACCGCACTGTCCAAACCACCCCGGTATTGATTCCACCAGATGACGTGATGTTTTGAGATACCGCCTCCGACCATGAGAGCGTTTGAAGTTTCAACATCCCACGTGAGGTCACTCATGATTTGTTCGTCAGCGAGCGTATCAAGATGGAAATCTCGGTGCTTTTGGCGGAACATGAACAATTGAGCGCCGATTGAACCGTCGGTGATGCCTGGGATGCAAACAGGAATTCGGTGTTTAGCCGCCCAATAGATCAGGGTGTCAGGAGTACCGATGCGTTCTCCTAAAGCCCAAACAAGATGAACAGAACCGAAGCCCAACCAAACATCTGCACCTGTCTTGTCGCTAGCAGCCGTTCGTTCTTTGTAGATGTCTTCGAGAGCCGGCATCACCATGGCCTCAATGATTTCTCCATAGGATGCGTTCGGAACAATCACGTTTCCTAAGCGCATCAACGAATGTTCTCCCAATTCGATGTCATCAAGTTCAAACGAGCCGTGGTAGTAGTGTTTGTAGGCTCTTGCTATGTCGTGGTCCAGTGTTCCACACGTCGTCGAGACCACGTTGAACATCTTGCGCTTGATCGCCTCTACGAAGAAGCCACGCGTCCCTGTAGCGCACAGGCATGCGGGGAAGGAAAGCCAATTGGTCACCTTTGTAGGATCGCCGTCCACAGACTGAATCGTTGTATTCATGTCATTGAGAATGGTACGAGCTTCTGCGAACTTCGTTGCGGTGAAGCCGCCTGCTGAAGCCATTTGCTCAATGAGTTCACGGGGCGTCGTGGCTTTCGAAAAATCATAATCAACGACGGGTTGGTCAAAGTCCTCAGGTGTCATCGCCATGCCCGTACCTCGCGCCTTTGCTTCATGAAGATGTTCACGGAAGTCAATGGGTCAATCCTGCCATCGTTCGAGTTCATGGATGCGATCTCGCAATCGTGCAGCCTGCTCGAAATCCAAGTTCTTGGCAGCCATTTCCATCTCGTAACGCAACTAAATAACCAGATTGTTGCGCTCGTCTTCGCTGAGCGTGGCTGGAAGGTCATGAGGTTCGTCATATGTCAATTGGAAATTTGAATCTTCAATTGGTTTTTCATTGTCGTGAGCCGCCGTCCAAGAGCCCGCCCCCAATTTGAGGCGTTGGGCCCAGTCTCCGTCTTTTCGGCCGCCTTTCTTCGCAATGAGGCGTTTTGAGCCGCCGCCTGATGTCGTGGTTCCAGAGATGAGGTCTTCCACGGAGTCTCCCATGACGGGAAGGGCTTTGACAATGGTACGCGGTGTAATTCCGAGCGCTTCGTTATTGGCTTGCTGCCGTTGACGTCGTTCAAGGGTTTGGCGAATGGCCGCCTCCATGGCAGGTGAGAAGCCGTCGGCGTACAGGAGGACCTTCCCGTTCTGATTTCGTGCCGCTCTTCCGATGGTCTGTAGCAAACTTCGTTCGTTTCGAAGAAATCCTTGCCGGTCTGCGTCAAAAATCGCTACGAGGCTTACTTCTGGGATATCGAGGCCCTCTCGAAGCAAATTGATGCCAACGATGACGTCGATGTGGCCCAAACGAAGAGCGTTGATGATCTCAGTTCGCTCGATGGTATCAATTTCCGAGTGCAAGTGATGCGCCTTGACTCCCATGCGATTGAGATAGGCAGCGACCTCTTCAGCGAATTTTATGGTCATCACCGTGACCAAACAACGCTCAGAGGCTTCCACCCGTGCGTTGATTTCAGTAAGGAGGTCGTTGATTTGTCCGGAAGTGGGGCGTACCTCGATTTCGGGGTCAAGCAATCCAGTAGGACGCAATTCCATCTTGGCGATGCCCTCAATCTTCTGCACCATTTCATACATTGATTCTGCATCAGGATGCTTCTTTTTCAAATCGGCTTCTCCCGCACCGCCTCCTGAGGAGGCGTGGAGTAAACCCAACGGCAATTCCTGCCCGGTGGTTTCGCAAAGATGGCGCAATTCCCTCTCACCCGGGGTAGCAGAAACGTAGACCATTTGGGGGACAAGAGATTGAAATTCCGGAATTTTGAGAGGCCGATTGTCTGCTGCAGTAGGCAAGCGGAATCCGTGTTCAATCAGACTGTCTTTACGAGATTTATCGCCAAAATACATTCCTCCTACTTGCGGTAAGCTGACGTGTGATTCATCCATAATGACAAGGAACTTTTTCGGGTCACCGTGGAATTGATTGGCGCAAGCGGAAAAGAAATCAAGAAGGCAATAAGGTCGTTGTCCCGGCTCTCTTCCGTCAAAATGCAAAGAGTAATTTTCAATCGATTGGCAATGACCAATCTCCCTCAGCATCTCTAGGTCGTACTCCGTTTTTTGTTCAAGGCGGTAACGTTCCAATTCCCTGCCTTGGCGGGCAAACCACTTAGCACGCTCGTTCAATTCCTTCTCAATTGATTCTAGTGCAGCCTCAAAGCGTTCTGGGCTGGTCATGAAAAATTCTTTCGGATGAATCCAGGCCTCGTCGAGCGTGTCAAGTGCTTCCCAGGTCACTGGGTCGCAAATCTGTACGCTCTTGATTCCGTCAAAATCGAACACAATGCGCAACGGGTCATCTCTGCTGGGCATCCAAACATCAACAACCTCTCCCCGAACGCGACATTCTCCTCGTTTGAGGTCTGTGGTCGTTCTTCGGTATTGCAAGTCAATGAGTTCGCGCAGAAGATCGCTGGTTTCGATGGATTGACCGACGTGGACGCGAAGGTGGTATTCAAGGAAGGTCTCGGGAGGGTTCAGGCCGTAAATGCAGGAAACGGAGGAAACTACGACGCAGTCGGGCCGACTGACCAATGAAGCGACAGCAGCAAAGCGCTCTTGCTCGATGCGTTCATTGATGCTCAATTCCTTGTCAATGTACAAGTCACGTTTTGCGAGGTAGGCCTCGGGCTGATAATAATCGTAATGGGAAACGAAATACTCAACGGCATTATCGGGGAAATAACCGACCATCTCTTGGTGCAATTGCCTCGCAAGTGTCTTGTTGTGGCTCATGATCAGCGTTGGGATGTTGAGGTGCTCAATGATGTGCGCCATGGCGAACGTTTTGCCGCTCCCCGTGACACCGAGCATCACGCATCGTTCTTGGCCATTTTCCAATTGAGAAATTAATTTTTCAATTGCTTTTGGTTGGTCACCAGCAGGAGTGAACTCTGCGTGCAGATGAAAGCGCTTGATCGAGGGATTCAATTCCTCTAAAACAGCGCCTTCAAGCGCTTTTGAAAGGTCAAAGGGATCCCGCTGATTCAAATCAACATCGGCAGGGATGGCGTTTGCCCGTTGTTCAAATGAACCTTCATCATCCCACTCTTCAACCATAGACTCACCGTCATTGTGGCCTTAGGGGAGATAAAGTCCCCCGTTCACGTGGAGAATTGCCCCCGTGATATATGATGAATCGGGACCTACGAGGAATGAAACCGTTGAGGCCATGTCTTCGGGTGAACCAACCCTTTGAAGCGGGACCTCATGCTCACGCTGGGTGCGTTTTTCGGGTGAATCTCCCGCCAATAAGTCGGTGTCAACATATCCTGGAGCGAGGATGTTGACGCGCTTGCCCTCTGGACCGAGTGATTGAGCAAGCGACCGAGCCCATGCAGAAAGGGCTGCCTTTGATGCAGCATAGTCTGCACCATGAGGTGAACCACGGATGCTCAATTGAGACCCTACAACAACCATTCGTGCTTCCTGAGTAAGATAGGGTTGAACGGCATTCCATACCGAGACCGCTCCCTCAAAATTAGTTTTCATCGTGGCGGTGAGGTCGTCCATGGTCATCTTGTGGCTTTGAACCCGGTTGTAGATGCCGTGGTTGAGAATCAACACATCGATGCCTCTGGCCATCCAAGGGTGGCGAGCGAGGAGGCCTACTTCGCCTTCGTCTGCACAGTCGACCTTGACGGCGAGGGCATCGTCTCCCCGTTCACGAATGGCATCGACGATCATTTCAGCTGGCTTCGAAGACAGATTGTAGGTCAAGAGAACGTCGTAGCCATCGGCGGCCAAACGGTCTGAAATCGCAGCACCAATACCGCGACCCCCACCAGTGACCAAGGCAACGGGACGGCTCATGGCACAGGGAGTGGCTCATCGTTCATGAAACCATGTGAGCCTCTTCAGTTGTCTTCTGAAAGGAATTGAGCGAGTTGGGGTGGTTGCCAATTATCTGGCTTCAACACCTTGCCGTCTTCCCTACGGATGACCTTGCCGTCAACCAACTTGGCCATGTTGGAACGATGCACTTCGTTGAACGCATCATCGTAAATATCCTGCATGCCGTGGTTGAGGATGGTCCCTGCGAGGATGTAGCCAATATCTGCCAGCGCATCCAACACCTCAACCAAATCCCCCGCACGTGCAGCTTCAGCATACTCTTGCACTTCTTCGGTGAGGAGTTTGATGCGAAGTTCAATCAATTCATCGGGGCCAAGGGCCGGCGAGTCAAGTTTGGGGATCTCAAAGGCTTGATTAAATTCAAGCAGGGAAGCAACAATCGGGTTCATGACATAGGTTTCTCAAGTCGGCTAAAGAACCTTCCACCGTGGAGAAAAGGGATGGCGGGGGAGATGCTCTTCAGTCAAGTGCAAAACTGGCTGGCTCGACTGCGAATCCAACCACCAACGATGCCAAAAGAACCCACCCGGTGAGCATGGACACCCGAAAGAGCACCGTTTGGAAGTCGCTGAAGCGTTCCATCCGAAGCACGACGTAGATATTGGCCAGCGCCATCGCTGCTGCAGCGGCGAGGAACCAAATGCCGTCCATCGGGTCAGCAACAGCGAAACAGGCAAACCAGAGGAGCGATAATTGGACCGTGGTGCGCGTGGTCGCTCGCTCACCGAACTTCGACGGGAAGGAATGGATACCTTGCTCACGGTCGCTCTCCACGTCCATGCGTGCATAATTGATATCAAAGGCGGCAATCCACAACGCTACGCCAATGGAAATGGGCAGGATGGTCGGGGCCCACAAAAATTCAGTACGTCCGGGCAGCATGCCCGTGATGGCACCCCACCCGTGGACATCGGCTGCGATAGCGACCCAAGCCCCAGCGGGAGCGAGGCCGAGGCACAGACCCAACCAGAAGTGACATCCCCAGGTGAAACGCTTCATGTAGGGATAAATCACGAACGTCAGAACCGGAAGCCACGCCATCATCAAGGCGACCCTGTTGAGCAGGCCGGCGCTGATGAGTAACATGGCCAAGAACACGGCTGCAAGGGCCCAGGCCGTCCGCAGGCTCATGCCTCCGGCGGCGAGATGTCGCCCTTGGGTGCGAGGGTTGGCGGCGTCGATGTCTCGGTCGATGATGCGGTTGAGTGCCATGGCCAAGCCACGGGCACCAACCGCCGCTAGCAAGATCCAAAGCAGGTCCATACCCTCTCCGGCGCCAAATTGGCGGACGGCGATTATGTAGCCTATCAAGACGAAGGGAAGGGAGAACAACGTGTGTTCAATTTTGATAAAGGACAAGACCTGCTTGACGTTCATCACTCTGGTCCCCCAAAGGAAAGGTGGGGGGGCCATTCGTATTTGTTGAGTTCGGGGTGAGCAGCGACTTTGGCAAGCGTTTCTTCATCGTGAAGCGTGATAGCAGGCCATCGGCGGACACCGTGCTCTTCGGAGGGAATGGGAGTGGTGGCGTCCCAGCAGAGGCGTTCCTTGGTTTCATCAAAAGTAAGCCCTCTACCAACATCAAAACGTGAAGGGAGTTGCCAAAGCAAGCGACGACGGGCTTTCGGTCCGTGCAAATCAAGGTCATCATTGGTGATAAATAACCAACGAAGATTTTCTGCACCCTTCAATTGCCAAATTGAATTCCTCAATTGAATTATTCTTTCCCGTCGTTTCAGTTCTGCTTCATCATTTGAATCAGACGAGCCCGTGAGAGGTGCGGGCGTTCCTTTGACATGCGTCGTGACGACGAGCATGCTGCCCCGTAACATGCGGGCTTGGACAACGTTGTCCAATGCTTCAACGGCTGCAAGGTTGTCAAATTCAGGTGGTGCTTCAAGCCCTTGACGCCAAGCAGGAACCTCCATGCTAAAGGAACCCTCGAGAGGGTCATGTTGGCTTCTTGGATCGGCAGCCGCCAGGGTAGTAGCGTCGATGAGTAACTTCGAGTGTACGTTCTCATACGGGCTTGCAGCCTCAAGTGAATCAGCGACCATCCCCTCTAAGACAACGATGTCAGTGGGGATGTGCACCTTGTCGTTGAGGGCATCAAGGAATTGTTCCAAATCTTTTGTATCAGCCGTTTCGTCGACCACTGCCATAATTTTGAGGAACATCATTTGGCCCGCCCCTAACAAGCCGATACCGGTCTTTCTTGCTTGGCGAGGATACCGCTGTTTTGACGCAGCGATGGCGAGGTTGTGAAAACCTGTTTCAAGAGGCAGGTGGACCGAGCGAACATCTCGATGCTGAAATTGCAATACGGGTGAAAATTGGCGCCCAATCGCCTCACCGAGATATCCATCTTCCATTGGAGGCAACCCCACAATGGTAGCAGGCAGCACAGCATCCTTTCTACACGTGATGGCCGTGACATGAAGAACAGGGTATTGGCCCGTGAGCGAGTAGAAACCAAAGTGGTCACCAAATGGCCCTTCGGTGCGAGTTTCCCCCGGCACGCTGTACCCTTCGATGACAATGTCGGCCTCTGCAGGGACCATGAGGTCCTGTGTCAATGCTTTCGTGATGCGGAGTGATGAGCGACCGAGAATGCCTGCAAACTGATATTCGGACAGGTTATCGGGAAGTGGAGAAATCGCAGAAAAGATGAGTTCAGGAGGCCCTCCAATGCAAACGGCAACGGGCATTTTTGCATTCGGCCCGAGAGCCGCAGCGTGGTCTGCAGCATGCTTGTGAATTTGCCAGTGCAGCCCCAGTTCCTTGGGACCGAACACCTGCGCCCGATACATGCCAAGGTTGTGCTCGCCAGAAGCAGGGTCTTTGGTGACAACCAAGGGGAGCGTGACAAAATGCCCACCGTCCATCGGCCAAGTCTTCGGGATTGGAAGTTTGGTCAAATCAATAGGCAAGCGTACACGCTGGCTCTTTCCCTTACGCTTTTTTCGCGGGGGCATCGCAAATGCGTCCCTCGCAAGCGGAAGAGCCACCCAAGGGCGTTTGACCATGGCCCCAATATCCGGTTTCATCATGGCTACCATTCGGTCACCCACCGAAGTTTCATGTTGGGCACCAAGAGCCCTCAGTGTTCGGTCGTGGGAACCGAAGAGATTCATCGCCAAGGGGATTGATGATATGGAGCCATCCGCCAAGCGTGGTTGCTCAAAAACAACGGCTGGACCGTCATTTTTCACCAGGAGGTCAGCGATCGCCCCGGCTTCGTAAACCACGTCGACTGGACGAGAAATCCGAATCAGTTCACCTCGGCTTTCGAGATGACGCATCCAACGGCTCAGAGTCTTCCATGCCACAGTCTCCCGTGAGGCTTCTTGCCTTTGAACCTCCGTATCCACCCACTCGACGATTTGCGAGAACCTTCCGTCGGAGAACACCGTTTTCTTCATGTGCTGCCCGTTGCCTCTGCGTCTTGGAGGAGAAGCATGCGTACCTGTGATGTTGTGGTCATCGGAGCTGGCCCTGGCGGTGGTTCTGCCGCACTTCACAGCGCTCGCGTCGGCCTTTCAACGCTTATCTTGGAGGCAGACCCCGAGGTCGGCACTCCCGTACATTGCGGAGAATGTCTCTCCGAATTAGCGGTTCAAAATCTGGACTTGGAAATCCCCGATCACGTCAAAGCACTTGATGTCAAAGGTATCCGAGTCATTTTTCCAGACGGTACTGAAAAACTCCTTACCGAGGAAGGCTATGTCCTCGAGAAACATCTGTTTGAGCGATGGCTGGCCGACGAGGCAGTGAGCAAGGGGGCGGAATTATTGCTCCACCATCGCGTGACTTCGATGGAGAGGGTTTACAATAGCGAAAATGAATTTACCAATTGGAAACTTGATGGTAGAGGCGATGAGTTTCCTGTCGAATGCCGCGCCGTGATCGATGCCTCGGGCGTAGCTGGAGCCGCTTCCAAACTCCTTGGCATGGGAGGCGAGGTTGAGGTCATTGCTGGATTCCAGTATGAGATGTTGGACGTACCCAATGACGGTTATCTCGACTTCTACTTGTGGCCAAAGTATTCGCCTCACGGCTATGTCTGGATGATTCCAAAAGAGGGAGGGCGAGCCAATGTTGGGTTGGTTACAACGGACAAAAAAGGGGCAATCAAGTATCTTGAATCGTTCATTGAAGATACCTATCTGGCCGACAAGCCAACTGCCAATCCACCGTGGCGACCTGACGGCATCAAAATTCGTCCATTTGGTGGCACGATTCCCATTTCTGGGCCGAGGACGGCTACCGCTGATGAAGGCATTATCCTGGTGGGGGATGCAGCCGGATTTACCTCGCCCCTGTTCGAAGGCGGAACACACCTTGCGCTCTGGTCGGGAAGAGAGGCTGCTGAGACAGTGGCGAAGGCACTTGCAGAAAATGATCTCAGCAAGGCCCGCCTCATGACCTATGAGCGTGCTTGGAAAAAACAATTCCCACCCTACCACAAAATTCTGAAGGGGAAGACGGCCCTGTACAACCTCACCGATGACGAAATGTCGACCATGGCTCGGTGTCTACCCAATGAATTGGGCAACATGAGCCCCTTGGATAAATTGGTGATCGGGTTACGGATTTTGATTCGTAAGCCAATTTTATTCACAAAGCGTGTCATTCCGGTGCTGTTATCATTCGGATATTCAAGAGCGAAATTCTTCGGATGGTAAGGCCCTTTGAGTCCAGCGGCTTAAGCAAAGGCCATGAAGGACGGCGCCCCACGCTGGGGCATGTGGGGGTTCACACTTTGGCTCGCACTGTTCGCAATCATTGCCTTGATGATTCGTCCGAGGTTGCACGAAACCTCCGCATCGTTGTCCTTTCTGCTTCACGTTGTAATGGCCCTGCCCTTCTTCTCGCTGGCTTACCTGTTCATGGCCAACGACACCTCAATCCTGCATGTCGCAGCCTTTGGTGGCGCAGACTTACCGCTGAAATACCGCTTTGCAGCAACATGGGCCGCAAGGGAAGGTCCCTTGCTCATGTGGCTGGGCTGGATGGCCCTTCTATCGTGGTGGTGGCGCCGTCCCTTTGCAGGTGAACAAGGAAGCCCCCACGGCGTTTACGAACTCCGCTTACGTCTTGCTTACGGCATGAGCCTTGCCCTGCTACTCATTTCGTTTTCACTGGACCCCTTCAAGGCGACACCGGCGTTTTTCCTCGGCAATGGGCTGAATCCACTGCTGCAAACGGACCTCATGGTGATTCACCCGCCGCTCATCTTCCTCGCCTATTCGATGTGCTTGCACCTCAGTGCTGTTGGCCTGTCAACGGCCTACACACAGGCCTCAACCTCACTGGGTGACAGGATGCTTACGATCGCCCGCCCGGCTTTGTTCATCGCCACACTCGGCATCGGGTTGGGTGGCTTGTGGGCCTACCTCATTTTGGACTGGGGAGGTTATTGGGCGTGGGATCCAGTGGAAACGGGTTCATTCCTGCCTTGGTTGGCACTGGTGGCGATGGTTCACCTTCGCACTCGCCCGGGCAAGGCGAGTGAACAAGTATGGATTGGTGCATCCTTGCTGACAGCATTACTGTCTCTTTTTGCGACAACCGTGACGCGTGCTGGAGGCGTTTGGGCTTCCTCGATTCATACCTTCGTGACCAACGACAGTGGTACGCCTCCGAACGATGTTTTCGGACGCTTGATGCAGTTGCAGGCGGACGCTGCTGCGACAGAAATCATGGTCTATGTCACCTGGATGTTCACCTTGATGGGATGTTGGTTTGCTGTTCTTCACAGCCAAGGAACGGGGCGTTTCCTGCAAAAGAATCACGTTTGGGCCACAGGCATTCCAGTCGCAGCAGGCCTCATTGGCTGGCTTCTCTTGAGCGGAGATTCCGTTATGTCATGGACCAGCGTGCCTCACATCGTATTCCTCGGCCTCCTCTTCATCCCCCTTGGTCTGTCTTCTTCATCAAAGAGCAAACCTGCGTCCGATGAAACGCAAGAGTGGACCTATTACGGGTTGTCACCTGCACCAATCCATTTCCTAGCCTCCGTTGCAGTATTCCTTCTGACTCAAGATGTGTTCATCACGCTGGCCTTCATCGCGCTTTTCCTTCCGCTTTACTATGCACCCTCTGCGCTGGATGCTTGGCCTTGGGCTGCTGCGGGAGTGGTGTTGGGTCTATCCTTGGCATGGTCTGAGTTGCTCAGTTTACCCGTAGCGGGCTTTGTTTTGTTCCTTTACGTTCTCCCGTGGTTGCTCGCACCCAATCAGGATGAGGAGGAAGCGGTCTCCCTTTTGGACGGACGAACCCAACGACGCATCGCGTTGTGGGGCTGCGTGATTTTGATCAGCCTTTACTTGGTTCTGACATGGGCTCTTCTTCTGGCAAGCATCGACGCCGTGAATTTTGATGCACATGAGCTCTATGGCGCACCCTTCATGACCGGTGTTGCCGTGTGTTTCTTCCTCTACACCCGACGAAAAGACGACCCTAAAGACAACCTCATCCTCATCGGCCTTACCCTTGCCATTTCGACCATCGGCTTCGTTTTATTCGCCGACAGTTTTGGCAGAGATGCTTCAACATTGATCTCGGGAAGTCTGACGCGAGGTCACATTGTTTGGGTATCACTGCCTGCGCTGATTCTCGCCCTTGTACCAATGGCCAGAGAGGTCAAACGCACCTGGACCAAAGCACGAAACAAAGGAACGATGCTCCACATTCCCTTCGGAGCACACATTGTTCATCTCGGGTTGTTGTTGCTTCTACTCGGCCATCTCTCAACGACTGTATTGGTTGACCGAGGCGACGCCAGCCATCGTCTTTCACTGGTGAAGGACGAGGTCATCATCCATGATGGCATCGGCTATGAATTCACAGAACTTGCACTTGTATCCGATGAATTTGAAGTTGGAGATGGATTTGTTGGCGTCTACATCAACGTCTACGAAATGAACGGGAACGAAGTCGGTGAAAAGATAGGAGAAGTTCGCCCGGGCATGCTTCGTTTCGACGAACAAGGCATACCGCGTTCGGAAGTTGACACGCTCACTCGCTTGGGCGGGGATATCGTCTTCATCTTTGATGGGAGTCAATCAAATGCTCTGATGCAAACGGTCCAGTCTCAAAACGCTGAGGCCGTTGATTTGGTACGCGTGACAATCTATGATTTGCCGCATTCGCATACGGTATGGCTGGGGTGGGTGATGATGATGGGTGGCATGGCAATGGTCACCATCTCAGGCTCAAAAAAGGCATCACAGCGTATCAACGACGCAAATGGAAAACAAGTCGAGGAAGAATAATCCTATCCAATGCAATTATCAAGGGGAGGCTGGTCGCCGATTTATCCCCTTGGAGGTTAGAACATGGAAGAAGGAACAATTGTCCACGTTGATTATGAATTGTACAACGGCGAAAACGGTGACCTCATCGAAACAACCCGTGAAGAAGTTGCAAAAGAGCATGAAATGCACCAAGAAGGGCGCAAGTACACTCCTATGGTGTGTGTTGTGGGCTCAGGAAACCTCATTCCAGGCTTCGAAGTCGCTTTGGGTGATGCAAAAGCCAACAAGGAAACTGAAGTGACCATCGCTCCTGCTGACGCATATGGCGAAAAGGATCCTGAACAAATTGAAACCATCAGCATCGACAAATTGATTCGTGCTGTCCAAGACCCCAATTCCTTGTACATCGGTGCTCCTGTCACCATCAACAATCGTCAAGGTACGCTCTCCTACCTCGCTGCTGGCCGTGCCCGCATCGATTACAACCACCCCATGGCTGGTAAGAAACTCAAGTATTCCTTCAAGGTCGTTAAGGTCGTTGAAGGCAAGGAAGAACAAGTCATGGCCCTCCTTGAATCCAACACAGGCCACAGTGACTTTGGCGTGTCCTTTGAGGGCGACGACCTCAGTATCGTGCTTCCTCAAACCATGTTGTTTGACACCAATGCTGCAATGCTCAAGTTCCGCTTGGTCACCACCATCCGGGACGCTATTGAGTGCGGCAAGGTATCATTCATCGAAGTCCACGAACCTCGTGGATTCGGTATTGAAGATGAAGAGGACGATGGTGACAGCGCAGATGCTGAAGACCTCTCCAAGCTTTCCGTAGCCGAGTTGAAGGAACGACTCAAGGCTGCTGGCATGCCAGTTGGTGGAAAGAAAGCAGACCTGATCGCTCGTCTTTCTCAAGAAGAAGAATGAACTTGATTCATCGGTAGAACGATAGAATGAGGTCCATTTCAATCAGATGAGAGGCAGTTCTATGGAAACCGAAGAGCAGGGACCGAAGGCCTTTGCTCCTGCATTACCTGATGACAAGTTCACACCGGTTGAAAAAATCATCATTTGGACTGCTCTGATCGGTGTTTTGTTCGTCCTTGCGGGCTTTGTTCTCGCGTACGAAACGGTATGGACTGCGACCTTGAAGCCAATTATTTGGGACCCCGTTGTAAAAGATGCAGGGGCTGCTGGCGATGCAGGTTATACGCCGCAAAACACGGCGATTTACACACTCAGCATGCTCGGTTGCGTTGTTCTCCTGCAAGCCCTGTTTAGAAAGTGGAAATTGCCCAGTGATGAACGTATGACCTGGGCACTCATCGCATGGGTGTGCCTTGCGCCTGTACTTCGCGTCCTCGAAGATGCCGATTTCTTCTCTTCTTCGACCGATGTTTTGTTCATTTCACCACTCATCCACCTCCACCTCGCCGCTTGGCTGATTGGAATTGCACTGCTTTCACACGCCCTTGTTGGGCGTTGGGACGGACGTGAAGGTGATAGCATTGAAGAGCGACGCCGAACGCTTCTGTTTGGCGGTCTTTTCGCTGCTCTGTACGCCCATTGGTATTGGCTGTACCAACCAGCCTACGAAATCCATACTGAATCCTCATTTGGCATCGCTTTGGTATCTCTTGTTCTGGCTGCAGCGCTTTTGTGGATGTCATTGGTTGCAACACGGGCATGGCCTGCGCTCACACGAGGCATGCTTGCTTTTGCCTGTGCGACCCTCGTTCTTGGGGTAGGCCACTGGTTGCAATTCATCGCGACCCCTTGGGCTCAAGAAAGCGCACGAGTATCAACCGAAATCATCCTTTGGCCTGCTCTGGTCGTACTTGGCCTGCCGGGATTGATTTGCTGGATCATGTACGTTGCGGGACGTGAAGACGCACAACAGTTGAAACTCACCGGCTACAAGGCTGGCGTTTTGCCTGAAGGCATCACGCTCAAACAATGGGAGGATGAACCAGACCGCTGGGCTTCCCATCCTGTTGAATTCCTTTCCAACAAAGCCCTGCTCGCCCACCCGATGGTGCTCGGCATGGTCTTTGGGCAACTGGCTGATGGTTTTGCCACCATGCTCGGCATCGACATGTTTGGTTACGGGGAAAAACACCCCGTAAGCAACGCTGTGATTGAGTACGGTGGAGACATCAACGACATGCTTGGCATCGACTGGGGTGAAGGTGCGTGGCTCTTTGCTCTGGTAAAAGCCATCCTCGTTGGTCTCATCGTCTGGCTTTTCGTGCAAATGCGAGTTGAACATCGCCAACAACACTTCAGGCTGCTCATCGTTTTGGCCGTCCTCATCGTCGGACTTGCGCCGGGCCTGAGAGATATCGGGCGTTTGATGCTCGGTGTTTGACGGAGGCTTTGACCTCCGATGATGGTCTTGAATGCCATTATATGCAGCCATCACTTGGGATAGGACGAGGGCTGAAGATGGACCGATTACCAACAAGGGTTAATCGTGCTGACCCTGAGTTTGCGCAGCGGAAAGCCCACAACTTATCCCTGATTGAGGAATTGAGGGCGCGTTTG
>Ga0222716_10000357_pt1 | contig 38874 bp, 40 predicted proteins | sample C33_13DmetaG_FD_165044 | JGI IMG/M metagenome (GOLD analysis project Ga0222716, IMG submission 165044) | Estuarine water microbial communities from San Francisco Bay, California, United States - C33_13D | ecosystem: Environmental > Aquatic > Marine > Unclassified | place: USA: California... | reverse complement strand
GCCAAGTTGAGGCGTTTGAGGTATCATGAGCCCACAGTTCTCTGCCGCTGCTTCCATCAGTCGCATCGAAGTAGATTGTATCACCGACGAGTATCGACATTTCTCGTGCGGGGATACTGCTGCCTCCTCCGCTGATATCAGCCACCTGCCAAGTTGTTCCGTTGCCGTTGGAGGTTCCAGATCCTGAGCCGCTGCCTGAGCCGCTCGCCGCGCTGGCGTTGTATTGGAAGGTGATGTTGGTCATCGGCTCATCGATGATGAGGTCTGCACCTTCGATGCTGGAGGTAAAGTTGCTTTGCGAGGAGCCTGAGCCGCCTGTTTCGAGAACGTCGTTGGTTTCGTCAAGCGTTTCTTCGTCGCCCGACCAAGCGTTCATGAGGTCAAGATAGCCGACCTGCGTCATCAGCACCATCAAGATGGAGAGGATGATTGGTGTTCGTACTTCAGCAAAGCGTCCGCTGGCCATGTTTCTACATAATGTCATCTGTTTAAGGAGGTAATCCTATCATGATAGCCCTGACCTAAACTTCGGTTGTAAAAGCGTGAATAATGGTTGCTTCAGCAGACTGCAGGTGTTCGCTGACCGTAGCTTGTTTGATATCGAGAGAACCGGCAATATCACGTTGCGTACACCCTCTTGGGCGATCATAATAACCCAATTCTATGGCTTTGTCCAACACCAATCGTTGACGTTTCGGTAGCAAGTTGATGAATTCAGGATTGTACAGGGATTCCCCGCCCAATTTCAGTTTAAATGCGTCACCAACGATGGCCGATAGGCTATTGCGAGCTAATGTGAGTGCCTCCTTAGTCCCACGAATGGTCATCAACATCCCATTTGGATGTATATAGGTTGGCGGAACCCACCAAGCATGTTCAACCGCTTCAAAGGCAATTGTTAACGGGCCTGTTGCAACGATTTCACAAAGAGCGGAGTTTTTAGTTTGTTCAAGAACTTTGATGAGTTTATACGCCCCTTGATCTTTCTTGAGGGCCTCTGGATCATCGTATTCCACTTGAATGATAGCCCGCATCCCGTCGGCATCTTGGCCTAATTTCGTCAGAAATTCAACCTTGTTGAAATCACTGGTTAGTTCAATGCCCGGAAGATGAGCGCCCTCTTCAGCAGTAAATGATACTTGCATGTAGCGCAAGTAACTGATGCCCATGACCTATCATGAACGGCTTCTCTATGTAAAGGCTGTGTGAAGGATATCTCAGCTATCTCCTGCCTCAAACATGCTCAATACGCGGTTTATTTCTCGCAGGGATTCTTCGAGAGCTGCCTTTTCCTTTCGTTCAAGTTCTGGGTCTTTGAGGCGCTCGGTAATCGCTTCAATCTCCCACTTAGCCTCAGCACGCTCTCGCTCCAGGGCTTTGTCTTCCTTGATCATCTGCAAGCGGGCACGACGGACGTTGGTGGCCTTGCGTTGTTTATTGTAGGATTCCCGATGATCCGATGCGATTTCCACAGCGGTTGGGAATGGGATGCCAATGCCTTCCTTTGCAAAGATTTCGGCGATGTTTTTGTAGAGCCAATCCTTTGCCACGAATTCGTCTGAATAGTCCTCAACCCATGCATACATTCGGAAAATCTTCGCAAAGTCTCCGAGTTCGTTGAGCAGGACACGTGGCTCAGGTGATTCGAGGATGAAAGGGCACTCCCTCATTAGTTTGAGTACGGTGTATTTGACGTGAGAAATGTCTTCATCGTATTCAACCCCGATGTCGAGAACAAGCGAGATACGGCGTCCTTGACCATCACCTCCGCCCCGGGCGTGGTTGATAACCGTCGAATTAACGAGATTATTGTTGGGAATGACCACGAGGTTTTCACCAATGGTCAGTACTTTTGTGGAGAGGATACCAACTGATACAACCGACCCGAGATGTCCATCCACCTCAATTCGATCTCCGACTTCAAAAGGCTGGTCAAGGGCGAGCATAAATGAGTTCACAATGTTCCCAAGTGTCTGTTGCATCGCCAATCCGATGATGAGCGAGAAGACAGCGAGAGAGGCCAAAAGTCCGACCAATTCAAAGCCCAATACGTCGAGAGCAAGGTAGAAGCCTCCAAACCAAAATGAAGCTCGCAACAAGAAAATCACGAGTGAATTGCTACCTGAAACAGTCACACTTGACGGATTGGAGAACTTGTCCATGACAACGGGAATGAGGATTTTGATGGCTACACTCGCCAACGAGGTCGTCAAGAGGATGTAGATGGCTTGAAAAACGGGGTCCAGCGCCTCATTCAGTCGATCTTCTTCACCTGTCACCCACAACATGGTCAGTTGAATACCAACGAGTAAAATGAATGTGTAGAGGCGTTGTGTCACCGGACGGTAAAGTTCGTCGTCCCACTTGAATTTCGTGGCTTTGACAAAGTCAAGGAGTACCTTCTTCATGAGGAAACGAACAAGGAATAATGAAACCAGCGTAAGCGTGGCGCCGAGGGCATATTGAGCCCATGTATCCAAAGCGTTGGCTTCATCCAAAACATCGCTCACAGTAACCATGATTCGCCCTCTCTCGGGTGTTGTTGGTTCTTCACCCATTCATGATAGGTTTGATGGGCCGGTATGAACCTGAACGCATCCCTTGATGTGAGAAAAAGAAAGAAATGTTTCACTCCTCTTCTCCACACAGATGAATCATGTAGCCGTTTTCTTGTTTTACAAAAACAAATGAATATCCCATCTGTTCAAGGAATTCTGACGCTTTCATCGGCATGGCACCTTTATGACGCACATTGAACGCTTTTTCAAAAGCCCTCCATGGAAGGCCTGAATTGGTCCGACTTTCTACAATCATGTTCCAAAAAATGCCCAATGCGATAACACCGTTTTGATTACTAAACTCTAGATCGAGAACTTCTTTCCATTTTTTACGTAATTCGTCCACTTCAATCTCGACTGGAGGCTGGGTGTTTGAAGAAGTGGCAATCGCTTCTATGTTTTCATTTGCATGCCGAAGGGTTGAATCTACGCTTTCATGCTCGTCATTCAGACCATGCTCCAATGGCTGAGGAACAGAGGGTTTGTAATCAAAGAGGCGATCAAAAAATGCACGGCCCATACGGCCCAAGACAGAGGATATTGTTGTCGTGGGTCGTTGTTTTGGAATGTTCCCCCTGGATGAAACGCCTCTGATTGTGGAACGATTGTGAGGGTAATTTGGCGGATCATTGATGCTCCATGTTGAAAAGCGGCCATAGGCTCGCTTGGGATAGAAAGCATGAGGCATTTCTCCAGCAAAACGTGCTTCAAGAAAATGGGCATGTACTTCTGGAATCTGAGCACCGGCGTGAATGCCGTCATCTATGGTCAATTCAGCCCACAACAAGAATGCTTCAATTTTTGGCCATTGTGCTTCCCGTTGTCTGTGATAAGGCGGAACACCAATGAATCCTTGCATGGTTGAATTACGTGAGTTATTGCAAACCTTGCAGATTTGAATCCGGTTCTTTTTGTTTGACTTTTCACCACCCAGTGCCTTGGCATGGATGTGCTCTGTGTTATGATTTCCTCCACGGAATACTTGACCACACTGCGGACAATCTGCGTGGTTCTTTTCTAACGTCGCCTTTCGCTCCCGCGAAATTGTCCCGCCTGCCTTTGTTCCCTTCTTTTTATTCAGAAATGTCCTTGCAGACTCTAGTACATGGGCATATCGCGTAGAAAGTTGTTGATAGACATCGTCGCCCATGTAGGATAGAGAATGATGCTCTGTTGCTGGCTTAACCTTTGCCACAATACCTTCCTCATTCATAATGAGTTCACCTCTGCACGTTCAAAATGATAATCAATTATAAAGAATCAAAATTCAATGACGCATCCCTTGATTGTTGGAAGTGAAAGGAAAGGCCGGCAAAACATCACTTCAAAAGGCACGAATCAGACCAGAGCAACATGAAACGCCGCTACGACCGTATTGCGGCATGGCTCTTGACGAGGAAAAAAGGCGCACACAGCGCCGTTGTTTTGCTCACATTGCTTATGATTCCCGGGGCGATGACGGCACTTCAGCCCATCGACATGGAATCCTATGAGATGGAATCACCCGAGCTGACTGCACAGACGATGATCAACGAGGAATTCCCTAACTCTGAAATCATTCTCGGTTTCCTCGTTTCAACACGAGACCCCAGCATGGTACCGGCCGTTGAAGACTGGCAACCCGTCCCTCGAATGGCCGATGGAGCGCCCGATTACAGCGCACTGCCAGCCGCTACGGAAATGCTCGAAGCGGGCGAACCTTGGAGTGGAATAGACGCTCCAACAGGAGGGATTCTGAACCTGACCGTTCTACGGGAAATCGATTCAAAACTCAACCTTGTGGCACAGCACCCACTTGCCCCAGCCCTCAAACCGCTGGTGAACGACGTGACAGGACACCAATCCTCCGGTGCAATCTCGCTATCAGACCATTTTCGTGGTTTCATGAACAACACCTCCATCCTCACTCAACCCGGCCTAACACCTCTCGGCGTGGTAACCGATGCTCCGACGAACTGGACAGATTGTTTTCCACTCGACTGTCTGGAGTTCGACGATGTCAACATCACCCAGGCTCACATTGACATGGCTGCTGCCCGCATGGCTGAAGCGTCAAACAACAACTTCCTGCGGTGGCTCTCGCTTGATCGTGGTTTCAAAGCCGATTATACCGCTTTCCAAGAAGGTCCTATTTACGGCTCATTGCTGTCCGACGGCACATGGGAAAATGCGCTTTGGGGCAACGGTCGATGGACCGGCTCCTCAACTTGGTTGCTGGTCCAACTGGACAGCACCAAACTACAGGAAATGGGCTGGGAAGTCATTTGGAAAGATGCACATCAAGAGAAACAAGTCCAATTCACCGATGAAGGATTCAGAGTCGGAGGTTACCGCCTCTCTGACGGTGAACTCGTTCTTCATCCGCCTCAGTACACCGAAGACGAATGCATGGAAAAGCAAGAATCAGGGGCTGGCTGTGCTACTGAATGGACCTACATGGACCTCGAAGGCCATCTTCGCACTCACGACCGAACCACCATCACCCTGCTCTTGGGTCAGGGAGTCAATGTTGAAGTCAACAGAGAATTGCAATCCAGTGCTGGACTCATCATCATAATGGGGTTTGTCATCGTGGCCCTCCTCTATGTCAGCCTGCGCCGCTGGTCAGACGTGGCGATTGTGATGTTTGCACTGGGTGCTGCTCTTTTGTGGATGCAGGGACTCATCGGACACTTTGCCAACTTCACAGGCTGGTTTGGCCTGAGCCTCATCGCACGCTCGCAATTTTCCAATCTGCTGCCGATTCTCGTTCTCGCGTTGGGAATTGACGACGCCTTGCACGCGCTCCATCGCTACAAGGAGGAGCGAGCGGACGGAAAGAGTTCGTATGATGCCGGTGCCATTACGCTCTCCCGTGTTGGGCGTGCCATCACGCTGACCTCTCTTACGACGATGTCCGCCTTTGCAGCGAACCTCTTCAGCGACATCGCTGCCTTGCGTTCCTTTGGAATAGAAGCCGCATTGGGTATCCTCGCTGCCTTCCTGCTGACTGGTCTGTGGGCGCCTTTGATTCGGGTAAGTGTCGATGATTGGCTGGACAAGCGCGCCAAGAAAACGGTGTCAGACGAAGTCAAATCCATCGTGAATCCCGACTGGTTACGTTCGGTCACCCTCGCTTCAGGGCAGCGCAAAACCGCATCGATTATCGCCGTTCTTGCTCTGCTGCTCACCGTTCCAGCCGCATATGGGATGGCACAACTCGAAGGCGATTTTGCCGTGGAAGATTTCCTCGATGAACGCTCTGACTTTGCGATTGGCGTGGATGAGATCGCTCATCGTTTTGCAGATGAAGGTGAGCCTGCCAATCTCTTGATTCTCGGTGATGTTCTCGACCCTGAGGTCTTTGCTGCTATCGACGTGTTCCGTCAGGATATGGACGCACTCCCCGAAGGTGTGCCAGATAAAATCACTCGTCAACCCGACGGTACCATCGACATCCTCGCTCTTGACGAGATGGTCTTTGCCGCTCAAGGAAGCCTCGTCCTCAACAGCACGCCCTTCGAAGCTGCTGGATGGCAACCTGATGTGGAAGGGCACGGCATGAATTGCTCACTGGCTGGCAACGGACCCTTGGTGGACACCACCGACCGTGATTGCCTAGCCTTTTTCTACGGCTTCCTATCCCTCAACGGCGTGCCGGGCGTCGGTCCAATCCCCGATATTCCCGCCAGCATCGTGCAACTCTACATTATGCCCGTGACCGACCTTGACCCAAACCAACCTTGGCTTGACGTCAATGGTGAGCCTGCTGCTTACGAAATGATGCAGATTCGCTTCGGCATGACCGCTCCGGAAGATTTCCCCGGCATGAAAGGTGGCGTCGCAGAAGTTTGGCGAGACCTCGAAGTATTCACCAACCTCTCAAGCGGGACCTACGATGCCCCTGGTGAAATTGATGAAGATAAGCCGCTCAATTGGGTGATGCTAACAGGTCGACCCATCACGCGGTTTTCAGCCTCTACTGCCATGCAGGACGAAATGCAGTCATCGCTCATACTCGGCTCCATCTTCGTCTTTGGTTGCCTTTCGATTGGATTCCGCTCACCCAAACAAGCCTTCGTGACCTTCGTGCCAATTCTGCTGGTCGTAGTATGGCTCTACGGACTGATGTACGTCGCAGGGTCTTCACTCAACATCGTGACCGTCACCATTGCAACCATTTCCCTGGGCGTTGGAATTGACTATTGTATTCACGTAACTGAGCGATATCAGGAAGACAGAGAAAACGGAAAATCGCACAACGATGCCCTTGCTGCGGTTGGAGGTGCTTGCGGTCTTGCCCTGCTGGGTTCAGCGAGTTCGGACATCGCTGGTTTCGCTGTGATTGCACTTTCTCCGATGGGGCTCTTCGCTAACTTCGGAATCTTCTCTGCTGCTATGATCGGACTTTCGCTCTTCGCAAGTCTCATCCTCACAACCGCAGCCCTTGGACTCATTGCTGCTCCCGACCCAATCGCTTCAACGGAAGAAGAGGCTTGAGAAGCAACAACCAACCGCCCGAGTGCGGCTTGAAGGGTGCACGCCCTGTACCAAGTGACAATGAATTGAATTACGTTGTTAACGACCCTGCAGGCTTTTGAGGTAAGATCCAATGAGGTAAAGAATGGCTTGGATGAACGATAACGGAATCCAAAGAGGTGCTGCAATAATCGCAAGGTAGATTGTCCAACCAAAACTATCCCCTATGGACTCTCCCTCAAAGAGGAAGAGAAAAAAGGAGAGTAGGCCATTGATAATACAGTCAAAACTACGATGATCCCCACTTTCTTGAATTGGAATCCCATCGCCTTCTGATCAAAGGGTTCGAAATGACCATCGAGGACGCCATTAGCGCCTTCCCATTCGAATTCATTCTCGCAGTGAGGGCAATCGAATAGCCCGAAAGAGCCGTCTTCTAATTCAATTTCGTCATCACAATGAGGGCATTCAATGTGAACCATTTCATACCATCCAAGGCCAAGGGTTTGGAATCAAACCCAAGAGCTGTAGAACAATAAGAACGCCGAAAATAATGAAGGCGAAGGTCAATTCAATTGCACGGTAGATGATTGAGAGAAACACACTCGGGTCCGGGATATCGGCGCCGATGATGGTGACAATTGACATGAGAAGAAAAGCGACTGTACCTGCTCCTGCCATATCTTAGCATCACTGATGTTTCCTATAAGCATTCACCCTGCGGAAGCGAAAACTAAACCAGTCTCATTTCTGTTTGAACTCGGACTCTGTTCACCCTTCAGCCAACGAGATGGAGATGGCCGATGAGCATCGGTGACTTCATGAAGGGTTGAGCCCGCCCCTCAAATGCTGTCCTAGGGGTTGGCCCCGGGAACGTGGTGATTTCATGACTGAAAACGAGGCGGAGCAACCCGACGATGAAGAAGAAGACTGGATGAAATACGCCACCGCCAGTTTTGGTGAAACTGATTATTCCCTTTGGGATGAAGTTGAGGAAGAAGATGAAGAGACGCCCGAAGAGGAAACAAGTCCTCAACTCGGCCAACTCGGCACTCACATGGAAGAAATCCCAAGAGCGCCCTCACCTGCAGGGCACAAGCACCTCATTCGCATGGGGACGTGCGATTCATGTTTGGGTCGTATCGGTGGGAAAATGCGCTACGGTCAGACCATTATTGAATCTGGTATCGAAGTTCGTGCTTCCGTGGTTGAACGCGACCCTCACTTGGCCACTGCACGGGAAGAAACACCGTTGTGCCCCTTCTGTGAGAACCTCTTTGAGGAAATTGACCTTCTTGCGGACATTATTTTTGATTCACTTGAGCCCTACGAACTCAGCCGTTTGCAATTGGGTGCACGCTTTCCAAAAGACCAAATCGAGCAGGAAGAAGTCTTGCGTAAGCGCTTTGCGGCTGGTGGTTCCGATGCACTCAAACCCTCGCTGGTGAATCACATTGCTCGTCGTTTAAGTGACCGTCTCGACGGCATCAACATGGTGAGTGATAAACCCGATGTCTTGGCACTCATCGACGTCTTGACCCTCACGGTTGACCTGGATATCCGTGCCGTGTATGTCTATGGCCGCTACCGAAAACTTGAGCGAGGAATCCCTCAGACGCGCTGGCCCTGTCGAGCCTGCAAAGGACGGGGATGCGAACGTTGCGACCATACGGGCTTGCAGTACAAGCGAAGTGTCCAGGACCTCGTCGGCAACCCGATGTTGGAGATTTTTGAAGGCAGCGAGCATGCTTTTCACGGCATGGGTCGTGAAGACATTGACGTTCGGTGCCTCGGCCGCGGGCGGCCCTTCGTTTTGGAAGTCAAGGAACCAAAGAAGCGGAATTTCAATGCTGCCAAACTTGCCGAGATCATCAACGAGACCGCAAAAGGTGCAGTTGAGGTTTCGGCCATCCGCCAGTCAACACGCAGCGAGGTCGTTCGCATCAAGGACACGCCTGCTGAGAAATCCTACACCATTCGCTTCACCCTTGAGCCAATGAATGAGGCAGAGTATGCTGTCTTGACTGCGCCCGTTGATTTGACAACAGATGACGTCCAAAAGCGGAGCACAAAAAAGCGTCGCCGGCAACGTCGTGGGGACAAAGAAGCAGACCGCACCAAGCCTTTGGAGGCGGTCATTGAAGTGCCACTATCAGGGCCAAGTGAAGACGAATTAACCGCCATGAAGAAAGCAGCATTGGTGGCCTTGGCTGAGAAGCATGAACTCAAGAAAACAGGGACGAAAGCAGAATTGATCGAACGGATTCTTGCGGCACTTCCACCTGCGCCAGCCACCTTTGATTTCCTCGGGGATGAAGAAATTTTGAAGATTCTTGAGAGTTTCAACGGCATGAAATTGGCACAAAGAACACCTGAGAGGGTATCGCATCGACGGGCTGATTTGATCCGCAAGCGAACCGTCTACGAGGCTCATTCGGCTATGATCGAGGTCAATGAACACGGTGAGCGTGAAATCGAATTCACACTTCGTTGTGAATCTGGCACCTATGTCAAAGAAACCGTTCACGGGGACAGCGGTCGAACGCAGCCTTCGGTGGCTGCATTGCTAAAAGCCAAGTGCAAGGTGATGTGGTTGGACGTTGGCGATATCCATGCTGACTGATGAAAAAGGTGCTCAAGCCAGTGGAGTATCTCCGTCGCGGTGCTTATATGGAGAAGGCAGGTCGGCAGAATGCTCCGAAGAGGCGTTAGCGCAATTTTAAGAGCACTGAGGCGAAGAAGATGAAGCGTTCAAAGGGTCAGCGAGTGGGAACCCGAAGCATTTTGCGACGACGAAAGAACGAGCGAAGCCGCTTGAACATTCGACGTGTCATGCACGAGTACGAAGAAGGAGACCGTGTGGCTATCGTCCTTGACGGTGGTCAACAAGGAGGTATGCCTCACCGACGTTTCAATGGCCGAACTGGTTTCATCGAAAAGCGCCAAGGCGTTGCTTGGGTTGTCGCAGTAAAGGACGGAAACATGCAAAAGACGGTCATTGCCCGTCCAGAGCATCTCCGCCCACTTGAATGAGGGATACATCATGACTGAAGAAGATAAGTTTCTGGATTTTGCTACCGTGCGAGAAATGCTCTATGACGCTCAAGAGCGCCGTGGCATGCTCAAGTACGAACAAAAGTGGGCACTTCAGCACGCTGAGTGGGCCGCAAGTCCCGAGCGAACAGGAACTGCTACCAAGCCCGAAGTCTTTGAAGAACTCCGAAACAAACTCCTTGAAGTCGAGACCTTGGCCAAGCACCCAGAGCTCGCTGCCAAACTCGCTGAATTAATGCCATCCGCTCCAGAACACATCCGTGCAGTATTCGGTTCCAAGCGTATCGTCATCGACGACGCTGAAGTGAATGCCGTTCTTGATATCGTCAAGCAAGTGATTTGAGTTTCATCGTGAAGGTGATCCACCATGACTGACCCTCGGCGCAGACGCCAAATCAAGACCCCTTCGGGTCCTAAGAAGAAGGTTACTGCAGACCCTTCGTCCTACAAAATGAGTCGCCCGAGCATCGGTCGTCAAGAAGTCCCCAAACCCAAGCCCAAGCCAGACCCATCTCAGGTCAAGCGGCAGCAGCGAGGCGGACAAGGCGGCAAAGGCCGTGGACAAGGCGGTAACAATCGCGGACAACAACGCGGAGGTCGTGGTGGCCGCAATGACCCCCAACAACGTCCCGAGCGTCCTGAAGCACTCAAGGGAGAGGACTGGGCTCGCGTGGTAGAGCACAGTCCGAAAGAAAACGTCGTTACTGCCATGGCTGAAAATGGCATGCTCTTCTGTCGACTTAAGGTGAAAGCCAGCGAGGAGATGTTCATCCCCAACCAACGCCTCTACATCGGTACCGACAAGGCTCAACGCAAGGAAGTCGTGGCCATTCTCGGCATGGCTCACCTTGACAAAATGTCCAACATGGCTCGCCAAGACATGCCATTGGTTGTGCAACTCTTCGTTGAAGAGCACGCCCAATACTTCGTTGAAGAATTCTACAACCGTGCAGGCCCGATGAATCTCAAACAACATTCCTTCCAGTTGCTTCCCGATATCGGAAACCGCAAAGCGAAAAACATGGTTGACGCCCGAAACCAACTCGGTGTATTCGCCTCAATGGACGAACTCAACGCCCAGTGCAGTATCAACGGTGCCGAATTATTGGCTCGCCGATTTGTTCAAGAGATTGAAGACAAGGCACTTGTGCCCCGACTGATCGACCTTCTCTTGCCGGTGACCGCATGAAAAAAGCACGACGACTCGTCGATGCTCTTCGTGCCCTCCAACCCACTAAGAAGGCACTCGGCCAACATTTCCTCGTTCACGATGACATCCTCGAGCGCACCGTCGCATGGTCTGGGGTCACGGAAGCGGATCACGTGATGGAAATCGGGCCGGGTCCGGGTGTCTTGACCGAAGTATTGCTCGCCCAAGGATGTCGCGTCACAGCGATTGAACTGGACGAGGGTGCTTGTGGACACCTTCGGGCTGTTTTCTCAACGGCCATCGATGACGGACGTCTGGTCTTGATCGAGGGAGATGCTCTTCAGATACGTTGGCCCAATGACATTACTCGCGTGGTCGCCAACATCCCCTATCAGATTTCATCGCCACTTATCGATGTCATCACCCGACAACATCGCAACCCCCACTCAGCACCCCTGCACGACATCGTCATGCTCGTTCAAGAGGAGTTTGCTGAGCGTGTCGTAATGGAATACGAAAGCGATGTGGGCTCTCTGGGCATGGTCGTGGCGCTAGATTTTGATGCAGAAATGGGTGAACGAATCGGCCCTCATGCATTCTCACCTATGCCCAAAGTCCACTCACGACTGCTGAAACTCACACCGCATGATGAAGAATGGCCTTGCGACAGAAGGCTGCTCGTGATGATGATTCAGACCGCATTTGCTCAACGACGCAAGAAACTCAAGGGCAGTCTAAGGAGTCCGCCCAAGCGGATTGCACGTGTTCCTGGATGGCATGCGTCTCGATGGAAGCGAGCCTTCACTGGACTCCAGGACGATGAGCGCATGAACCGCCGCCCTGAGACCTTTGATTCGGAGGACTGGGCCGATTTAGGACTTGATTTTGAATCCGGAGAGGAAGAGGCTTGAGAGTTCAAAAGTACTCAAAGGAATGAGATTGTGGGGGAGAGGCTTTTCTTAGGAGTGCCTGCTCGCCTAGACTTGTCGGAGGGGAATACATGGCAAAGAAGGACACCTACCTAGCTCTACTTCGCAGAGGAATTGACGATACAACAGCCAATCAACTTGCTGATGCCGGACTCAAAATTGGAGACCTCAAGAAAATCGACAAAGAGATGCTCATGACCAATTATGGCTTGAAGGAAGCCATCGCTCTGGGAGTTATTGAAATCATCTCCGCTGGACCTCAATCGCACGGAAAAGAGCGGTTTTTGTCCAAAGTTCTTGCTCCCGAAAAGAAGCAAGAGTCACGCATTGAAGAAATTAAATTTCAACGCAAGCAAAAGGATGTACTCACCGAATTGGCCGAGCAGAAAGAGCGTTTGAAGATCGCAAAGGTGGAAGCCTTCCGCGCCCAGAAACTCATCATGAACCGTCTAGGAAAGACCGTTGAACTCATCGTGAAATTGGAGAACAACCTTCACGACGAAGGCAAGGATGACCAGATGGTGAAAATCCGTGACCAATTGGAAACACGTGGCCTTGAAGCAGCCCGCGATCACGAGATGCTGGAGTTGGAAGGCACGCCACAAGACATTGTTGACTTCCGTCGAAAGCACGTTCCAGGTTTGATTTTCCACGCTTGCCCCGAATGTGGTGACGAGTTAGACCCTCGCCAAGCCCGAGACCCAGACCAACCAGAGTCCTGGGCCTTCATCTGCTGGGAGTGCGAAACGAGTTTCACGCCTGATCTCACTCTCCATGTTGAGGGCATTCTCGATGGAAAAGACCGCATCAGTATCGACCCAGACAAGCCTCCTCGGAATCCTGTTCCACCCAAGCCTGCGAGGATGGACTTCTCCTCTGTGAGCGACTTGATTCGCCGAGACCTCGAAGAAACTGGTGCAACCGCCGACGAGATGACACGAGTTGTTGAGGAAAGCGTCGTTGCTGGTGGCCTCATGGACATCAACGATTGGATTGACCAAACCTTGGCTGCTAAGAATTACATTCAGGCTCAAGAAGACCGTGAAGACTTCATCCTGCGAACTGGAGCCGGTGCTACCAAGTTCAACAAGTGGATGAAGAAGGCAGGGCTTTTCTTCAACAAGCAAACGGGTCGCTGGACTCGTGAAAAGGGTCGATGAGGCGTTTTTATGTCGGCGGGAACCAAGGCCTTGGTGCTCGATGATGATGCTCCGTCGCTTTCTAACACCACCTCACCTGTCATCCGTTTCCTCAAAGGTGCTCACCTTCTTGGGCAGTGTGCCGTCAATCCCGGCGAAACCATCGTGGAACACGCTGAAGCATGCGGCATTCGCCTGCCCACAAATTGTACGTCAGGCACCTGTGGAACTTGCATGGTGAGTTTGATCATCGGTGAAGTACCACTTCCTGAAGAATTACCTCCTGGCTTGGACGATTTTCTGGTTGGGGAAGGTGCACGTCTCGGCTGCATTGGACGCCCGCGTGGCGACGTCGACATCGACATACGCCCACCGATTTGAGGTGATTCTATGTTTGATTCGTGGACGGGCATGGACTGGTTCATTCTCGTGATTGACATCGTGGCAATTGTCATTGTCGCCACCTTTCTCAAGCGTAAAATCCAACACAAACTTGCTGAAGTTGAGGCCCGGCAAGCATTTCATCGCCAACAGCGACAACAGAATCGGACGCCTGAGGACTGATGTCTTCAAGCAAATCGGCTCCATCAGGCTCCGCTTGCTTACCACAGAGTCTCAGCATGACACCATCGCTATCGATGGCATAACGACCGATGATTCAAGAACCCTTGACACAACCTTCCTTCCATGTCAGCGGGTCACGGCACCACCACAGGCCCGCTGCCCGTTGGTCAATTCGCTCAATTGATTCAGCACACGGTCAAGAATGACCCCATGTTTCAGCACCAAGCGCTGGCAGGGGAAATTTCCCAATGGTCGGTTCACAACGGCAACATCTACTTCACGCTACGAGATGATGTTGGTCAGATGAGTTGCGTCATTTGGCGCAGCGCTCGCCTGAACATTGACCCTGCCGTCAAAGTTGGAAGTGAAGTCATCATCATCGGCAGCCTTGACCTCTGGCCGAAACGTGGCAATCTGCAACTCGTCGTGTCCAAGATACAGCCCGTTCAAACATTGGGAGCACTCGAAGAAACGAAACGACAACTCGTTGAAACGCTCCGAAATGAGGGCGCCCTGGACGTCCCTTCTCGTCCTTTGCCTTCCTTGCCCAAGCACATCGCCATCGTGACCGGTGCGGGTTCTGCAGCCCTTTCCGATATGAAGCGCTTGATGGCGAACCGATGGCCGAATCTGCGAACGACCATCATCGGCGTTCTGGTCCAAGGCGACCAAGCACCTCGTGAAATCGTTCGTGGACTCGCCATCACACGCGACCTCGCTCGCCCGGAAGTGGCGCAGCGCCTTGGATTGCCGCCCGTTGATGCGGTGATCGTCGGGCGAGGCGGTGGTTCACCTGAGGACCTGTGGGCCTTCAACCTCGAGCCCGTCGTCCGAGCCATCATGGCCAGCACTGTTCCAATTATCTCGGCGGTGGGTCACGAACAAGACCATCTCGTATCCGATTTGGTTGCAGACGTGCGTGCCTCAACGCCTTCGAATGCCATTGAACGCCTTGTTCCTGACCAGCACAGCGTCTTGATGCTCATGGACGAACTGGACCAGCGTTTGGAAGCCTCTGTTCAACGACGCCTGCAGGAATTGCGTCAGCAATTAGCCCTTCTCACCAGTCAACTCAAGCATGCGCCAGGGAAGGGCGTTTACAGGGCCAAAGAAGTGCTGAGCGCCTTGAGCGGTCGCTTGACACGGGGCGTTGATGCAAGCCTTGCTCGTCAGCAACAACGCTTGGTAGCCTTGCAGGCAACCTTGCAGGCTGCTCATCCCAAACGGGTCCTTGAGCGCGGTTATACCATGATACAGGACGACAAAGGTCGTGTCCTCACCTCAGCAGCAAGCCTTGAACAAGGGCAGACTGTCAACCTTCAATTCGCCGACGGCCACGCATCAGCAGACATTCACACCATTGAACCAAAGGAGGAACAACCATGAGCAACGAAGAACAAAGCTATGATGAAGCCGTACAACGATTGGAAGCCATTGTCACCCAACTTGAACGGGGCGGCAAGAATCTTGACGAAACGCTTGCCATGTTTGAGGAAGGGACGACCTTGCTCAAGCGATGTCAGCAGGAATTGGCAGAAGCCGAAGGCCGACTTGCAGAATTGCGTTTGGATGAAGCCGAAGCATTGGTCAAGGACGACGAGTGAGGAATCACCATGTCGAGGAAGCACGCTGCACTTCAACGCCGAGTGGCGAGAGTGCTGGGTGGATGGAAGGACCCGCATCATGACCGCCCCTATCCTGAAATGGAGATTGTGCAGCAGGTGACCATCGCAGAGGATGGAGAGGTCAACCTCACCGTGAAACCAGCGCGCCCTCATTGCCCCTGTTGCCTCATGGACTTGGACGCCCTTCGGCTCCGTCTTTCAGAGGTCAAAGGAGTCACCTTCGTGCAGATCGATGTCAAAGACATCCCCGGTGCGCCTCGGTGGACACGAGCGCTCAACCGTTGAGTTCAGCTCGGGCGTGAACGCGCTTGAGCACAACGAAAGCTGGAAGTGACCAGCCGACCACTGAAACCAACCAGGCAAGGAGCGAACCGACGATTACGCCGTAAGCAGGAAGCGACCACATCGCGATGTTGGCATAAACGGCTACACTCACACCGCCCAACATCATCGGGCCTGCAGCGCCTTGCGGAACGGTCGGACCTTGAGCGAGCCAAAGCGCCACCATGCTTGTCAAGAAAATAGCAGGGAATACACTCGCTAAACCGGCGAGAAGAGGTTGGCCCAATCCTGCGAGCCACACGGCCATTGCAATCGCCAAGGCGGCCATGCATCCCCGAGCAACAAGCACGCCACGGCTGACTGATTTACTGCCCTTGGGAGCCTCTTGGGGGCGGAGGTTGAAGGCGATGGCTACCACCAACAGAACCACGAAACCAACCAAGGCGGTGGTGGATTCGCTCCATCCAGAGAGCGGCCCGTCCACCGTGAAGATCATGGCTGCTCCGAGGAGCGACCACAACAGAAGAGAGGTGAGTGCCGTCAAGAGAAGTGGCGACCTTTTACTCGTAAAAAAGCGGGGCAGGACGACCCAAGCGCCCAAAAAAAGAGTGTTGAGCACCATGCCAAAGGGAACGACGGACATGCTCGAGATGAGGGCGTCCTCACCCCCTGCAACGTACATACCGACTGCAGCCGGTACGATGGTGGAAGGAACTGTACCCAGCAAACCGCCAATCAAGCCCCCCCATTTTTCGATGGCAACCGTCACGCATGTCGCAACCAAACCTGCGAAAAGGGCCGACAAAAGAATTGACGTCAGGACGATGAGAGAACCCCCGCTTGAGCAAGATGTTCTGTCAGGGCAGCATGGTGTCCACCGTTCCAGTGAGCACACGCCTCACCGTTGACGTAGAGGACATTGAACGGGACCATGGCAATGTGCGCAGCCCACGTACGTGCCTGTGTGAACGCAGCGCCGAGGTCTGAACGTATGTTGAGCGTGACGATATCGAGATGAGGAATTCCTTCCCACTGCTCAAGGGCTCGGTGCCACTCAGTGCAATCATCGCATCCGGGGCGCCCGATAACAAGCAAGGTGACCCGGCCGTCTTGACCGAGAGCCTCGTCCACGTGGGTCATGGCCCGAAGGTGCATGCCATCACTCCGAAGTATGGGCGGTGATGTTCACAACATCTTGCAGTTCTATGCTTCGTGCACCGCGCCCGCTGGCATGTTCTGCGGCCTTGATGAGGCGAGAGCGCATCCATCCAAGCGTCATCATGCCTCGCATGCTGTTTATGGATTCGATGAAATGAACGGGGTTATTTCCCAATTGTGCATGGTTGCGGATGTCGTCTTCAAGGTCCTCAAAGACTTCAGAATACATGTCAAGCAATTCGTCAAGAGCATCTTTTGTGACCGCCATACGAGCGACACTACGAGCGAGCGCAAGCAGGGAAGTAGGTGTGAGCATGCCACCACTCTGGCTTGCGACGAAATCATTTGCACCGCCTTCAGGAACGACGGTCTCGTCCTCTTCTTCGTCCGAATCGGGCTTGCGCATGTTGAGAAGTGCACGGTCCAAATGGCGTGGTTTGATGGTTGCAACTCGGTCCCGCTCTGCAGCCTCTGAAGCATTTCGCAGGAGCGCCGCTAAATGGGCTTCTGTATGTTCAATGCCTGCTTGAACGGCTGCTGAACCGACCGATTCAACCCCATCGATGCGGTCGATCATCAATTCGCGAGTCCGATTGTAATTCAACCGACTACGTTTTGGATCGTCCAGCGTTTTGCGTTCAGGGTCTTGGCTCAGTGTTTCCTGTTCCATTTGGGGAACCAAACGGTCGAGTTCTTCGCACAACAATTCAACCAGCCGTTCCTTGACGGCCCCTGAAAGGCGCATCGTGGTGTAGTGAGACGATACGGCCGCAATGTGGCTGGCTGAGTAAGGCTTGGCGACCATGCCCTTGGTGGAGGTCCTGCCATCCTTGAATGATGTGGTTGAGTTTCTTGGGCTCACTCGACCAAGCCGTCATCCCTTCCAATGACTTGGTTGAATTCCCACGCATGCAGGCATTCATGACCGCCGATGAAACCACCGGCTTCTCGGGAAGGACCGATGAATTCAGAACCGCACAAATGGCAAAAAACATTGACGATGAGTTCGTTGAAGTAGGTTCCATTGGGAGTGACCCGTTTTGGAATGCGTTTTCCGACATCGTTGTGGTCCCAGTCTTCGGTTTTCTCGCAAATCTCGTCTTCACGTTGTTCCTGTGTCATGCATCCCACTCCATCAACCAAGGAAGCGCGCCGTCCGCCGTTAGTGGGCGCATGCCTTCTTCGTCACGCAACCATGTATCCTCTGTACCAACGCTTCCTTCACCGTACACCACCTTCGGTTCAATGGCCATGGTTCCACCCACGGGAAGTGGCCGGTCAAAGCCAGCCGCCACCACGGGCGATTCATCGAGTTGGAGACCAATTGAATGGCCGAGGAAGCGGCTTTGGTCGGGGGTTGTTCCCATCAGGTGGTCTTTGTAGCCCAAAGTTTCTGCCATCAGCAAGCCGTCATCCCACGCTTCACTGCAAGGCCGGCCTTGGTCGAGAACATCGACGACAACTTCCTTCACCGTCACCATATCGTCAAGGCGTTTTGTCCATGTTTCATCAAGACGGCCTGCGACAAACATTCTGGTGCAGTCCACCATGTATCCGCGATGGGCATGAACGAGGTCAACCAAAACAGGTTCGTTGGCCTTGACCCGTGAGAAGCCTGAGCCCATACCGGACAAGGGGTGAGGTCCTGTTCCCCCGACTGCAGAATCAAAGAAGGAAGGGATGCCTCCAGCACGGCCGGCAACGATAACGCCACGGTCGCATTGAAGCGGATAGCGACGCATTTGCACATTGCCACCAAAGCCTTCGCTGCGACTCACGGCCTCTGCGGCGGCAACCATATCGAGCTCACTGACACCTTCGCCACCAACCGTAAGGACAGCCTCAAACATTCGGTATTGAACGGATGCAGCCGTTTCCATTTGCTCAATTTCCCATGCGGATTTGATTTCACGTTGTCGGTGGATGATGGCGGTGACATCACCAGCCTCTCCAAGAGAGGAGAGAGCAGAGGCAAAGCGAGCGGTAAAGGAACCGGGCGCTTCTCCAAATTGGAGGGCAGGAGCCTTTGTGACTCCCATTGAGCGGAGGGTCTCTGCGAAGGTGGAAAGGCGTGGAAAAGCACGAACGTGATGCGGTGCATCATCGCCGCCCGCCTCCCATTGCGCTCGCTTGAGTGAGCGGCGAACGAACGCAACCGGTCCGTCACCGTCTGAATCGAGGCTGCCGCCTTCTCCCAGGGCAGGGACAAAGAAGGAAGCGTCCTGTCGGCCACCGGTATAGTAGTACAGGTCAACGGGATGTTGAACCAAGGCTCCTGGCAAACCTGCTTCCTTGAGCATCTTAGCCAAACCGGCCTGACGGGCTGCCAATTCACTGACTGGAACTCGCCAGTCCTCTCCCTCGGGACCAACGATGTCGTCGGGCGACCAGGCTGTCATGTGTTGAGGACGGTTGGCGACTGTTCAAAACCCATTCGCCCACGAAGATGGCGATGTTCTCGAAGGCCTCGGTGGAAAAAGGATGCGAGGGCCTTGCAGGAAAAACAATTATACTTTGATAAATGCACTGAACAACATGGATTACGAAGCATCAACTCTGCTGGAATTGAAAAAACTCTGCAAGCAACGAGGCCTCAAGATTTCTGGGACAAAAGATGAAGTTGTCATCAGACTGATGGAATACGACGAAATGGCAGCATGAGGAGGGGCTCAAGCGCCCGTATTCCAGCAAGTCGGCACACCCATGATCATGCCCATGCACGGTGCTCAACAAATCATGATTCCACAAAAGAATTCAATGTACCAAACGCTTGGCACCTTCGTCGTTCTCTACGCCTTGGTGCGAATCGGGTGGTCAATGCTATGGACGTTAAACAATGAACAAATGATCGGTTGGTTGCTTGCTCCGGTTGGCTTTTTCATTGGCATCGGCTTCTTGATGGGAGGGGCACTCATCCATCAAGAGTCCAAGAATGGAATTCTTCTTACGCTGAGTGTTCTGGTTGTTTCTGGATTTCTCAGCATCGCCTTCCACGCTGATTCAATGAGCGATATGAATCCAGTGACACTTATCTGGGGCGACTCTGCGATGTTTATGACCTCAATTTTGTGCTCCTTTACGTGTTTCGCAATTGTGGGACTCCCACTTCTCCTCGGAGATGGAAACATGAAACCAGGATGGCCTCCCTCCCTTCAACGCATTTTTGACGGAGCAGGTAAAGGCGACAAAAAGCGTCAGGTCGCCTGCGGAAGTTGCAATGAAAAACTGAAGATTCCTGCGGCCTATTCGGGCAATATTCAATGCCCTTCCTGCAAAAGTACCATGAAAGTTTGAGCGAATTCCCGTTCCTACCTCAGAGATACTTGCGTGAATGTGGATGTTTCGCACCCTTCCCTTGTTCAATGAACGAGGCACAAATGAAGGAACCTTCTTATCTACGGCCCACAAGTTCATTCCATGCAAGGTCACCTCATCGTGAAACGAATTGGCTGGGGGTTGGTTCTTCTCGCTCTCTTGCCCTTCGTGATAGGGGTTTCGTTGTCAACGAGCGATGCTATCTTACTGAGTGATGTTGGTCGAAGTGGTATGTTTGAAATCACAGAAGAAGAAGCTGGAATGGTGATCATCGTTTTTGATGAGTATGGCGTTATTGAATGCAGCGAGTATGAATTCAACGTCTTCGATGAGAACCAGCAACGAATCATGTTCACGAAAACCGACTGTGAGAAATGGTGGGAAGAGAGTACCTATCAATTTACATCCGAGGCACTCCCCCCTGGCATGTACGATTTTGATGCTTCTGATGATGTTGAGATTTTGGCCGTTAAGGGCGACCTTGAGACCTACATGGAAAACTACGTCATTGGGGAATTCCTCTCCAGCCTGGGATGCGGTATTTGCTGCTTCGGCATCGTCGCTGTTGTCGGCAGCAGCAGAATGGGAGCGGCAACGGCCTACGGCGCTGAGAACCAAGTGATCTTGATGGGGCAGGGCCAACCCGTTGAAGCCATTCCAGTCGTGGCTGAGCCGGTTCAATCCAGCATGTATCAAGAGATTGTGAGGCAAGCCGAAACCGTCGTGTCCACTGTGGAGGATGCTGAGGATGAAGCATCACCGAATGGAAGTTTCTGGGGCGGCATCACCGAGGATTAATTCATCAGTTCATCCAGTTGAGGTGAAGCCGTTGTGGACAAGCGTTCCTCTGCAATGGCGCAATAATCAGCAGACAGGTCAACGCCGATGTAATGGCGTCCGTGCTGCTTTGCTGCAACACAGGTTGTACCCGAACCATTGAAGGGGTCGAGGACGATATCGCCGGTGAAACTGTACATCTCAATGCACCGTTTGGGCAATTCCACTGGGAACGGAGCGGGGTGGTTCACGCGAGAGGCCCGTTCTGTGGCAAAGGACCAGATGGATTTCGTGTGCTGGATGAAATCGTCCCGTGGAATGGTGTCCAAGCGACCTTCGGCCCGCTCGGTCTTGGTTCTCGGGAGCTTGTAATCACCCTTTGAGAAGACGAGCAAGTATTCATGCACGTCACGCAAGCATGGATTGGAAGCGGATTGGAAGGAGCCCCAAGCACACGATGAACCAGCACTTGCCGATTTATCCCAGATGATTTCACCTCGCATCAAGAATCCTATTTCGTGCATGATGATGTTGATGTGGGAGGAAAGGGGAATGTAGGGCTTGCGACCCAAATTCGCGACGTTGATGACCATTCGGCCGCCCGGTGTGAGGACACGATAGCATTCTGCGAACACTTCGTGCAACAAGTTGAGGTACTCGGCTAGGGAGAGATTTTCATCGTACTCCTTTGAGGCATTGTAGGGTGGCGAGGTCACAACGAGATGAACGCAATTATTGGGCAGGGGCAAGGCCCTTGAATCACCGCAATGAACGGTATCAAGATGCTCCGAAGGGAAGGCTTGGACTTCGCCAACTTCCCGTGATGCAACCAAGCCTTCATTCAGTCGACTGGTGTAATAGGTGGTGGCGTCGTGACCTTCGCGTCGAGAAACACCGAAGGATGAGGTTGCCGTGCTGGCGCGACGTCGTGCACCCTCCAAAGGGGCATCCTTCACCGTCGGCTCATCAGCCATGAAGGCCAAGGTTGTCGCGGGCTTTATCACCTTTCGCGCCAAAGTGGCCATTCAGACGCGCGTCTTGCCACCCTTACTTGACATCCGACCTCTCGTTGTCGAGGCGAGGGATGAAAAACCGAAAGCGCTTGGATTGTTCAATGGCAAAGGTCCTGACCTTGGACGACGTCAATGTTGACGGCAAGACGGTCCTGCTTCGCGTGGACATCAACAGCCCGATGGACCCGTCCACGAAATCGTTCTTGGACGTCACGAGAATTCGGGCCATTCTACCGACCATCCAGCGTTTGGTCAAAGCCAAAGTCATCATCATGGCGCATCAATCTCGTCCTGGAAAAGACGACTTCACCAGCACCTTGGGTCACGCCCGTGAACTTGGCCGCCTCCTTGGCCGTCAGGTCAAATGGGTGGACGACATCCACGGCCCGAAGGCAATGGATGCCATTGAAAGCCTCGAAGCGGGCGAGCTCCTGATGCTCAACAATGTCCGTATGGACGAGGAAGAAATGAACGTCACAGGTGGCATGAATGCCATGGCTGAAACCCAACTCGTTCAGGACCTCGCCAGTGTAGCGGACCTGTTCGTTAACGATGCCTTCGCCTGTGCACACCGTTCCACTCCATCCATCGTTGGTTTCGCCAGCATGCTTCCTTGTGTTGCTGGAGAACTCATGGGCAACGAATTGCGAAAATTGGACATGGCGCTCGAAACGCCCAAGCGCCCCTGTTTGGCTGTTCTTGGAGGCGTCAAAGTAGACGATTCCATCCAAGTCGCAGAAAACATGCTACGCAACGGAATTGCCGACGAAGTTTGGCCGACCGGAGGCGTTGCCAACCTGTTGCTCGACCTCGCTGGTTTTGACATTGGAGAGGTCAACCGTGACTTCCTCAAAAACGAATTGAGGGATGAATGGGCACCCACCATTCAGCGTGCTCGTGGCCTTCTTGATCACTACGGAAGCAGCATTCACCTCCCTGTGGATGTAGCCGCCAACATTGAGGGCAACCGTGTTGACGTGCCTCTTGCAGAATTACCACTTGAAGCACCCCTCCACGACCTTGGGTTGGAGTCCATTCGCTACCTTTCTGCCGCCATCAAGCAGGCAGGAACCATCATTCTGAACGGTCCGGCAGGCGTCTTTGAAATCTCTGATTTCGCACTTGGAACCATTGAGATTCTCAACGCTTGTGCTGAATCCGAAGCCTACACGGTGATGGGTGGAGGTCACACGGGGACCTTGGTGACCAAGCGCGGCATTGCCCACAAAATGGGACACGTCTCAACCGGTGGAGGTGCTTGCTTGGATTACATCGCAGGTCGCCCGCTCCCCGGCGTGGTCAGTCTTGAGCAAAGCGCCGTCGCTTTTGGCGTGGACATCACGGCGGCAGCACATCACGAATGAGAAGGAGCCACTGGGGAGATTCGAACTCCCGACCTTCTGATTACGAATCAGATGCTCTACCAACTAAGCCACAGTGGCGCTAAATTTGCCGCTGACCCAATCAAACATAAGGAAGTCGGTCTCAACCTCAGCGTTCATGAATCATGGCGAACAGGCGCTACCATGACCGATGACTCGGCGGTTCGCTATCGCAACACGGTCCTCTACGACCGTGGCGGTCAGAAAACCGTGGGCGATGTCTTGCTTCACGCTGATGGATCGTGGTCTGCATCCAAGGGCGACGAAGACGTCCTTGACGACATCGACGGGTCAAAGCGCCTCATTACGCGCAGTTTCCAAAACTGGCACACTCACTTGGCCATGCAACTCAATGCAAGGGATTTCAGCGATGGATTTCCGCTGCACCGTTGGCTCAATGAGGCTGTCTTTCCCACCGAGTCACGAATCACTCCGGACTATGTTCGCATGGGCTCACGCTGTGCTGCTGCCGAGATGATTCGTACGGGTAGTTCCTTTGCCGCTGACATGTACTTCTATCCTGCAGTCACCGGAGATGTCCTCACAAAAGCGGGCTTACGCGGCCTGATTGGCGGTCCCGTGAGCGACCTTGCCTTGCCCAGCCATGATGATGCAGCCTCAGCGCTGGAAGAATTGGACGGCCTTCTCGCTTCCAATTCAGACCAGGATTTGGTGCAATACGCCATCGCCACTCATTCGGTCTACTTGTGCAGTGAAGAAACGCTCCGACGAGCCTCCGAATTAGCAGAGCGACGAAAGGCTCGTCTGCACATCCACGTCAGTGAGACTCGCCAAGAAGTTGCGAATTGCCACCGTGACAACGGACTCTATCCGGTCGAATACCTCGACAGCATCGACTTCTTTCAGCCGGGTACCATCTGTGCTCACGCTTCTTGGGTCAAGAAGAATGAGATTCGGATGCTCAAAAAGCATGAGGCTACAGCCGTCCATTGCCCGTCCTCCAACATGAAATTAGCATGTGGAGGGACGCTCTCGCTGCCTGCCTACCTCGAGGCGGGTGTTGATGTCCGTTTGGGAACCGACGGTGCTGCTTCTTCAGGAAATGGATTGAATATGCAGGGTGAGGCTCGTCTTGCCTCGTTGGTTCAGCGCCATGACCATTGGGATGCAACGCTCCTTCCTGCCGTTGACGCCATGGATTTGGCGACAAAAGGAAGCAGGGACTGGGCCGTTTGGAATCTTGATGATGTCCGCATGCGCCCGAGAGGCCGCAGCGATAACCGCCATCTAGCCAACTTGATTTTCAATGGAGCAGAATGCCTTGACCTGTGGGTTAACGGCCAGGCACTCCGCCGAGACGGTGTGACCCTCACGCTGGACGAACATGCCATCCTCGACGAAATTGACGGCGCAGTAGCAACCTATTACGAAGGCGTTGAATAATCACTCAACACGGGTGTAAGCGAGACCAAAGATACCGAGCAGCGTGAACACAAAGTAGAGCGCAAAGCCTGCCTGCAAGTGAACGCTGTATTCCATGTTCACCTCAAATCCATCGGGAACGGCTTCAAAGGTACCGATACCGACATAGTAAGTCCCTGCTTCAACTTGCCATGTTAAGCCCGTTGAGCCATCTGTGCTTCCGGTGATGACGTCCGTGTCGTAAGGGCCGCATATCGCAGGGTCACCCAAATTCTGTAAGCCCGGTGGGGTGGACTCACAGGTGTTTTTCTCATCTTGGTCAACGATGACTGCGTACACATCATCGCGGTCCCATGTGAGGTCAAGCGTAACGGCAAGGAACGGCCCAAAGCCCTTCTCGGGAAGAGGCTCATCTGCAAAATAGGAACGATTTGGAGTATTGGGAGTCGGTATATCCTCGATTTCACCCTCAAAGGTGATGCCGTTCCATCCGAGAATCACAAGCAGAATTGAGATGACAATAGCACCGTAACCAATGGTCTCCTGTCGCTTCATGAAGTTCACCTCAAAGGAAGAAGAAAGCCAGGGCTAAGATGGCATAGCAAGCCAATAGCATCACGCCCTCCAACCAATTGGTTTTGCCGTCGGCGAGGATAGCGATGGCGATAAAGACCGATACGAAGGTCGCAGCAGTTTCGAGCATGCCGAACTGGAGAGGGAGCCCTACGCCCAAAACCCAACCCAAGAGAACCATTACCGGAGCCACGAAGAGAGCGATTTGAACGCTGCTTCCAATGGCGATGGCTATCGAGAGGTCCATCTTGTCTTTCCCAGCGACGATAACTGCAGTAAAGTGTTCAGCTGCATTTCCGAAAAAGGGAACGAGGATGACGCCGATGAAAAGTTCGGGCATGTGCCACTTTTCGACGGTTACTTCAACGCTGTGAACGAGTACGTGCGCCATCCACCCAACAAATAAGGTGGCCAAGAGAAGCAGGGTCCATGCGTCCTTGATGCTCAATTGTGGGTCTTCATGACCGCCATGGCCTCCAGATTCAAAATCCTCTGAATGCGTTTTCAATTGGAATAAGAGTGAGGCGGCGTAAACGGCAAGCAAGATGATGGCCGTAGCGTAAGAAAGACGCAACACGTCTGCTTCCGAACCACCTGATAGATGGAAGGCGGAAGGGACGATCAAAGCGACGACTGCCATGACCAAAAGGGCGCCATTCATTTGCCCGCTTTGTGATGCGAACCGTTGCTCTCGATGCTTCAAACCGCCGTAGAGCATGGCGATACCGAGTACGAGGAGGAGGTTGCCGAGAATTGACCCGATCAGGGAAGCTTGGGTGACCGTCACCATGGTTTCCAACACGTCTGGATTCTTTGATGCAGCATAGAGGGCCATTCCAGCAATGATCATTTCCACTGCGTTTCCAAAGGTTGCATTGAGCAAGCCTCCGACGGCTTCACCGGTTCGAAGAGCAATTTCTTCCGTGGCCTTCCCCATCAAAAAAGCAAGAGGGGCAATGGCGATCATCGAAAAGAAAAAGGCCATTTCCAACGAATGACTCCATTCGTAATAGAGCGTAATGGGGACTGCCAGAAGCAACCAATTCAATTGATTCTTCATCGGGTTGAAGACATCAACGAGAGAAAGAAAGTCGCTTTCTGAGTTCTCAGGCTGGTCTTCCGAAGAGTGGCTTTGTTCGCTCATGGGTGGTCCTCCTCAGGCATGGCAACGAAGGTCAGTCGTCGTCCGACTGACGCTTTTTCACTGCACGGCGCTTTGGTGGTGCCTTACGTGGTGCTGCGCGACGGCCAACGGCACGGCGAGTCGCCTTCTTCTTGGGGCGGTCGTCGTCATCGTCGTCGTCATCGTCATCGTCGTCATCATCGTCGTCGTCATCGTCGTCATCGTCGTCGTCGTCTTCGGGTTCTGGCTTCTTCTTGCGACGGCGCTCTTTGCGCTGCGTGATGTTGATAGCGAAGGGGTCATCCTCTTCTACAACGGGTTCGGTTGATTCACTTTCTGAGGATTCTTCCTTCTTTTCTTCTTCTGGAGCGCCACTGCTCGTTCCCGTCACGGCATCCATGTCAAGGTCTTGGGAGGTGCCCATGAACTCGGCCATCCAGTCGTCATCGCCCTCATCATCACCGCGCTTCTTCTTCTTTGGTCCGGCCATTCCTGTACGAATCACGAGCAAGGATATGACAATTGCAAGGAGGTTCACAGCAGCGATAATCCATACCATCACGTAAGGAGGGTCGCTGTATGACGGCGTGATGACCTCTGGCTCAATTGGTGGTTTCAATTCCTCTTCATAGGTACAGAAGGTCGTTCCATCAAGCCTGTTACGGCAGAAGTCAACGATGAATTCGACGCGCTTTTGGACTTCATTACCTGCTCCGTCTGTGGCCCGAACGGTCACAGCGTGATAGCCTGCTTCGAAGTTACCCGTGGTGATTTCCATATCTGCTGTGAGCATACGGTTGTTTTCTCCAAGGTCGGTTACGCCACTAAGGTCGGCCCAAGGGGTCGAGAGTGAACTTCCAGTTGTTCCACCGAAATGGTAGGTGAAACGGTATTGGAATGAGGTGATGACAACGTCGTCTTCTGCTCCTGCAAGAAGGTTGATTCGGTTGCCGTAGAGGTACTTTGAGCCATCACCGGCAGGTGTCGGTGAGAAGATGGTCACCTGGGGGAGTTGAGCGTCAATAGAGAGCATGGTCCATGTTTGAATCACTTCGTTTCCAGATTCGTCTTCCATGGTTACGTTGATGTTCATGTCACCCGCTTCCATTTGAGAGGAGACACTGAAGTCATAGGTGAACAAAGGTCCCAGATCGGGGTTGTTGATGTTGTTGTTCAACATGGCAAGAGGGTCCTCGCCGTTGGTGAGCATGCCACCATTCGAGGTGGTGATGTTGATGCTGGGGGTGGTGCCCAAATCTTCGTTCACCTGGATGCGTAGGCTGTACTGCCCAGCGACGAGCGTGGTGCTGTCGTAAGGCGCCCCGTCACTGTCAACGACGGTCAAGACACCTTCTGGCAAGAGCGTGTCTTCTGCGACCTTGAAGGCGTTACCGCCAAAGCCAGCGAAAATCTCATCGTTGAAATTTCCGAATTGGTCGGTGATGGTAACGGCGTACCAAACGTTGCGGTCTACCTCGGAGGGGATGTCAAATTCGCGCGTGATGGTGTCGCCTGTGAACGAAGAGGTCGTAATATCGGGCAAAACCAATTCCCAACCTTCGCTGCCTATTGTCGAAATATCGTTCTCGTCTGCACCGAAGGGTTCACCGTAGTGGCGCCAAATAGCGTATGATTCGTCCACTTCGTCTTCATTGAACCATTCGAGGCTGACCAATTGCATGGACCCGATAGAAAATGCATTCTTGATACGGGCTGGGTTTGGAGCCCGTGTGTCCTCAAAGTCAACTTGGGCGTAATTTTGAACCAGTTCGGTGTAGTGGTAGGTGCCGTTCACATTGCCGTACAAGGCCTCTGAGGTGACGTAATAGAAAGAATTCGTACGGTACTCATCCTCGGGAACGGCGATGTCAAAGTAACCAACGCCATCAGCCACCGTACCGAGATACATCAGCGTTTGATTCTCCACAAATTGAGCGCCAATCACCCTGTATGTGCTGTACCACAGGTGGTAGATTTCGCCTTCAATGCCCAACTGGTCGACCCAAGTGATACGGGTGGTTTGGTCACCCATGAAGGTCGCTTGGACATTGGTAGGTTCTGCTACCCAACCATAGAAGGCATTCTCTTCAATCGCATTGGTGCATGAGTCGCCGCCGGTATTGGTATTGATGACGCCCGTGGCATCAACGGTAACTACGCAATAGTAGGAATAGCCCAAGTAGCCTTGAGGAACGGAAATCTGGTAGGAGCCAATTCCTTCGAGGACGTCTTTGACGATGAGTTCAACGTCGTTACGCAAGATCGTAGTGAAGGGTTGGTCGGACCGGTAGACGCGGTAGGTTTCGCCTTCTTCGGTCGACACGTCGCCCCAAGAGATGTTGGTGTAACCGCCGCCTGTACTTGGCTCTGCGACGAATTCAGCACCGAGGAGAATCGCCTGAGCGGGCGGTTGGTTGTCCTCAATAACTGGATTCGTGAGGGTGTTTTGGCCGAGGAATCGAACGTCTTCGTAATCCTCTCCTGCCTCTGTGTAATTTGGCAGAAGATAGGTGATGGAGTAGTAACTTTCTCGTTGCGTATTCGCTGGAAGTTGCACCACATATTCTGTTTCAGAAGCGTTGAGTTCAGCCAGCGGCGTCTCGGTAGCGAGAAGTGCTGGACCTAATACTCGGGACATCTGGTAGTCCGTGCGCCAAATGTGAATCTTCAGGGCGTCGGGCCCGTTGTCGGGAAGGACTGGAGAGATGGTGTTGTAGTTGAGCCAACGAAGCGTGGTCTCACTGGTCCTTGCATCAAAATCCGCTGAGATAATGTAAGGAGTGTAAACCGGTGTGGTCAATTCTTGAACGGGGTCTTCAATCTGCGAACCGTTGAGGAGAAGTTCAGCCGCTTCCGTTCCGTTGGAAAGGGTGGTTGTGATGGCATAGAAAAACGACCCGTTGGTGCCCGGCGGCACGAGATACGAGACGGTGTGCCCGGGATGATTGGTCGCTCTGCAATTGAACGGGTTTCCAGCAGCGACGGACGTATCGCAAGCATCGACCATGGCGAAAGGAGTCATCGTTGGAAGATTGATTGCGTCAATGGGCATGGTGTGGCGGTAGAGATTGTAGGTGGCGCTGAACAGGCCGTTGAGTTCACCACCTTGAGAATCAATGTTATCCCAAGAGATGACGGTCGTCTCAGTTTCACTGTCAAAAACAGCCTGAATGTTTTGAGCTTGCAGGTTGTTCGGCTCACCTTGATCTACAGCTTGTGCGTGACTCAACGGTACGAGTGCAAAGAGCATGCACATCACCAAGAAAAGTGCGCGAGAACTTCCGTTTCGTTCAGTCGGTAGACTACCCATCAGTCCTTATGTGCCCTTCGTCCGTTATCACTATGTCGCTTCATAGAGGTCAAAAACGGTCATCAATGAACCGAATGTGGTCATCCGTTAGTCCGAAGGTTCATCCGTACCGACCGCATTTGGCTGAGGCAAAGGGTCAGCGGCATCGATGGCTCTGATTTCACGCTGCGCCTGCAGGAAGCGAACGAAGAAGGTCCACAGGCCACCAAGGGCTGAAATGAAGACGATCAAACTCAACGGATTGACGTTGATATGGTCGTACCATCCGCCGTAGGAGGCGTCAATGGACCAGCCAGCGAGGAGCATTACGCCCATGGAGACCAGAGCGAGCAAGGTCAAGACGGTGCGGTCGGCTCGCGAGAAGCCTCGGTAATTTCGAGACCCTGCGACGGCTTGGGCCTGGGTGCCCATGTAGGACCCGAGGAGCGTCAAAAAGGCTGCAGCAAAACCCAGTACCAAATCGTTGACAAAAACAGAAGCGCTGATGCAAACCACCCATACTGCATCGAGAATGCGATCGATGGTGTGGTCGAGATAATCGCCCCAGCGAGTCACTTCTCCCTTGGCCCTTGCAAGAGAACCATCGAGGCCGTCAAAGAGCATGGCCAAGCCGATCATGGCCGCACCGCCAAGCATCCACCAACCACCTGCGGCTTCTTCTGGAGCATACATGGCCAACAGGCCACCTGCAATTCCGAAGGGGAGGGCGAGCCACGTGATTGTAATGGGTGAAAACGATGAGAAGGTACGCAAAACGGGTTGAAGAATTGCTTCCCAACGTCGACGCATTTTTTCAAGGGCCATGAACGAACCACTTCCAATTCGCTGTTATGGTTTGTGGAGACTTTCAGGCTCAATCGTCTGATTCTGCAAGCCAGTCAAGCGCACCACGGGCTGCTGCTTCCATACCCTCAAAGGGACAATTCTTGTTCAACCACGCTTCCAAATCGTCGGCCAATTGGTCCACATCGGTTTCGCTGCTGTCCATCTCAAGGACGGGCAGTTCAATCTCAAATTCCATCAGTTCGGACCAGTGTCCGGCGGTCATCTCCCATTCGGCATTGGCTCGGACCTTCTGGGATGAATACCCTCTCGCCTCCAATCGCTGACGAAGAATTGACGGGCGGCAACGGAGCAATACGATGGCATCGACCTGCAGCAAATGAGCGAGGTGCCCTTCAACCAGATGCTTTCCTTCGGATGGTTGCTCCCATGCTTCGTCCAGTGCATGGATGTCAACGGGGGCAGCTCCGTCATGGGTGTCTTCTTCGCCCAAGCAGCCGTGTTCATCGGCGAGGTCGCGAAGTGAAAGCAGATTCCACCCCCGCTGCGCCATGACCTCAGCAAGACTTGACTTGCCAACGCCAGGTGTCCCGGACAAAGCGATGATACGGCTCTCGGTCATGCTGCTTCGCGGTCCCTGCCACTATGTAAATGGGTCAGCGACCGAGTACCGCTGTGCGAGGAAGGCATGATAGGCAGGGAGTCCCTGCCTCGGCATGGTGCCATGTTCGGTATGCAAGACCCCTCACAAACGCTCGTTCAAATCGAGCGCTACATGGACGGGGGCCGTTTGGAACTCTCCGAGGTCATGGCGACGCAATTTTGTGACCTCATGCTCTCAAAGAAAAAGCGTGAACCGCAAGACCAGGTATTCTTGCTCAAAGGACTGCGTTTGATGTGTGACATTTACTTGATGCGCAACAAGGCTGACCAAAGTCTCGTGACCATCAAGCGGATGCACAGGGAACGCAAAGCCTTGGTCAAACTTCTCCAGAAGCATGCCCCCAACATGCTGGCATCCATGCAACCCGAGGAAGAGGATCACTTGCGAGCGGGGCGTCTGTACGCAGCCGCTGGAAAGGCGAAGGCGGCCAAAAAATCCTTTGCGATGTGTGAACGACTTTCTCCTGGCCACCTTTTGGCCGCACTGCACGGCGCTCGGTCTGCTCCCACAAAGCCCCATATCGAACGCTTCATCAGCGCGATTCAAGCAGCAGGAGATGTCATTCTTGCGAACGGTCAATTCCAACTTCAACCCGAGGGCTCTCCTGCGGTGATGCTTGATGACGTGCTCACGACGCTCGATGGCTGTGCCGTGGAAGTAGCAGGGCTTGCGCCGAGATGCCAACACGAGAAAGAAGGGCTTCAGGCGCAACAACAAGCGATTCTTCAGGGCGAACAAGCGGCCAATGCACGCTTGCAATCAGCCTTGGACAATTTAGAGCCAAAGCATGACTACTACCAGTACGGATAATGGTAGCGAGGGATGGATTTGAACCATCGATCTCCGGGTTATGAGCCCGACGGGATATCCAGACTACCCCACCTCGCTACTCCAAGCGCCACGGTTCACCGTTTTGAATCCACCGCCATGCGCCACAGGAAGAAACAGGAGGGTCGGCAGTTAATTCATGAAGCAGAAGGCCGTACCCCTCACCATGCGAGGCGGCACCCAGAAGGCGTGGTTGTTGCTCACCATTTTATTGAGCACACCGCTCGTAGGCTGCCTCGGAACTGATGACGGGGACGAGAATGAGAATCCGATTACCCTGAACATCCACTATGATGCCACCGCCGGCATGATTGAACAACGCATCCAAAACGGCGCAACACTGTCAACAACGGGAGTTGAATTGACCTTTGATTTTGCCCGCGTCACCTCGAAAGCTGGCACCATGAAGGCATTCACCTACGACCCGGGAGATGACGATGACGGTTCAAACTCAGTCACGGTCAACGCCAATGAGCAAGCAGACATCACCTACACTTACCAGACGCACGGCTTGTTCACGGCTGTTCTCACGGCCGTTGACGAAAGCGATAATGTCCGCAGTATGGAACTTCAAATCCGCATTGACAAAGAAACGATATGGACGCAACCAAACACGGACGAACCGACGCAGATGCCCGTTTCAACCATGCCCGATTGTGAATGTCCTGCGCCCGAAAAAATCAGCCTTGAGTCGACGATCACAAACCCAAGTGATTTGTTCCAAGCACAGGTCACCGTGAGTTGGCACCTCGTCAATCCAGAAGGCGTTGCAGAAGCTACACATACCGAGCAAATTGGAAACGGTCAAGAGGCCTCATGGTCGCATTCAGAATACAACATAGCAAAGGGAGATTGGTCCCTCGACGTGACGATTGATTCGGGGAACGATTCAATCGATGTGAATCACCGCGTCCTGGTGCTCTATGCCGAGGAAGAATCCCAACCAAATCCCTTTGATGCTCCTGTTTCAAACGAGCAAGAAACTTCACTTTCACAAAAAGAAAATTAAAACTTAAACTAAAGTTTTCAGTTGACTGCTCGCCCATAAAGCGAGTTTGAGGTAGGGTGTCAAGCCACAGATGACCCCGCGCCCTCTTTCCTTTCTTCATATAGGGAAGCCTGCACAGTCGAGCACAAGACGTGATGCAAGATGGCAACGAAAAGCAAGAAAAAAGTCAAGATTGAAGTTGAAAAGAATGAAACACCTGAGGAGGAAGAGGACCTCCTGATGGCAGAGGATGAAGAGGTCAGCGTGACCATTGAAGATTTGCCAGGTGTTGGACCTGCGACAGCAGAAAAACTCCGTGAAGCAGGATTCGAGGAACTCCTCGCTCTCGCCGTTATGTCCCCCGCCGACCTTGCTGAAGAAGCAGAACTTGGCGAGGCAGTCTCAGCAAAGATCATCGCTGCAGCAAAGAAAATGGCCAACATCGGTGGATTCGTTTCCGGTGACGCCCTCCTCGAACGCCGACGTGAAGTGCAGAAACTCTCATCCAAGGTCCAATCCATTGACGACCTCCTCGGAGGCGGCTTTGAAACCCAAGCACTTGTGGAAGTGTACGGGGAATTCGGAAGTGGAAAGACCCAGATCGGTCATCAACTCGCTGTGAACTGCAGCCTTCCAGTTGAGCAGGGCGGTCTTGATGGTGATGTCTTTTACATCGATACAGAGGATACCTTCCGTCCAGAACGTATCACTCAAATGGCACGCGGTCACGGACTCGACCCCGAATATGTGCTCTCACGAATCCATGTGGCTCGAGCTTACAATTCCGCTCACCAAATGCTTCTTGCTGACGAAATCAAGAGGATGAGCAAGGGCTTGAATGTCAAGATGATCATCGTTGATTCACTGACCAGTCATTTCCGTGCTGAATTCATCGGACGTGGAATGCTTGCTCGACGACAACAAAAACTCAACAGTCACCTGAAGGACTTGAAGCAACTGGCCGACATCAACAACGCTTTGGTGCTCGTAACCAATCAAGTTCACTCAAAGCCAGACGCTATGTGGGGCGACCCAACCAAGCCGATTGGCGGTCACATCCTCGCCCACGCCAGCACCTTCCGACTCTACCTTCGCAAGGCAAAGGGCGGACGAAGAATCGCTCGTTTGGTCGACTCTCCAAACCTCCCGGATGGAGAATGTGTCTACCAAGTCACCGAAGAAGGACTGCGCGACTGAAACGGTGAATGAAGCGAGGGGCCGAAACAGGCTCCAATTGCCTTCTCCATGGCGGCACATTCAAAATGTCGGGAAGCAAAATATTGCTTATGCGACATCTCATTGAGCGTGTTCTCGAGTTATCTGATGAAGAACAACGAATTGTTCCCCACGAGCAAGTGCCTGGCCAAGGCACAGAAGAGGAGCTCCAAGCACTTCTTGAATCGCTGCAACCAAGAATCCGAGTCTATGGGGTCGGTGGAGCAGGATGCAATGCAGTCAATCGTCTCTTCGATGAGAAATTATTCGATTCCTCCTACGTTACAGGGTACGCAATCAATACCGATGCACAGGCACTCCTACAGTCCCCGATCGAAGAGAAGGTTCTGATTGGACGGACAGCACGTGGCCGTGGAGCTGGTGGTGACCCAACCAAAGGAGAAGCAGCAGCACTTGAATCGGAAATGGTCTTGCGACGCATCACCAATGACACACAACTTGCCATCATTACCGCAGGTATGGGCGGTGGTTCGGGAACCGGGGCAGCAGGACATATTGCTCGCCTGGCAAAGGCCCAAGGCGCCATGACCATCGCCGTCGTTACCTATCCGTTCAAATCAGAAGGTTCACTTCGTAAACAGAATGCTGAATGGGGATTGGAGCGCTTGAGAGAGCATTGTGACACCATTCTCGTTATTCCCAACGAGCGCTTGTTGGAAATTGAAGGCGTAAAGGACCTTCCCATTGCAAGTGCCTTCCGTGTTGGCGATGAACTCCTTGTGCGTTCGATTACTGGAGTAACAGAATTGCTCACCACGGACGGCATGGTTAACCTTGACTTTGAGGATCTGCGAGCCGTCATCAATTCGGGTGGTGGCGTAGCAATGATTGGATTGGGTGCGGCCAGAGGACCAGGTCGTGCAGAAGCTGCAACGATGGAAGCCCTCCACTCACCGCTGCTTGAACTCGATATGAGCGATGCCCGTGGAGCCCTCATCAATGTCGTTGGTGGAAGCAGCCTGACCTTGGGTGAGGCAGAACGCTGCGCTCAACTTATTCAGGAACAAATTTCACCGAATGCGAAGATCATATGGGGTGCTGCCGTGGATGAATCACTCGGTGATGACCTCCGCGTGATGCTCGTGCTCACCGGTGTCAAGAGTGCCCAGATTCACGGTTCAAGCGAGAACAGACAACTTCGAGCACTCCGCAATCGGCAGATTGAATTCGTCAATTGATCACTTTTTTGATGTCGTCCAAAGAAGGGCGACAATGCCCACAAGTGCGACCAAGAGAAGAATTCGGTCGCCAGGGTCAAGCCCGTTGATTCCCTCGCTGGGCATCAAATCTCCTTCAAAATCAATACCAGCAATTGCGTACGATGCAGTCGCCCACGCATCTCCACTCGTATCCCCGTTGCCATTCACAGCATTTCCATTGATGACAAAATCTGTCCGGCTGGAGGTGTCAGACGGTGAAATCCAACTCAGGTTCCAAACACGCTGATAGGTTCCGTTCAAACGATGCGTCAATCCTCCGTCGAGATACTGAATTTCTGAATCATTGAATTCGAAGGTACCGTTGCTCGCTGTCAATCGAAACCCACCTTGAGATTCGTTTTGTTCTTGAGCAACATCACTCGTGACCGTTAGGGTCAACGCGTAGGTTGTGTTCGCTTCATAGCCGTCGGGTAAACCCGCAAGTTGAACACTCACTGAATCGACTTGTGTGTGACACAAACACCCTTGGTTGGCCTCGCTTCCAAGCCCATAAGGCGAACCCGTGACTGCGGGCATCATCAAAAACAGGCCGAGCACGCTGAGCAAAACAAAGCGTTCCGCATGGGTGTTCACATGGCTTTGTCACGGCCGACTCGTATGATTCTTCCCGTTGCCTTGGAAACGATGCATTGCGCGTTCAAGAAAAACCATCCATTAAGTAGGATAAGACACGGAGGTAATAGCATGATTGGTGAATTTGAACTTCCAGAAGTTGAAGACGACGATGACATGGACATCTACGCTGCGCTCGGTTTGAACACCCCTGTTGGTGAGGATGTTGTCGCTGAATCATCCCCAGCAGCCATGAACCTGTATGACCCTCTTGCAGCCTTCATGGACGACGAAGAGCAAGAAGGCCTCACCTTCGGCCAAATGGAAGCATCTGCAGTCCCCGTCGAAGAACTTCTCGCCACCCTCGCACGTGACTTGTTTAATCACGAATTGCTGCAAAAGGTCTTGCCAAATCACACGGCGGACATGAAATCGATGCGAGTCCACAAAGACCGCGACGCCTACCACCTTTCGCTCATCATCGACATGGGCGGCGAACACATCAAACCCTTTGCCACTGTTGTCGCAGTAGAAGACCAATGGAAACCGCTGAATCCACCAAAGGGCCTCCATGCACGATGGAAACCGGTCTACGACTCCCTGTGCAAGGCCCTGACCGACGCACTCTCTCAGCAAGGGCTTCCTTCAAGCCTCTGAAGTGTTAAGTTCAATACGCCAGTCAAATACGATGGACGAGTCCATCGAATGCGAAACGCTGCAATACTTCTCATGACTCTTGGAGACGATGCGCTCCAACAATTTCAGTGGTACATCTCCAACCACATGGTAAACCATGGTAATGGTCTTGAAAACTCGTGGTGCGGTAGTGGCACGTGTTGAATCCAACTCAACCCATGCTTTGGTGAAAGAACGGTCTTTGAGTCCTACCACCACGTCCGCAAGGGAACAGGCCCCGACCATTTGGAGTGCCAGTTGCATTGGACTTGGCCCGTCCTCAAAATTAATGTCAATCGATTGACCTGCTGCGTTGGTACACGTCATGTCGTGTCCTCCGGTCCATTCTACACGGCCCTGCATAGACAGGCGAGGAGCGGTTCATTCTTGAAGTGGACCCATGTCGCCTTAAACGAGACACATGGCAGGCACACCCGTTACAATGGAAAATGGACAACTCAACATTCCCAACGACCCAATGATTCACTACATTGAGGGTGATGGAATCGGTGTTGACATCACACCGGTCATGATGAAAGTGGTCAACGCTTCTGTGGAGAAAGCCTATGCCGGCGAAAAGGAAATTCAATGGAACGAAGTTCTCGCTGGAGAAAAAGCGTTCAATGCCACCGGCGAATGGTTGCCTCAGGCAACCTTGGACGCTATGAAATCGGGCCTCGTCTCAATCAAAGGACCTTTGACCACTCCCGTTGGTGGAGGTATCCGTTCACTCAACGTTGCACTACGCCAAAAACTCGACCTCTATGCCTGTGTTCGACCCGTTCGTTGGTACGACGGAACCCCCTCGCCAGTCAAGGCTCCTGGCGACGTTGACATGATCATCTTCCGTGAAAACAGTGAAGACGTTTATGCTGGCATCGAATGGGAATCTGGCAGCGAGGATGTCAAGAAAGTCATTGATTTCCTCCAAAACGAAATGGGCGTTGACAAAATTCGCTTTCCAAATACATCCGGAATCGGCATCAAACCCATCTCCAGCGAAGGCACCGCTCGTATCGTTCGTGCAGCGATTCAATACGCCATTGACAATGACAAACCAAGCGTCACCATCGTCCACAAAGGCAACATCATGAAATTCACCGAAGGTGGTTTCCGAGACTGGGGCTACGCTCTGGCAAAGGAAGAGTTTGGGGCAACGGAACTTGACGGAGGGCCTTGGTGCACCATGACCAATCCCCTCAGTGGAAACACCATCCTCATCAAGGACGTCATCGCTGATGCCATGCTCCAACAAATCATTACCCGCCCTGCCGAATACAGCGTCCTGACGACCATGAACCTCAACGGCGACTACATTTCCGACGCTCTTGCAGCTCAGGTTGGTGGAATCGGTATCGCACCTGGTGCCAACATCAACTATGACACCGGCATTTCAATCTTCGAAGCAACCCACGGCACGGCACCAAAGTACGCCGGACAAAACAAAGTCAACCCCGGTTCACTCATCCTCTCTGCAGAGATGATGATGCGACACATGGGGTGGACTGAGGCTGCAGACCTCATCGTCAAAGGCATGGAAGGCGCCATCTCGAACAAGACGGTCACCTACGACTTTGAGCGTCTGATGGACGATGCAACATTGCTTTCATGCAGCGCCTTTGGCGATGCAATGATTCAGCATATGTGAGCAGTTAACCTGTTTCAATGCTTGAGCCAAGGCTTGAGCGTACGATGGTTCTTGGTGACACTGAACCCGAATTTTTCTTCGATGGCTCGGTCGAGAAGGGTGAAATCTCCGTCCATTGTTGCCACGAGCACCGATCCAATGTCGGGCAGCGGTTGTGAAGCCAAATGCATTGCAAGTCGGTAGATGTCCAAATCAGTTTCCTCAGGATAGATCTCCTTGTTATCGATGGTGGTTCGGTAGGTGATACCTCGCATTTGCTTCAGGGAAGTGAGGTCGGCAAATACATCGGCATGGTGCTTAAGGAAGGTATCGAGTTGTTCAGAGGACGTGGGGAGTTCGGAGAGCATTTCTGAAGTGGGCGTCCAGGTACTGTACTGGGAGAGGACCTCATCAACCAGCGACAACATGACATCTTCGCCCATTGTCTTCTTGAGCGTTTCAGCGTCGATCATAGCGCCTTGGAAGCGGTGAATCAATCGGTTGTCCT